>JAABUU010004509.1_pt1 | contig 16351 bp, 11 predicted proteins | sample 5559301 | NCBI WGS metagenome assembly JAABUU01 (sample SAMN10711884, study PRJNA513360) | rock metagenome | isolation source: Antarctica rocks | place: Antarctica: Victoria Land, Richard Nunatak white | reverse complement strand
ACCGAGTACGGGTTGCGCCGCACGGCTTCGGACAACTGCCCGCCCTCATCGTAGCCGACATAGCCGGGAGGCGCTCCGACCAGCCGGGACACGGCGAAGCTTTCCATGTACTCGGACATGTCAATGCGGATCAGATTGTCTTCTTTGTCAAACAGGTACTGCGCGAGGGCGCGGGCGAGTTCGGTTTTGCCGACACCGGTTGGGCCGAGGAAGATGAACGAGCCGATGGGACGCTTGGCATCGCGCAGGCCGGAGCGAGACCGACGCACGGCTTTGCTGATGGCGACAATCGCCTCGTGCTGGCCGATAATGCGCTTGTGCAGCTCTTCTTCCATGCGGAACAGCTTCTGCGTCTCGGCTTCCACCAGGCGCGCGACCGGAATGCCGGTCATGGAGAAGATAATCGCCGCCACTTCGTCGTCATCTACCGTGGACTTGGCGTCCTTCTTTTGCTGCTGCCACTGCTCGTCTAGTTCCTGCACGCGCTCTTCCAGTTCGCGGCGGCGGCCTTGCAATTCATACGCTTTCTCGTACTGGCGGTTGTTGGGCAGCGCGCCCAGTTCCTTCTGCACGGCGCTCAGCTCTACTTTGGCATCGCGCAATTCCTGCGGAGGCATCGCCCCGCGCAGACGGACGCGGCTGGACGCTTCGTCAATCACGTCAATGGCCTTGTCGGGCAGGAAGCGGTCGCTGATGTAGCGGTCGGACAGGCGTGCGGCGGCGTCCAGGGCGTCGTTAGTAATCTCCACTTTATGGTGCTGCTCGTAGCGCGGGCGCAGGCCTTTGAGGATTTCAATGGCATCGTCCACCGACGGCTCTTTGACCTGGATGGCCTGGAAGCGGCGCTGCAAGGCGGCGTCGCGCTCCACATACTTGCGGTACTCATCCAAGGTGGTTGCGCCGATGCACTGCATCTCGCCGCGCGCAAGAGCCGGCTTCATGATGTTGCTGGCGTCAATCGCGCCTTCTGCCGCGCCCGCGCCGACTAGGGTGTGCAGTTCGTCAATGAAGAGGATAATCTCTCCCTGCGCCTTGCGGACTTCTTCCATCACCCGCTTCATGCGCTCTTCAAACTCGCCCCGGTACTTGGTGCCTGCCACCAATGCTGCCAGGTCTAGGGCAACGACGCGCTTGTCTTTGAGGAAGTCGGGAATGTCGCCGTTGACGATGCGCTGCGCTAAGCCCTCGGCAATGGCTGTTTTGCCCACGCCCGGCTCACCCAAGAGGCACGGGTTGTTCTTGACGCGCCGCGAAACAATCTGTATGCAGCGCTCAATCTCGCTCGCCCGTCCAATCACGGGGTCTAGCTTTTCGTTGCGCGCCAGTTCTGTCAGGTCACGCCCAAACTCGTCCAGTGTTGGGGTGCGCGTTTTGGGCTGCTGGCGCGTGCCGCCCGTGCTGGCTGCGCCGCCTTCGCTGCCGCCTTCCTGCAGGTGCATCACTTCGCGCCGGGTGCGGTCTAAATCTACGCCGAGCTTGGACAGCACGCGGCCTGCCAGGCCCTCGCCTTCGCGAATAAGACCAAGCAGCAGATGCTCTGTCCCGATGTAGTTGTTGTTAAGCTGCCGGGCCTCGTCGTAGGCCAGGTCAATCACCCGCTTGGCGCGAGGCGTAAGCTGCATATCCTGGCCCAGACGCCCATCGCCGCGCGCGACCTGACGCTCAATCTCGGAGCGGATGCGCCCCAGCGACACGCCGATGCGGTCTAAGATGCGGGCCGCCACGCTGTCATTCTCGCGCACCAGGCCCAGCAATAAATGCTCGGTGCTGACGTAGTTCTCGCCCAAGCGCCCGGCTTCTTCCTGCGCGTAGAAGACGACTTTACGCGCCCTTTCGGTAAATCGTTGCCACATAATCTTGTTCTCTTCTCTTGTGATTCCGCCGTGGGAATTAGCTGTTTTTGCCTGTCGTATTTTGTTTCGTTTGTCGTATTTTGTTTCGCACCAGAGCGGGACGCCGGGTGTCCTCGTAAAACGTTGTTTGCGAGCTTTCCCCGGACACATACTGCACCCCAATGCGCATGGAGGCGAGTAATTCGTTAAACACGCGGTTGGTCACGCCCGTAGGCATGTCCATCTGCGCACCCAACCTGAGCAGGGACAATATCTGCATGGCCTGCGGCGCGGACAGCCGGTCGGCAGCCTTGAGTTTTGCCTGCGCTTCGGTCACTTCGGCCTCTATTTCAGAACGCTCATGCCGGGCCAGCAGTTCCCGCGTGGCCTGCTCATCCGTGGACAGAAACGTCGTGACAGCCGCGAGTCGCGCGCTGATTTGCCGCTCCGAAAGGCCGATAGTGACCGCATTTGAGATTTGGTACACATCTCCGACCGCGCCGCTGTGCTCGCCGTACAGGCCGCGCACGGCCCCGCCCAATGTCCGCGCGGCCTGCAATGCGTCTTCTAGTTTACCCGCTCTTGCCAGCCCCGGCAGATGCGCCATCACCGACAAGCGCAGCCCTGTGCCGCAGTTGGACAGCGACGAGGTAAGAAACCCATATTGCCCATCATACGCATAGTCCAGGTGCGCATCAAACAGGTCGTCTAATTTGTTCGCCACTTGAAACGCGGCTTCCAGTTGCAGGCCCGGCAGGATCGCCTGAAGGCGCAGGTGGTCTTCCTCGTTGACCATGACGCTGACTGTGTGCCTGTCATCCACCAAGGCCCAGCGGTGCGCCCCCGCAGAGGCGTGCTGCCACGAAATCAGGTGGCTGTCTACCAATGTGGCCCGGTCGGCTTCGCTCAGCTTGCCCACATCCACAGGACGCAGGGCAGGCTGCCCTTTTTCTTTGATGCCCGCGACCGGCAGCACCTGCTTGACCACGGCTTTGAGGTCGGCTTCCGACGCGCGGCCAGGGAACGGCAGGCCATTGAGGTTGCGGGCCAGCCGCGCGCGCGTGGACAGGACGACATCGGCATCCCAGCCGTTTGCGCCCGCCCATGCGGGCAGGGAGTCATTGCCGAGCGGCTTTGGCTTTGCCGATGTGTTCGACCGCACCGTGTATCTCCCGCAGCGCCTGCCGCACTTCGCCGCCGAACACGCTGTAGCAGCGCGCGCAGCCCATCTGCCCCTGCGCGTACAGCTCGCGCCGGGTCAGGCCGCACCACGGGCAGAACTCTTCTTGGCCCGCCGGTGTCTCGTCCTGTGCTTTGCGTCCTGCGCTGTGCGTTTTAGGCGTTTTGTCCATCGGTGTGTGCCGCCCCCAAATGCCTGCCTAAAATGCCTGCGCCGTTCGTGCTGCTGCCCGTGATGTGCTATTGCTCTTGACACGAGTGTACCCGAAAACGGCCCGCCTCGCTTGCTTTTCCTAGCGCGCGGGGGACTCTTAAGCCCCTGCCTATGGCGTTCCCGTCGCGTTTCCCGCCCCTACCAACGACGGACGAAATTGTTCCGTCGTTGGCACGAGCCTAAAACGCCATTAAAACATAAACAAGGCGAGGATGCGGCCTATAAAGGGGCGTTTCATAATGGCAAGGCTCCTTGGATTCCCATGGGGGAAAGTGATGTCTTTGCAATTATTCCACTAAAACACCCGCATGCTGCACATATTCTCGGAAGCTGGCAATCAGCTTGCGGGTGATTGGGCCTGCCGTGCCGTCGCCAATAACCCGTCCATCAAAGTCTATGGCGGGGATAACCTCGGCGGCAGTGCCGGTGAGGAATGCTTCGTCGCAGTTGTAAACATCGTAGAGGGTAATCAAAGGCTCGGACACGCCGATGCCCATCTGCGCGGCGAGCGCAATCACGGTATCGCGGGTGATGCCTTGCAGGATGCCGATGGAGGCGGACGGGGTATAGATTTGGCCGTTCTTAATCAGAAAGAGATTGTCGCCGGTGCATTCGCCGACATAGCCTTCGCGCGTGAGCATCAGGCCCTCGCCTGCCCCGGCACGGTTCGCTTCCATCTTCGCCATGATGTTGTTGATATACTTGCCGGTGCATTTGACGCGGGGGTCTATCACGTCGGGCGAGGGCAGGCGGGTGGAGACGGTGCTGACTTTCAGCCCTGTCTCGTACAGGTCAGGGGAGTAAAGAGCGAGTTGTTCACAAGAGATGTAGACGTTGGGTGGGGTCTTGACGGCGCGGGGGTCTAGGCCCAGCCCTGTGCCGCGCGTGACTGTCACGCGGATGTAGCCGTCGGCGTGAGCGTTGGCTTTGGCAGTGCGCAGGATGTCGCCGCGCATGGTGTCTATGGTTTGGGTGAGGTTGATGTTGATGGCGCGGGCGCTGAGATACAAGCGGGCGACGTGCTCGTCCAGCTTGAAGATGCGGTTGTTGTAAACGCGGATGCCTTCAAAGAGGCCATCGCCGTAGAGCAGGCCGTGGTCGTAAAGCGAAACGTGGGCGTCGGCTTTCGGGATAAGTTGTCCGTTGATGGAGGCGTATTGCTCGGCCATGTCACAGGTGTCCTTTGCGCGCCGTTGGGGTCGGCGTGTGTGATGGGGTGAGTATAGCATATCTTGGGGGCGCGGGTGTCGGGGAAGAGCAGGGTTGAAACCATGCGCGGGTGTTGGATACACGGCGAACAAGGGCAGTTGAAATCATGTGCGGGGGTTGCAAACATGGGGGCGAAATCATGTGCGGGGGTTGCAAACATGGGGAACACACGGGGTTGAAACCCCATGCTGACGGTATGAAACCCGCCTTCGCGGGTTAAGAAAGGCCCGCGTGTGCTTGCTCTCAACCCGCGCCCCTCCGGGTAGCCAGTGCTGACCAGTGCAGAGGCGGATTTTGTGTTGTTAGCACGGGGTTTGGACGCCGTGGTTTTGGTGGGGGTTCTTTGCGTTTGCCCTGCATAAACTTTGCGGGTTTGCCGGAATGGAAGCGGGGGCCGTATTAAAATATGGGCTATAATAGGGGCATGACGATGCGTAATACGCTGTTTTACGGCGACAATTTGGAAGTTTTGCGTGACCATGTGGGGGATGGGACGGTGGATTTGGTTTATCTTGACCCGCCGTTTAATTCTAATCGGGATTACAATGTGCTGTTCAAGGAGCAGTCGGGGGCGGATAGTCCGGCGCAGATTAAGGCGTTTGGGGATACGTGGAAGTGGGCGAATGCGGCCCCGGATTGGGCGCGGTTTGCGGATGTTTGCCCGTCTCCGCGCGTGCAGGATTTGATGGACGGCTTCTTGCGGATGCTGGGGCATAATGACGTGTCGGCGTATTTGGTGATGATGGCTCCGCGTTTGTGGCATCTGCACCGGGTCTTGAAGCCGACGGGGAGTTTATATTTGCATTGCGACCCGACGGCAAGCCATTACCTGAAGATTTTGCTGGACGCGATATTCGGCGCGAAGTGTTTTCGCAATGAAGTTATCTGGAAGCGCACGTCAGCGCACAACGACACGGCGCAAGGCATTGCGCGTTATGGGCGTAACCACGACGTGATATTGTTTTATGCTAAGGGTGGCGCAACCTGGAACCCCCAGTATACGCAGTACGATGAGAGTTACGTTAGCGATTTCTACAGGCACGTAGATGCCGAGGGACGGGCCTACACACTCTCAGACCTGACAGGGCCAGGCGGGGCTGCGAAAGGCAACCCGTCGTATGAAGTTATGGGCGTAACCCGGCATTGGCGTTTCAGCCAAGCAAAGATGGCTGAATTGATTGCAGAAGGCCGCGTTGTGCAGACAAAGCCTGGTACTGTTCCACGCCAAAAGCGTTACCTAGATGAGATGCCCGGCATCAGCGCACAGGATATGTGGCTAGACATTGCGCCTGTGGGCGCGAAGGCGGCGGAGCGTCAGGGCTACCCGACGCAGAAGCCGCTCGCGCTGCTGGAACGCATTATCACCGCCTCAAGCAACCCCGGCGACGTGGTGCTGGACCCCTTTTGCGGCTGCGGCACCGCCATTGTCGCCGCGCAGATGCTGGGCCGCCGCTGGCTAGGCATTGACGTGACGCCTATCGCCACCACATTGATTATTGACCGCCTGGCGCAAATGGACTGCCGCGACACGCGCATCGCCCGCCCCGGCGACGCCGATTATGTGCGGGCGTTTGACGTGACAGGTTTGCCAACCGACATTGACGGGGCGCGGGAGTTGTTTGCGCGTAACCCCAAAGACTTTGAGATGTGGGCAGTGGGCCTCATCCCCATGACGCCGCAGGACAAGAAAGGCGCAGACGGCGGCATTGATGGCATGCGCGACTACCCGGTGGGGAACAAAAAGCCTTTGCGGGCAGTCGCGCAGGTGAAGGGTGGTCATGTGGGCGCGCCGCAGGTGCAGCAATTGCGCGGTGCAATGGAGCGGTTTGGGGCGCAGGTGGGTGTGTTCGTGTGTTTGGAGAAGCCAACGCGCAACATGGAGCATGAGGCTGCGCTGGCTGGTTTTCATCGCCTGCCGCTGACGGGCCGCGACGTGCCCCGGATACAGCTGCGCACGGTGGGCGACTTGCTGGACGGGCGCGTGTTTGACCTACCGCAGACACTCGCGCCAACGCAGGTGGTAGGTGTGTCGCGGGGGGCTTTGCGTCAGGGCGAGTTGGAGATATAAACTTCCCTCGCCGCTTCTGCACCGGCAGACCTGGAGGGCGCTACGCTCACAGGTTTCCCCCTCAAAAGGAAACGCCCGCCATGTCCCAATAAAGTGGGGGCGGCGGGCGCTGTGCTTGGGGCGGCGCACTAGGGCGCGGGGTGGGTTTTATTGTAGGCGTCTACCGCTGTGCGAAGCTGCAGGGCGTAGGTGGCGATACGAGTGCGGGCCGTATCCAGGTCGCTTTCGGGCCTGCCGACCAGGGGGTTGCCGAGGAATGTCTTGGCATAGGCTTCGGCTTCCGCAACCAGGGGCTTTTGAATGTGGGCGTCTTTGCATTCGCGCAGGGCGGTGTAGAGCGTGGTGAGATAGCGCACGTCGGTGATGCCTTCGCGCACGGCTTCCCATTGCAGGGTGTCAATGACGCCGTCTTGGGCGGGGTACGTGAGCATCTGCGGGCGGTAGGCGGCGAGAAAGGCGGGCGCACCCTGCGAGGTTTCATCGTAGGGGTCAGTGCCGAAGGGCGCTTGGTAGGCGGGCAGGAAGGCGCCGTAGAGGTTTGCGCGCCACAAGAGGTAGCCGCTGTCCAGCCTGTTTTGCAGGGGGTTTTCATTGGACGCGGGCCAGTACCACCAGTCACGGGTGCCTGCGGTGCGCAGACCCTTGGTCTGCACCATCTTTTGCGCGTAAGGGGAACCCAGGCTGTAGATAGCCAGCCCCAGACTGCTGCCGATGGCATCGTAGTCCTCGGGCCGAGTGAGAAAGGTGGTCGGCTGGAGCTTGTTAGTGGTCAGTGCCGAAAGGCGCGGCCCGGCAGCGGACAGCGGGCTGTCGTCGTCGTAGAAGAAGAATGGGCCTGCGGGGGTTTGTTTGCGGGCGGCTTCAATGGCGGCGGGGTCGTCGGCTCCCCGGTACACATACGGCTCGCCCATCGCGTACTGCCGGTACTCGGTAACTGCTTGGGCCAAAGTCTGCGGGCTATCGTAAAGCGTGGGGATGCGCACGCCGTGGGCGTAGATGTCTGCAAGCTGCTTGTCCAGCGTGTCTTTGGAAACAAAGTCGGTGACTAAGTCGCGGCCATCGGCGCTTGGCAGGGTATCGGCGGGGGCGGGGTCCAGGCGCGAGCGCAGGTTGATGGCGTACTGCTTGGCGGGCGAGAGCAGGCGCAGCGGCATGACAGTGATGTCAATCGGCACGGTGACGGCGGGCGCAAGGCCGGTTCCGGTCACTTTGAGCGTGCCCGTGTAGCGCGTCGGGAACGTGCCGCGAGGCACAGTCACAGTCACCCAGAACTGCTTGGTGGTGTCTGCGGGGATGTCGGTGACGGGTGCGCCCGCGAGCCGCACGGCAGGTGCGGCCCCGGTCAGCGCAAGGCGGTCGTCTTTGACGAGCAGTTCGGGCACGAGGGCTGCCGTGTCCGCGTCCTGCAATGGTCCCGCCCCACCCTGCTCCCACACTTTGACGACATGGATGTTTATGTTTGCGCGGGGGAACGTGTGCCCCACAGCCTGAAGATCATTGGGCACGGCGACGCTGACATTGGACAGCGCCTTGGCCGAATACAGGCAGAAGCTGGCGGCCTGTATCTGGTCGGGGCAGACGCGCAGGGTAATCTGCGACGACGACAGACCCTTGGGCGGCAGCGATGTCGGCAGGATGGGGTCAAAGAGTGTGGCGGGCGAGAACACGGCATTGGCCTTGCCCTGAGCCGACAGCGTGCGCTTGAATGCGGCCAGTGTTGTTTGGCGCGCCGCAGCAGGGCTGGTGACTGTCAGCCGGAACGCCACCCGTCCGCCGTGCGCCTGCCCCGGCTGGGATGCCAGCGCGTACACCAGGCTGTTCTGGTCGGCGCTGGGGCCGCCGGGTGTCCACGCGGCCACGTCGCCTTTCTCAAAGTCGTCCACGCTGGTCTCGTCGGTGACAGCCCCGCTTGCGTCCAGGGTGACGAACGAGATGTCGTCTACCAGAATAGACGCCCGGCGGGGCACGCGCGTTTCCAGTGTCAAGGTATTGATGTTTGCCCACTTGGGCGCGGGCGTGTTTGAGGCCGCGGGGTTTAGGGTTTGGGCATCGGCGGGCAGGGCCGTGTTAATAGCCTGGGCGGCGGCGGGCAAGGCGTGCAGGTTAAACTTGGAGCGGGGCAGCAGTACTTCGTGCCAGCCGGTGAACGACAGCGTAAGGGGCGCGCACACCCACGCAGGCCGCAGGGGTGCGCCGTCGGCGGTATCGCTCGCGCTTTGCACGGACAGGCGCACGCGCAGGGTGGCATTGCTGCCGTCGCCATGCACCCACAGCCGGATGCCGTTGTTCTTGTCCATCGCGTCCGGGGCAAGGCGGGTGAGTAAGTTGTGTGCTGAGCCGGGCGATGCTGCTGATGCCGCCAAAGCTTCGGTGCGCGTGGGTACAGGCGTGTCAGGCAGCACGGTATCGGGCGTGGATGCGGCGGGCGTGGGGGCTGTTTGTGTCGCAGGCGCAGTCGGCGCGGGTGTCTGCGTCACAGGCGCGAGAGGCTTGGGTGTCTGCGTCACAGGCGCTTGCGTGGTAGGCGGTAATACTGGCGACGTTGCGGTCGAGGGCATCTGCGCGGCTGCAAACGTTAAGTGTGTGCGTGCCCAGTCTAAGGACATGAGCGTTGACCGTCGCGTCGTGAACCCCAATTTTGCGAATTGTGCGGCAGACAGTGTTGTGGTAATGGGTGACGCTACGTGCGTTGACGGCGAAGGTGTTTGCGCCCCCAGCGGCGCGGCAAAGGCGAGCGAGGCGAGCAAGGGCACGGCGGCAGATGGAATTGGTGTGCCTCGGCGGCGGGGCGTGAGTCGTGGCAAAGGTGCATTCCTCCTGGGAATAAGGGTCGGGCGGGCGGAAACGGCGAGTGGACGGAGCCGGGGCGCGGCTCAGTGGAACGGAGATGACGCTCAATAGACGGGGCCGGTGCAGGGAAAAGTTCCCTGCCCGGCCCCGTCTTTCCTTCTTTTTTTGTGACAGCGCTTACTTTGCAGCGGCGGCAGGCGTGGAGTCTATCGCCACAACGACCCACTGCCCGCCCTGATGGCGCAACGTATAGGCGACATTGATGGTCTTTTCTACGCCGGGCGCGGCGTTGGTGGTGTTGTCGGAAGACACGCCGCCGCCATCCGTGCTGAACGGGACAGTGCCATCGCCGCCTGCCGTGTCGGTTCCGCTGAGGCTGCGATAAACGTGCGTGCCGAATGCGGTCACGTCGCCGTTCTTGGCTTTGCGCAGTCTATCAAACTTGAACGAGACGGTGCTGAGCTTGTCAAAGGCATCGCGGGTAATCTGCACGTAGTCGCCTGTCGCGATGGAGTACGAATACTTGCCCTTGAAGAACACGCTCAGCTTGACGTCATTGCCGCGCAGGTGCTTTTGCAGGCCCGCCACGTTGCCGTCAATCCACGCCCGCTCGATGTCGCCGAAGGCCGCCTGGTACGAGCCTTCGGGGTAGGCATTTTGCAGAGCCGCCTTGCGCGCCGCCTCGTTATCGCCGACAATCTGCTGCGCCCGCTCCTCGCTGCCCACATAGTACGTGTTCTGGTTGTAGACCACCGGGTACGACGGCGTATAAAACGGCAGGTAGCCGGTGTTATACACAGGCTGGTACGGCTCGGTCAGCACAATCACCGAGGCCGGGCTGTAGATGTAGGTTGGGAACCCCGAGTACGCGCTGTAGATGGAAGGGTAAGTGTTGACCCCAAACGCCGTGTCGCAGTAGTTGCCGTAGTAAAACCCGCCGAGCAGCACCGGCCCGCCCACTACAGTCACCCCCGACCCATAGCCGCCGCCATAGCCGTAGCCATAATCGCCGCCGTAATTGTAGCCGCCGCCATAGATGGGATAGTAGCCATTGCGCGGCAGCGAAACCGGCCCGGTCGGCGTGGTCACCCGCAGCGACGCGCGCCCGTGAAAGTTGGTTTGGCTGTTGAAAACCGGCGCATTGTTGTTGTACTGATACGCGGGCGGCGAATAAGTCTGCCCGGATGGCTCCATGGGCCTGCCGCGCTCAGTGGGATACGACGGCCTGGAAAACACCGGCCCCCGTGACCGGTACGGCGTGCCCTGCTCGGGGTACTGCGTGATTACAGGCGTGCGGTTGGGCGTCACCTGCCGGTTGAAAATCGGTGCGCCGCGCGAGGGCGTGTACTGCTGCGGCGCATTTGTTTGGTAAGAAGGCGCGTTTGTCTGATAGGAAGGCGTGAACGTCTGCTGGTAAGACGGCGCGTTCTGCGGGTAGGAAGGCGCGTTTTGTGCCGGAGCTGACTGCTGAGGGGCCGGGGCGCTTTGCGCGGGGGCGCTCGGCCCCGAAGGTCGGCCCATGCGGCCTATGGCCTGTGCATGCAGCGCAGACGGCAGCAGGGCTGCCGCAGAAACAATCAGCATGGCAGCAACGGAATGGCTAAAGGGACGCATGGCAGGCTTCTTTCTGATAATCGGGACGACGACACCGTTTAAGACACTATTCACACAACATTTGTTCCCAAGTAGGGGCGCAGAGAAACGCATTTCTTTTGCGCTAGTCGCGCCAACATTTACGAACGCTTGGCTTTGTCTCTACAGATTTGTAAACACACTGTGAGGGCGCTGCCCAAGCGTTTTGAGCGCATATCAACGACGGATGGTTTTGTTCCGTCGTTGGTACAGGCTGAAAATGCCCTCGCCGCGCGTTTGCAATGCCGTGGAAACGAATGCGCCCGCAGGCGCACGCTCCTGTTCGCGCCTGCCAGCATTCGCCGCGAACTAAAATAGAACGAAAACAATCGCCGTGAACTAAACGGCCCCGCTGTTTGTTACAAAACCATGCGAAACAATTCCGTTCCCCAAACCCGTATTACAGGCAGCACACCCGACATGGAGAACCTTGCCATGAACACCCCACCCGCGCGCAAACGCCGCGCCCTTCCCGCCCTGCTGCGCACTGTGCTGCTGCTTGGCCTTGTGCTTGGAGCCTGGAGCTATCTGCTTGGCGGCCCAGGCAAAGCCGTCGGCTCGCTGCTCGGAGGCAGCGCCGCCGATGCCCGCCCTGCCGCGCCGCTCCCGGTTCCCGCCGGACACCAGGTGGCTTACTTCGCAGGCGGCTGCTTTTGGTCAATGAACGCCATGTTCAGCCAGCTCAAAGGCGTGGACAAGGTGGAAGCCGGCTATGCGGGCGGCCACGCCGCGCACCCCACCTATGAGCAGGTGTGCAGCGAAACGACCGGCCATGCCGAAACCATCCAAGTGGTGTTTGACCCCAAAGTGATCTCGTACAGCGACCTGCTGGGCGTGTTCTTCCATGTGCATGACCCCACCACGCAAGACCGGCAGGGCGAAGACACAGGCGCTTCGTACCGCTCCATGATCTTTTACACCAGCCCGGCGCAGCGCACCGAAGCCGAAAAAGCCATTCAAGCCGTGCAGGCCGCCCACCTATATTCCGACCCCATCGTGACGCAGGTGGTGCCGCTGACCGCGTTTTACCCCGCCGAAGAGTACCATCAAGACTACTATGTCCACAACCCGCATACGCCGTACTGCCAGTTTGTGGTCGCGCCCAAAGTCGCCAAGATGCGCGCCCACTACAAAGCGATGCTGAAGAACTAAAGCGATGCTGAAGAACTAGCACACGGACGGCATGCTTAAAGCAACAATAAAGACCGGCACACCCGTGTGCCGGTCTTTATTGTTGCTGCCCAGGGCAAGAGGCGAACGCCTATTTGTTTGCCGAAGCGCGGGCATGGAGCAGAATAGAAAACGTCTTGTAGACCAACTTGGCAGCGGCGAAGCTCGGCGCGTACAGGCCAGCGATAGGGCTGAGTTCCACGCAGTCAAAGGCGGCGACATGGCTATGGGCGGCGACCAGGCGAACAGTGTCCAGCATCTGATGCCAAGAAAGCCCGCCGGGTTCCGGCGTGCCGGTGGCGGGCATAATGCTGGGGTCCAGGGCGTCTACATCCAGCGTCAGAAAGACAGTGCGGCCCTGTATTCTGTCAACGACGCGCTGGCGATAATCAGTGCCGGCGTGCATCTCGTCCGCGCTAATTGACAGAACGTCACTTGGGTGCGCGGCGATAAACTCTGCTTCCGAGATGTCCAGGGAACGGATGCCGAGCTGCACCACCGGCCCGCATTCCAGCATGCGCCGGGCGGCGCAGGCATGGCTGTACCGGCTGCCTTCATAAGTGTCGCGCAGGTCGGCATGGGCATCTAGCTGCACGGTAATGATAGGGCCTAACGTGCGGGCCAGCGCCCGCGCCACCCCTGCGCTAAGCGAATGCTCGCCGCCCAGGATGCCCAGCAGCTTTCCTGTTTCCAGCAGGCCGCCAACCACAGCATCAATCTGATGGATCGCACCTTCAGCATCGCCTGCATTGGTGGCAAGCGCGGGCAGAGTGTGAATGCCCCACCGGAGCGCAGGCTCGCAGCCAAGCTCGGCATCGTACAACTCAATCTGGGAAGACGCTTCCAAAATGGCGCGCGGCCCGGCTTTGGTGCCGCCGCCATAGGAAGTAGACGCTTCGTAGGGAATGGGGAGGAGGAGGGCCTGGCTTCCCTCCCAGCCGCTGTGCTCGGCGGGAAGCCCGAGAAAGTTGGGGGGAGGCCAGGCGGCAGGGTAGTCCGGCGCGGAAGTCATGGCTGCTCGGCCAGAGCAGGCTCGGGCTGATGGCCCATGCGCTCGGTATCGTCGCGCCCATACGAGCCTTGCCAGGTGGTTAGCTCATCGCGCACATTGGTGCCCCAGTGGTAGCCACGGTCGTGCATGTCTTGTTCCAGCACAACAAAGCTGCCTAGAAACGAGTGGAGCGTCTCCAATACACGCGAAGGGTTAAAATCTTTGCAGGAGAACAAATCAATAAAGGCTTCCTGCTGGTTGGGGTAAGTATGGATGGCGGCATGGGATTCATAAAGTATGACCACGCCTGACCAGCCGTGCTGGTGGGGCAAGCCGCGCTCTTCCGCGACCATCGGCCCGGCCAGAACGCGCATGCCTACTCGGTCTACCAGGGTTTCGAGCAGCGTGGTGATGTGCTCTTGACCGATAAGCGCTTGGCGTCGCTCTATCTGCCCGATGCGCAGGGTCAGGTGCATTCCGTAAATGAGGGGGGACGCCGTCGGCGCGAGGGTAGCCGCCGCCGGCGCAGTGTCAGGTGAAATGTTTGTTGGCATTCTCATAGCATAAATAGTTACCTTCCTAAGACATACGAAAAAATGAGCGGCGCAACAATGGTGGCATCCGACTCAATAATGAACCGTGGAGTGGTCCCTTCTAGTTTACCCCAACTAATCTTTTCATTGGGAACTGCGCCGCTGTACGAGCCATACGACGTGGTGCTGTCGCTAATCTGCGCGAAGTACGCCCACAAAGGGCATTCTTCCTCTAAGTCCTGGCGGATAAGCGGCACCACGCAAATGGGAAAGTCGCCTGCAATCCCGCCGCCGATCTGGAAAAAGCCGAGGGGCGACTGCGCGGTGATTTCTTTGTACCAGGCCACCAGCGACATCATCTGCTCAATGCCACTCTTAACAGTGGCAGGGTTCTGGATGTTCCCCGTAAGCACGTAGCGCGTGTAGATATTGGCAAGCGTAGAGTCTTCCCAGCCCGGTGTCCAGATAGGCAGGTTTTTCTCGCGGGCGGCCAGCACCCACGACTGCCGGGGGTCTATCTCAAACTGGCTGTCCAGCACGCCTGACCCAAGCAGTTGGTACATGAACTCGTAGGGGAAAAAGCGCTGCCCGCTCGCGTCGGCCCCTCCCCACAGCTTGACCACATGGGACTCGATGCGCCGAATGGCTTCTTCTTCGGGGATACACGTATCGGTCACACGGTTCAGCCCCCGGTCGCGCAGGTCTACTTCCTGCTCGGCAGTGAGCGCGCGGTAGCCGGGAATGCGCTCATAAAACGGCTGGGCGACCAGGTTGAAGATGTCCTCTTCTAAGTTGGCCCCGGTGCAGCAGATGCCATGCACTTTGTCTTCACGGATAAGTTCGGCCAGCGAAATGCCCAGCTCCGCTGTGCTCATCGCGCCCGCCAGGGTGACAAACATCTTGCCGCCTGCGTCCAGATGATCCACCCACCCTTGGGCGGCATCCACGCACGCGGCGGCATTGAAATGGCGATAGTGGCGCTGCATAAACTCGCGAATAGTCATCAATTGGTGTGTGTTCTCCTAGGCTCCAAGTTGCTGCATCAGGCCCGCCATGTCGGCAACGCTCCAATGCTCGGCGATTTTGCCGTTTTGCATTCGGTCAATGCGAATAGTGGCGAGCGAGACGTGCCGCCCTGTCGCCGGCATCCCCATAAACGGCTCGCTGTGCTGCCCCGTGGTGTGCAGGTGCGTCACCACGCGGTCGCCTTCCGCCACCTGCTGCACAATGTGAATACCCCTATCCGAAAATGCGGCAAATGCGGCCAGGAACTGCTCATGGTAGGCTTGCAGCGCGCCCAGGCCCTGGTTGTCCGGGGCAGGCAAAGCATGGTTGATGCAGTCTTCAGTCCAGTAGCGTGCCAGTGCGCCCAGATCACCGCCCGCCCAGACAGTTTGGATAAAGTCTCGCACGACCTGCTTGTTTTCCGCTTGGTTGTTTTCTTCGGCGTTGCGCATACAAACTTTACTCCGGCAGTTGCTTTGGCGCATCCCCGCGCCCCCTGGCGCAGCGCGGCATAACGTGCCGTTTTACCGCATCGCGCCTTGTGTGAAACATGCCTGCGCGCCACTAAACTGCGGCTTATCTTATTCACCATACCCGGCCTGGTTTCCTGCTTGGCTTTCTTTGCTGCCAAAAAAACAAGGCGCGGTTGGCAGAATGCCAACTGCGCCTTGAGTAACCCGACTTTGTTTTGCTGTCAGCGATGGTGCCTGCGCCACGCGCACTTCGGCTTAGGTCAACGGCCTGTTATCGGCCCTGCTGGCCGTGGTGGTAGGCACGGTCGGAGGCATGGTACAGCTTGTCCTCGGCGTGGAACATCCGGTCGGCGGCGTGGAACCGGCGGTCGGCGCGCATCGCAGAGGCACTGTGGTGCGCCTGCTGATGGTAGGCGCGGTCGGCGGCATCCTAGCGATGCAGGGCCTTGTCGGCGCGGTGGCGCGTGGCATCCTGCGCGGACGCTCCCCCCGGCCAGCATCAGGATGGCGAGGGCCGCGAATACGAGTTTCTTTATCTTGGTCTCCTTGTGCCGTATCGGTGTTGGTGTGCTAGAAGCTGGCCGTGGCGCGCAGCAAAACGCGCCGTCCTTGCTGGAAACGGGTGCCTGTAAAGCCTGAGTTGAAGTTGAACGGCTGGAGGCTGTTGAACACGTTCTCAATATCAAGCTGCAGCCCGCCATAGCCCGCCACCTTGGGCGTGCCGAAACTCAGGTTGACGCCGGTGTGCGGCTGGCGGTGAGCGTTGTCCAGAGTGCCGCTGAAGAACAGGCTTTGAAGCTTGCTTGACTGAGTGCCGCTGCTGTGATAGATGTTCAGCCCGGCGAACGCGCCGCCCCGGAACGTATAGTTCAGGCCGGTGCTTAATGAGTTAAGCGTGTCATGGTCATTGTAGGCCGGCACCGGGGCGTTCGGATCGCCGTTGATGTAGCCTTCGGGCTTATCCACGCTGTTGGCATAGGCGAGGTATGCGCCCAGCCCGACGGCACCGTGCGGAGTCAGCTCGTAGGAAAGCTCCGTGCCGTGCGCGCTGCCGATGCCGAAGTTGACCGAGGAATAGGCCCCAATCTGCGTTCCGGCGATGAGAATGTTCGTGTCAATCTGATTGCGCATGTCCTTGTAGTAATAGGCCAGCTTGACGGTCTGGTTCGGTGCGAGACGGCGCTCCACGCTGGCATCGTACTGGTTGAGAGTTTCAGGGATGATCGGTGCGCCGACGATTGCGCCCTGCGCCAGC
>JAABUU010004508.1_pt1 | contig 16355 bp, 18 predicted proteins | sample 5559301 | NCBI WGS metagenome assembly JAABUU01 (sample SAMN10711884, study PRJNA513360) | rock metagenome | isolation source: Antarctica rocks | place: Antarctica: Victoria Land, Richard Nunatak white | reverse complement strand
AGTTGTAGAAGGAAAGGGTAGAATGACAGGCTATTAAAATATAACATATCTCTTTTAATTCAGTAGTAAATTTGGTGGTTGAGTGCGGGGGAAATTTGTGAGTCGGGCTTTTTTTGCTACCCGCGTGGCGTCTCGCGCTTCGGAGCCGCGACCCTTAAGTCCGAATTCGGCAATTCGCCCTTTCGCTTTCTATATTCATTGATTCATAAATTGTGGCAGGGCAGCCTACAGGTTTGCATTGATTGATAATATATGGATAAACTCTCCCTGAGATGGTATTGAGATTTTCTGGGTTGTTGAGGCCCACCCGCAGACATGCATCCTCCGTTGGGGTTACTTTTCGCCCGTGTCGGCTACAGCATACATTATCTGCAAGTTATGACAGTACGGTGCCAAACCTGAAGATCGGATCTCATACCCGAGTAATCTTTCAAGGGTTCACAGGAAGACAAGTAAGTTTGCTACTTTCATCAATGTCCATGCCGCTGAACTATTTACTAGGCAACCCAGAATGCCCAGCAGTCAATAGAATACGGCACCAAGATTGTTGGGGGTGTCACACCGGGGAAACATGGCGAACATCTTGGACTACCGGTGTTCCCAACAGTGCGTGCTGTACGTAGAGCCAAGACCATGCAAGAATGATCATTTCTGATAAAAATCTTCGAATACTGAGAACCCGGAAATGCTAGGCCAAGGAGAATTTGAAGCCGGATGCAACTGCTGTGTACGTACCCGCGCCCCAGGCCGCAGCCGCTATTGAAGAAGCGATAGAGGCAGAAATACCGTTGATTGTTGCTGTCGCCGAGCATATTCCACTGCATCATCTCCTTCGTGTAAGTCTACTCTCTCGTTTCCTGTCGTCAAAGTTTCACTGAAAACCAAAAGGTCCATGCAATGCTCCAATCTCAGTCAAAGAGCCGCTTGGTAGGCGCCAATTCTCCCGGAATGATATCAGCCACAGGTAGATGTAGGATTGGATTTCATCCATTGCCTACTTTCGAGGCTGGCGCTGCAGGAATCGTAGCGAAATCGGGTACGCTTAGTTACGAGTCTATTGCATCAACGACGAGGGCCGGCGTTGGCCAAAGTCTCGTGATTGGTATGGGTGGAGACCCTCTGCCCGGAACGGACTTTGTTGACGCTCTCAAAATATTTGAGCATGATGAAACTACTCAGGGTATCATTATGATTGGAGAGATCGGAGGTGCGGCTGAGGAAGAAGCTGCAGAGTGGATTAAGCAATATCATACAAGGAACACTGACCCGAAGTATTTTCTCTATCGCAAAGCAATATGATCTTGTGCTAACAAGATTAAGACCGATTCTAGCTTTGATAGCGGGTATAGAAGCTCCTCGAAATCGTACTATGGGTCATGCCGGCGCATACATTACCTACGGTGGCAGTGATGCAAAAGCAAAAATTCACGCTCTGAAAGAAGCTGGCGCCATCCTTGTCAGTCATCCTGCCCAATGTGGTGATGTTCTGAAGCCACTGTTGGAGCAGCGTGTGGCCAGGGCAAGTCTGAGGACGGCTCACGATAGGGTAAGCATTTTTCGGTGATTTCGCTGAAGACCATACGTGTTGAAACTCTACGCAGGGAGTTCGACTGTCAACCTTGCATCAAAGACGAGACATTCATACATGTAATCGCAGACCCAGTGTTGCTTTCCGACCAGCAATTCACTTGAATCAGCGGAGAAATCTCCTCCTTACAAATTTTCGTTCTTCTATTGTACTAAGGGACCACAATATACCAGTAGTGGAGGCGAAGCAGAATTTTTTGCGTAAAGATCAACTGTGTCTGGCAGTCATGATTGACAGAACACAAAACTCTCCATGCATCATGATAGCCCCTTTCGCGGACGGCTGCCCTGTCTGGAATGATGGTCATAGGCTCTCTTTTAAGTACGGTGAATTTCTAAAAGAAAAGGTACTTGAGGACTGGGTTATTACTGCTACAATCACAAATAGGGCGATCAACCAGGTTGGTAACAAGAGCAATCTTGCAAGCATTCTTACCAATCTTATCGAAACATTTTACCAAGAGAATGCCGCGTTCCTCCTTGTCAGAGTCGCCAAGTCTTCCGACGGAGAGTATGTGGTAGTCAATCATCGCTGTGAACTTGATGATGCAGCACTTCATCTCAACAAAACCGCCGAAGACCTTCAGGTTCTCAGAGAAGAGCAGAAACTCCATCCAGAAGAAGTAGAAGCCGCAAAGGACGGTATAGTATACTGGAGGTAATGTCACATCCTGTAAGAATTGCATTCTCTGCTGATACATAGCGACCATTAGGCTACCAGGTAAAGGCAGTATTGGCACATTAGGTACGTTGACTTCATCAAACCTGTATGTGGTCAGGCTGACCTTTCGCAGTCAATGGGGCAGGTCTTGCAATGAACACCAATGATACAATTAGATCTTTGGGAGGGCTGTGCACCAATTTCCTCGACACCGGCGGGAAAGCAACGAAAGAGACCATCAAAAGCTCTTTTCGAATAATCCTCAAAGATCCAAGAGTGAAAGTGATCTTTGTCAATATATATGGGGGCCTCACGCTATGTGACATGATTGCAGAAGGTATCATGCTGGCATATAACGACCTAGGTATCAGAGTCCCGGTGGTAACACGGCTCAGGGGTACCAATGAGGGATTGGGCCAAACGATGGTACGAGTGAATTGTCACGTTGATCAGCATGATTCCGTTAACATCCCTAATAGATTGCTAGCAGTGGCTTGCCGTTACTTGCGTTCGATGACTTTACGGAGGCCGCAAAAAAGGCTATTGAAATAGCAGAGCAGAATACCCAGGAGCCGGAAGAAGCTGTTTTTGGATCGGACATATGGCAAGAAAGCAATGACACCCAAAATATAAATGTAAGAAGTTTTGCAAGGCTTCTTGGAATGTCCAAAGCTGACTTAGCCCAGAGGCGCATGAAACTTTCTTCTCCGCTTTCCGCACTACTTGATGGACATACCGAAGTATGCCAACAACATTCTGATCGTAGCGAAATCAATTACTGACACGTACAGCTATCTGGTCCCAAGGTCAGGAGAAAGATATGGGAATATGCGCGAAGACATAGACTTCTGGATGCTGACAAGGAGTGGCCTATCCGTTGTGATGATGCTATGAGGGCAGTCTTCGAGAAGGACGAGATCAACAGACAAGAAATGCGCTCATTTCTGAAGAAGCATTTGTCCGAAACAGACAAGGATAGAAATATTATTAGACCAGTATATACATAGTGAATCTAGGCACTGTATATAGAGTACTTCTTGTATTTCTTGCACGTCTTATACCGGTTTGTGTTGCCCTACAAGTTCTAATTTCTTCAATTCATTCATTGAATTGGTTTTTAGCTTTTAGTTTGATGACGAGTATCATTCCCATCCCTGCTTACTTGCGACTTGAGTTTTGATGTTGCCCTCTGCCTGCTTGGACTTTGCCTAATTGAAGTACCAGAAATACAAGGAGAGGAGGTACCGAGGTCTTCGGGTCCACCAGTTGTAAGTCACAAATCTTCGAATAGATATTAGCCTTTATTACCTTTAACTACAATTAGTCTATGAGCGGCATCGTCGCTTCAAAAGCATAGTACAGCGGGAAAACTCGCCGCACATTATCCACATCTTCAATTGATAGTAGGACTGTGTTGCGGCGAGGCAGCTAGTAGTCAGAATGCTCAAGCTGCCCAAGTTCAGGAGACCTCGCTGTCTCTTTCAGCCATCGTTGAAGACGTTCAACGCCTAAATCTCCAGGATCAGGACCTTGCCACGTAATCAGAATTTTCTCTCGTATCTGCTTCCATATCTCTATCCGTCACTTGCTATCGCTTAGTCTATACCGAAAACCGCTTCTGCTGTGCCCACCAAGTCTACTACTTGCAATGCAGAGGACTTTTGTAAGAGATTCATTTCCTCTATCCCCTGAAAATCTTCCAGATTACTCAGCTGGCATTTACTCCCTTTCCTCCCCAGGGTTTTCTACGGCTACTATTACGACGAAATAACTCAGAGAGGTGTTGGTCCAGGGGGTACTGGCACGTTCTCTCAAACTCTCACATTCTGCCAAGCACGAGATATTTTGTTGAGTGCATATCTGTGATACTGGGCTGATGCTGCACGTGGAATCTTTATACCACCATTACCGTATATTATTACGGTACTCGTTCCTACACAACTTGTTTAAACCGGTGCAAGTTCAGTGCCCCGTACCGGTCGCGCTTCCGAGCTCTGCAGGCAGATATCTACAGATCAAGGCTTCTACGGTAACGCCGGTGAAGAGTACTGGGATGGTAAAATTGCCTTTCGTCTGCTTCGCCCTTATATCCTGCAATAACAGCTGCGGCGTCTGATAATGTTACGCTTACTCAGACTGGAGAAACAAACAAATATAATACATCTATGTGTGTGGACTATATGCTTCACGCGGTAACACTTTGCCCCAGCCTTTGGATAGCCTCTCCAATACCTGCAGGCTATTTCACGAGCTCTGCTTTTCGGGTTTGCATCGTGAAATCTCTGATAGAGGTAATATTCGGGCCGCATTTTGATGCCGAGCGTGATGGGCACGGTGGTGTGCGGTGGAAAAGGCGTTCTAAAAATGGCATCTAAGACTGCAGGGACCGTAGCTGGGTTACCAGGACACTTCTCAGTTTGAGGGAAATCGCACGAGGGACGAACATGCTTAGGATTTACCATCACGTATGCATCTATGGATTAAACCATTGATAATTATTTGAGTACTATTTTACCATGAGACTGGGTTTGGTTGGGTTTATGGAATGCCCTAATCGGCACTGAAGATGCTTCGGGAAAATTTTGAACGGGGCTGAGCTGCTCGGGTGATGTTCTGTTCGGTTCGGATAGAGGGTAGTGTCTCAACCAGACTGGATGTATGTTGGATGTATGTAAGATCCAAGGAGTGAACGTACAGGCATTGATAAAGCATTATACCTTCATCAGAACGTTCCCCCACTTCCCTGTAAAAACTTCCCCAGACACCCTCTCCCAAGAATCCACCTTCCACTCTGCAGGAAACCTTCACAAATCCAACCCGCCCCCAAGCCCCTTCCGCTACCCACCAACCATACCACTAACCACACCCCCGCATCCCACGTCCCCACCCGCGCCTCGAAATACCGCCATTACCACTCCCCCTTCCCACAACTCCCCTTTTAGCTAATCTAGAATCTAGTCTCCTTGAACAAGAAACCATTTTCTTCAGTTGAAGTTCTCAAAGGTTGATGATAATACCAGAGCCTTTTGGCAAGGTGACAGACAACACCGTGGTCTAGCGCTCCGTGGTTCGGTGGGGAGGCCAGGAGGGTATTCAGGGGTGATTTGATGACGACGTCAATATTGACGAGCTGCCAAAGCCCATAACCTCCTCCAGCTCGAAACACCGAAACATCGAACGATTAAAACTAGCAGCCTCCCTGACTCGAAAACCAACAACACCTCTCACCCTTTTCATGATAGACAACTACACACACTCCCACCACTCAACAACCGCACTCATCTCCCTTCCAACCGCGCTCTTTTCCTCGCTTGCCCTCCACCAAACCGCCCGCACCCAAATCCGCCTCACCCCTTTACCCACGTTCCCCACAGTTCTTCTCAAATCCTTCCTCGGAATTTTTTTCTAATGGCGCCAAACCCCTGTTTAGAAACGACATGGGCATTTCTAATGGGGCGTTTGTATGTGCAGACTTGCACGGATTGCTTCCTCGTAATAAAGGGGATCCGGGGTGTTTATAGAGTTTTGAGATGTAGGTGTTGTGCTTGATTTGGAACTCAAGAGCGGTGCGATATGTTGGTGGTAGTGGGAAGGTTTACGGAGGATGGGAGGGAGGTATCGAAGAATTATAGAAGAGAAGTTATGACAAGATTGCAATCTTAGGAGTTCCGTACCTTGTGTAAAATCTGTAGACAAATGCATGTTGATGACGGGGAAAATCTTTGGGTTGAGATGATGCAGAGTGCAGAGAGCGACTGAAAGGGAAGCTGGGTGGAGGGCAATGATAGAGATTTTAGACAGCCGAGGATTGATATCTGCTGCCTTAACGAGTTTGATAACCTTTATCACGCTGCTCGCAAAATCGCCTCGGGACCCATATCGGCCACCTTGTCACGCGTGTTTGCCTTGTTAGGTGCTCTCTCAACAAAAACGAATGGAGTCAAGATTCACATCGATATCTTCGGTTTTGTCACGAGTTCCGGAACTTAGTGGCGTTCATTGGATTTCCGTCATGGATAGATAGCTAAGTGCCTGTAACGTTCAGATCCGCTCTGGAGTTATCGCTTTTGGGCAAGTAGCGGCTTGGGCTGTTTCGGTCGCTGGGATGTACTCCAGGTCCACGTGAGGATAGTGCAGGGGTTTCCTTGATATTTTTAGACGTAGGGGTGGTGGATGTTCTAGGGAGTAGCAGAGCATCAGGATCTGCTCTGATGTTATGGTCCTTGAATCGTTTATTGAGCACTTTATGGATTCGATGGAGCGTTCGCTGTATAAAGTACCTTCGATTCTAGCTTAGGAGCGAGGGAAGACGTTTTAGCTTGCAAGTCTATTGCTCACTCATTGCACCATCAGACTGGACCGGAAAGCTTTCGCCCACTCTTTGGCTTGATACCCACCAGGTGTACGGAATGATGGACTTCTTTGTAATCCGCGAGCGGCTTCTGGTGTTTCTATAGATCCTGGGGGATGTTGAACGGTGGAAGATGCTGGAACAGATATGATCATATTTATCAGGGGCCGGCTGTGGAGCCGTAGCGCGAAGGTTGAAGACGGATAGGAGGCATAGAGCCACCGAGGAGCTGAAGTAGAGGGAGAGAAGGATAAGAGGCGAATATTTGTAGTAGTGGGGGTATTTTAGCTCCGATAGATTATGATGAGATTTATTCGAAACCACTGTCGAGACGCTATCTCCCGGATGTAGCCAGTCAAGAATCCTTAGAAGTAGGGCCCCCGCCGGGACCCGAAGACGAACCAGTACAACATCTCCGCTACAAAAGCCTAACATCAACGCTATAGTGCAGTAGACAGATGAAAATAATCATACGCGATCCTTATGCCCGTACCAACCAACATGTTTTGTTATACCTTACACAAATAAACAACATCTTCTTCATTGTAGTAAGAGCGAGTGAATGCTATCGTACTTTTGCAGCAGGGTTTTCGTGCCCGAAATAGTGCTCGGCGATTGAGCTAACCCAGTACAAGGTTACAACTAGGTAGTGGTAGGTTATATAAAAGGAGTATTTGCGCTAGCGCAGCATTATGGAGTGAGTGCTTTCGTAGTTCCTGCGAAACGCTATTCGTGCCCAGATGGCGTGGGGTTTGCACATTTCGAAATAAATGACGAGATAAATGGTGGGATCCTATATAAAGGTGATTGGGTCTCGCAGCTATTTTCTAGCTCAGCGGGTCTGGAAGGCATTGAGTGTTGGATTCCAATGCGTCCACGTCCATGCCACATCACGAATGATATGTCGAAAGTTGACGCGCCAACAATCTCTGTAGGTGCTTTGATTTGTGGGCTGGAAGTGATTGCACTAGACATTTTCGGGAGAATGTGACTCGTGGCGTGGTTGAGCCTCGAGATCCTGAGATCTCGCTTCAATAGGGAGAACTGGATCCTTGCACGCCCCACTCGGCAAATCGTCCTGTCAATTTGCAACCAGCGTTGTGTTATGGCTGAGAAAAGAACCCCCAGCAGGTGATGCGGCGACCAGCGCCATTTCATTCCTGCTGTGGAGAGTTGACTCGTTCAAAAAGGTCCCGGAGCGTGGCGTTTAATGTCGCCGCCATACAAGTGTTGGCAGGAGAGTACTCCGTCTCATCACCGCCTAGAGCGTCCCTATATACCAGATCGTTTTCGTCGGCAGGCCACATACCCTCGCTCGAGTACTCTGGGTCCCAGGTCGAGTCGATATCACTCTCCTTTGTCTGAATTCGCACCCCAATTGTCTTTTCAATACGAAGCTTGCTGACATCACGGTAAGCAGAATGGTAGTCCCAAAAATTTTGCTGTTGAATGTTGTGGATGAAGTGCATGGAGACTAGATACAAAGTCATAGATTGCTTGCTTCCTCTTCTTTTGGTGTGTCGATTTGTCACGGTTCCTGGCCACTTCTGGACAAAGACGGGGTGCGAAGGGTCGATAGAGTTCGGATGGTCAGGCTGCATATTTGGGAGGGTGTGAACCACCCCCCCAAAAACCTCATTTTCATACGCAAAACCTAGCTCGGCTAGCCTTTGGTCTTCGTACCATGGTTCGTAGATCTTACTGGAAGCGGTGCCTGTAAGTTCGATTTCATTCATGAGAGGATATAAATTGATATCCACCGCTCCGTTGATAGCGTGAGCTAGTTCGTGAACAAGTGTCACCGCCGTTCTGAATTGCAAGTTCAAGATCTCGAGCTTGTTACCGCCTTCGGTGTGAAGCTGGGTTAACTTGGTCACATATGACGTTTTAATGCGGGTGCAAGCACCTAGTCCCTGTCTTCCGTCGTCGGTGATGCAGCAGACGATGTCCGATTTATGTGTTATGCCCTCCCAATTGTCGTCTAGAGGAGGAGTACTTATGCGGAATTCATGGAACTCCGAGTACTTGTCTAATGCTCTGCTAACCTTGTCCCGAATCACAGCCTCTGGGCCACGCAGTGGCCGAAGGACTGTGCATTCGCCGTTAAATTGGTTAGAAAGTTGATCTTGTCTCTCTCGATGGCCGTATATTATAGTATATAAAAAGGCCATACTTGCCGGGCTTTCAAGTATCGCGGATGCTAGACGGAGTACGGGGGCAATTCTCGGGTACATACTGTGCAGACCATGGAACAAGGGGTGGATCTTGTATGTTAAAGTGTTCCTACAAGCTCCAGGAATTCCCCCGTAACCGAGTCGCCTCCAATCTTCCGGGGAACGAAGCCCGATCCTGTCCCTAGTCGCAACGTCCATAACAAATTGGTCCCAAATTGAAACCAAGAATTTACAGTAGTGTTGCCCGAATGCCCCCCTATTAGACGAATTCCCATTTGATACCGCCATTGTTCCTACCGTACTGCTTTCGGCCTGAATAGCAATACTCGACGACTTTCCTTGTCGTTCTTAGGTAGGATAACCCTTGAAATCAGATTGATCTTCCGTACATTGAAAGATATGAAAGAATAAGGTATAAAATGGACGAAAACGGCTACAAGTTATTTTCAATGAAATATCGAATAAAGAACTCTCCAAAGCCAACCTGAAAGGGTGAAAACTAGGAATGTGAACGCATTGAGTAAAAACATCATCTTTCTGGCGCGGAGAAGGAATGCTGGACATCTGAAGAAATAACATGCAGCAATGATTGACGTTATGAATTTACTTGAAGCTGCGAGACGTCTAGACAATGTTGGGTAGTATGCACAAGAAAGCGCTTACACGCAAAATATGCAAGACACACGGCGCATGAGACATGCCATCGTTGCTAGGGCTTGTAGCATGACCAGGAGAAGCGTTTGCTCGAGCACAAGGCACGAATAGAGTAGGCAAGCTCCAGAGACAAAGCAAGTAGCCGGCTCATGGAGTTACATCGTGCCCTTGTAACCGTCATTGAGACTTTGCTGAGCAGTCGTGTCTTCTAATCATGAGAGAGTAAAACGATAAGCTGAGATGCCGAAAAGTAACACCCCAGGGAAACTTCGTAGATGGGGTTGTAGATCCAAATAGCCACTGGAAAGCGAAGAGGATAGTCGCCAAGGGATGTAGGGCTGATAGCACAGTCTTTCGGCAATTATCATTCCTGGGTCATGCCAAGACGCTAGCCGGCATCACTACGGCAAGGCCCGAGTAGCGTCTGGGAAACTTCATGTGGCGCAGCATCCAACAAAGTTCCCGTTAACGCTCCTGCTCTAAGATGTAGCATTTCATGATTCATATGTTGGAAATAGGGGAGTTGGCGCTAGAAGAGTTGTTACCTTCTACCTCCTAGATAGCCTCCTAACAGCAAAAACCAATATATCAATATGCCCACGTATTACCTCGTATCCTAACATCATAAACTTCTTCCATAAGTGTCATATCAACCTCTCAACTCCGATCCCCATCATAAGAATGTCTGTCATCATGCCTTCCACACTCAACGCCGTCTTCTCTACTGCCGAGCTCCTGGAAGCGATTCTCCTCGAGCTTCCCATGTACGATCTTCTAGTCACAGCCCAATTGATAAGCCAATCTTTCCATACCGCCATCATTTCTTCGGTTTCCCTCCAGCAAGCCCTCTTTGTCCGTCATTCCGCTCGCAAACTAGACCGCACCTCGTGGGATGTGAAACCTCTTCTTCGCAAGGCTTTTCCGCCGTAATTCATGGCGGAAACATCATCGAATCCACTGGCTCGGGAAACCTTTGAAATCCTCGAAGATCTCGATTGGAATAGTAGTCCCAAGAAGAAGCAGGCATATGAAAGGAGAGAGGCAAGTTGGCGGCGTATGCTCATTGCGCAGTCGCCAGCCACAATGCTCAGAGTGGCAAGAAAGTCGAGCTTGGGCACAGAGCGTTTATATGAGATCAGGAACGGGCTGAGGATGAAGCTACTCTATGACCTTGTAGAAAAAATTAGGGGGTATCGGATTAGTTATTTTGAGATGAAGTGGGGGACGTTTGCCCGGGAAGACAGTAAGGATGGCGGGATCGGGACTGCGACGAATGGAAACGTAGGGGAAGGCCAATCGAGCATTACAGAGTTGAAAGACGGCCAGATCCCTTGGCCAAAGCAGCGTAAGCCGAGAGACGATTTAGCCTCGGAATTACACTATACAACATAATGCTGCAAGGCTCCGTCTAGTACGATCGCGTGGGAGTTCCAGAGCGAAAGCTATGAGGAAGTAAACACAGAACTTGACGACGTGAAATGTAGTGGGTATATCGGGTGAGCTACAAATTGAGCGTTGATGTTGTTGTTATGGTTCGCAAGCCTGATTCCATGGTTTGTGGAGTGACAGGATAGATTTGTAGTTTACGCTGTATCAAGTACATGAAACTTCGTTCTGTGTTTGAGCGAGTTGTTCTTGTCGCCAGGATCCAGGGCATAATGAGACCAATGTCAGTCCTCATATAGGCTTCTGTTGCATCCACAGTTGACGACTTTCCGATATTGATCTTGCACAACCAACAAACTCTGGCTCTAGGGTCGCGGTTTGCCTATCTCTTCCCCAAGCGCTTGTTTTTACAACGCTATCCGGACGTCTTAGGCCTCGAAGATGTGTCTCAATCATGCCTTGAGAGGTAAGAAACCTCAGATTGGCTTCTGCAGCACGCTTTCCTAATACATCTCCCAAGGAAATTCCGTCTTGAGAATTCCAACATCTCACCAAGCGGCTTATTTGGTAGTCGTTCATAGGGTTCTAATACTTCGTTCATAGAATCTGGCATGTTTTACTATCGCGGTCTGAATTACATGTGGGGAGTTTCAGCCTTCCCTCGAGCCTCGCGAATACCATCCATGCGTTCACAGGTAGGCCCACCCCACGATTGATGCTTGTGTTCTTCTATGATCCAGATCTCCATAGCAAACAAAACGAGATGGGAACGAAGCAAAGCCGGCGTGTGATGGATCAGATGACACTAGAGACACAGCATGCTCGAGCCCCCTGATACAGAGCGATCTGAGTGGATAGCTAATTACTCGTGTAGCTGGTACAATATACGCAGGCTGCTGTGGGGATAATTGGTTTTGGCGACTCAGAATGGAATTCAAGAAGGATAACAGAAGTTGCCGTTGCGGATAACATATGCCGGCATAACCCGCCTGGCGAGCTGAGTAATGGAACTTTTCTCTAGTGGCTACCTAGCCAGAGAGTGGCACGATCAGGATAGCCGAAGATCTTTTGAGCAATCAATTGGCGCTTCGTGCTCTTCTGTTATCGCGAGCCGAGCGGCGGAAGGTAATGTTTATTTTTGGGACTCCGCAAGTTGCGCACCTTCGCTCGCCACTGCTCCTTTGTCTCATGCTTCGATGCCTCTTCTTCTAGATCCATACGATGTGCAATAATCTGCATCAGGTGGTTTGTACGGTTATATTTGATGTTGAGATCGTTCCCTCTGACTTGGTTCTTGAGGTTTTCCCGAATTTTTGCTTCCTGCCCTGACTCTTGTTTTTGGCCCTCCCAGACCTCGGCCTGGATAAGAATCTTGCTAATACGACTGAACTGAAGGAAACGGAGTTCGCTTATAGGACGTCCTGTAGGACTCTTAGTAGATTTCCATGTATTCATCCTCTCCTGCTTGGACCAGATAGCTTCAGAGATGTTTTGAGAGCTTGCTGCGTTTTCAGGAGATTCTAAGCTCATCTCGTCATACAATTCCCGTTCCCATTGCTCGTTGGATTCCATTGGCCATGCCCAGATGAACGGCTTACATGATGCAAAGTGATACTTAGGTACCCCTTTGCTAAGACTACTTAGAAGAGCTGTCATGTCATCAGAGAAAGCCCGGATAAATTCAACACGCTGCAAGCCTATGGAAGGTGTAGCCGAATCCGGAATGGAAATGTCTAGGCCTTCGGAAGGCGCCGTTTGTGTCAGTGCTCTCTGGATCGCTCTGTACTCGTCTCCGCTTAGATTATTGCCAAATAAATCTACCTGATCTGCAACATAGTTCTGTTGCCCAGTCTTCCTAGCTGCGTTTGCCAAAACCTGCCAGCTGCGCAGTCGTAACTGATAAGTTCCACCAGAAAACTTCTGACATAGTTCCGCCCAGGCCGCACGTAATACATCCGGAAGTTGCAGTTCGCCGGATGCTACAATCATGGTTTCGTAGACTGAAGCATTTGCAAGAAACCCTGCGTTGATAAGGCCTTGCCAAGCCGAGTGCAACATCTCCTCTCTCCTCAATCTTCCGCCCATGTCGATTACTTTGCAGTAGGTAGACAACTTTTCGGGAACGCCTTGCATCGCAAAAAAGTCAAACAACTTATGAAGTAGCCTCTCGATAAGCTTATGCTCTAAGTTGTGATTTCTTTCAGAGCTTGGGGAAGCATCAATTGGGGAGCGATACAGCAGCGAGAGTACACCGACTAGGAGAACGTCTAGGTGCCTCGCATCGACTTCTCCCTTTGACGTGACATAGTTCTCAAGTAAGCGGAACATAGCTCTTGCTAGGTCTATATTCAGCCCTAGATCCCCCCCAATCCTCTGCGCGCTATTCAATCTGCCCAGTAATAGCATGAGTGACTTCGGTCTGACGAAAGTGCCAGTTCTGGTGAACATGAAAAATACTTGATAACTTCGAAGAGCGGTCTTTCTTCTATGATATTGTCCAAAGCGGTCTGGGGGGGATCGAGGGGGAAATTTCTGAATATAGTATCAAGAGTGAGATAAGCATTCCTCCAGTCGCCCACGATGAGTTGTGCGTTAAGAACACACTCGAGATACTTCTTGGCCCCTCCAACATTCACATGTTTCGAACGATCGGGGAGAATCGCACCATGAGATAGGTCATATGGACAGATGCCGTGTGGGATATTCCTAAGAGCATATCTGCTCAATTCTTCGTAACGCTGAGTAGTAGTGTCAATTAAGGCAAGGATTGGAAGGATCATGCCAACGGTGCTGAGATCGATGTGGTTTTCATCTTGCCGGATTGCCCATGCACCGATATCGAGGCTCAAATGGTACTGTCGTATATTTTCATACATACCAATTAGGTGCATAGTGGCTCGTGGATGGGGAGGCAATTTTCCGGTGATGTATAGTTGCCTGAAGTTTTCCATGTGTTGCGGAATGCTCTCGCAGGACTTGAAAGTCCTCGTCAGTCGAGTTGCATTGTTGAGTAATCGAGCGACTTCAGTTACATCGCCCGCCACAAGCTTTTTGTCCCTGGCTAGATCCCAGAAGAGACCCATTGCAGTATCGAATTCCTCGGGGTTCTGCCATTCGGGCTCTTGACTTATAACCTGAATTCTCTGACGGAAAGAATGTAGCTTGATTGAATCCAATTAGCACCCTGAGATCTGAACAGTAAGAAATCCTACTTCTGGTCTGCCAAATGCAAGCCCACTCCGCTCCGACTCAAAAGATTCACGCTTGTTCCACAGGGTACCACGAAATTTCTCGGGATCTGTTTCGGAGTTGAGACCGATTGCGGCTGTTGTGTGATCATGTCTGAAATCGGATTGAGACCTTCTACATAACCTCTTTGTTGCCCGTATAATAGTCACATAGCGCCGACCATTCGGATAAGCAAGCACATGCACCATAGGTCCAGCGGTATGTGACCGCAAGACCAAAGCGCATAGGAAACCCATTCAACTTTATGTCCCTACAAATTCGACGTGTCTACATCGTCGCTAAATGTGTGGAAGGTTGGTGGTTAAGGTAGACGCGAGCAGTGAGGAGGTTAGCGAGTGCGGGGACAACGGGACGCGCCATAGGCCGAGCTAAATATGACGGACGACGGTCCAATAGATAAGGTACCTTACTCGTGCTCACTTAAATATGCAGGACAGATTTTAGATGCTCGTATCAATTGTCAAGGTCTTAGAGATATTCTAGTCAGCTCTTATCAATTAGACAAAACTTACAGTCTATACTTTGTACATAAGGTATATATCTATCTCCACTAATGATATTTAAGATTGCAAGCTAGAGGCAATCAACACTACTTGTATGCATGAGGTTTTCGAGTTTCTGTGCACTTTACGAGTAGAAAGATTAGTTACAGATAGTATCGAGTTTAGCGTATTAAAAAGGGCACTAAGATAATTAGTCATAGTTAGCGTGCACGGAAACTCAGTGTGCGCGGAAACTTCGTGCATACGAGATAATATTTCGATATAAAGTGCACTCAATTCAATTTTTATTTTTATTTTTTGTTTCTTCATTTTAACGTGCTTATGCAGTCAAAGACTATGAAGCACAGCATATTATCTATGTATATAGATACATATAGAGTCGTACTGACGATATATGTAGTATGAAAAAGCTCTGTGCGTGAAACAGGCTCTTAGAGCTAAAAAACCACATCGTTGTTTATTCTAGTAATCGCTGTAATCTGATTCACTTTCCATATTCAGTCAGATGAGCTCAAGGAAATCCTGCTGCAAGCAGCCGACTCAAAATCCTAGACAGTATATCTCGTAGATCAGTTGTACATTGTGCAATTACATCGATAAAATGGGCGACGAAGAGCTATGCTCGAGGTTGCGAGCTGGCCGTGCGAGTAACAAATCACAGACTTCGCGTTACTTATCGTGAACTGTTTATGTGATCAAGTGATCACATAGACAAATCGAAATTGTGAAAGCTGATCACTTCAACGTGAGCTTTCATTCGCTGTTTGACCACATGATCATTCTATAATAATGTTTATGTGAATGATTAAACACGAAAGTAAGAGAAGAGATTAAAATACTTGCTGAGTTCTCAAGAAGTAAGACAGCTTCGACAAGCATTATTAATGATATTTTTTCAATGTGAACATGTAGACTGATCGCGTCAAGTCGAGTACTTGAGTTCGAGTCGAGTACTCAACTTGAAAAGTGTCGAGTTGAATTGAGAAGTTGAACTCAAGAACTTGAATCAAATTGAGAAGCTTGATTTGACAATTTGACTCGACAACTCGACTTGATTCGACAAGATATTAAATAGATGTAAATAGCTTGATTGAACAGTCTTCATCATGACTTTCTATCGAACACTCTTCACGATAATGCACTATGAATTTATAAGATTATGAGTTATGATTAGAACTTAGAAAGTAAGATAAGCGCTGTTCGCTAGTTGAACAGCTCTATTATTTTCTTTTCACTTTCATTATTCTCTTTCTTCTCACTACTGATTATCTCATATTTATCATGTTGTAGTTTCTTCTCATTCTTCTTTGCTTCATAGCACATCTCTGCATCATCATTTTCTACTATGATAAGATCATTTGAATTAGAATTTATTGCATGTATTGAATTCTGAATTTCTCATTCTTTGACAGTTGAGAAAGTGATGAATTTTGTTGTAAAACTCTGAAAAGCTGTCATAGAATTAGTATCATCAGTCTGCTTTAACTTTTTCAGATCATCATGATGAAGAATTTTTTGTTGAATTAAGTGAACTGTTACGATCCTAGCTACGCACCTTCGTTGGTAGCTATGTTGGCTATCCTGAGGGCTATCGCCGATCGCTCGCCGCTAGGGCATAGGCTTGTTCCGGAGCCAACCCTATTCAGGGTTAGCTTATGTTCCCCTGAGTCATATAGATAGCCGGCCCTTCCCTTCTAGATACTTTCCTTCCTTAGCATTTATATACTCGTTACATTACACCCATATGACTCGCTCTATGCTGGCCCCTAACATTATATAAATGCTCCTTC
>JAABUU010004500.1_pt1 | contig 16370 bp, 15 predicted proteins | sample 5559301 | NCBI WGS metagenome assembly JAABUU01 (sample SAMN10711884, study PRJNA513360) | rock metagenome | isolation source: Antarctica rocks | place: Antarctica: Victoria Land, Richard Nunatak white | reverse complement strand
TCTCCACAACCAGCATCTCCCCGCTCCGCCCAGTGAACCAGGCGGCGTGATCTCACAAAGCGAGGGGGTCAATTTTGGACGCCGATACCCCGCTCAGGGGGTCAAATTTCCACGCCGATCCACAGGATACAGGCGGCCGGGAGGTGATCGGCCTGTCGACGGCCTGGCGGCAGGCCGATGCGCTGCAAGATGCCGGGATCAGGCGCACCGCCGCGCTGGGTCCTTTCCTGAGCGGCGCCGAGGACGGCAGCATTGTCCTCTCCCGCAACACGGTGCTGGTGATCGACGAGGTTAGCCAGGTCGGTCCGCGATCCTTCCTCAAGCTGCTTGAGCTACAAGCTCGGTACGACCTGACCATCAAGGGGCTGGGCGATCGCGAGCAGTGCCAGGCGATCGAGGCCGGCGACACCATGGAGATCATGAGCAGGGCACTCCCGCAAGGCTCGATCCCGGAGCTGCTGACCACGGTGCGGCAGGAGACGGCACGAGGCCGGGAGATCGCCGGCCTGTTCCGCGCGGGCAAGGCAGCCGAGGCGCTCGCCCTGAAGCGGGAGGACGGCACTGTCCGGATGGTAGGAGGCGACCAGGACGAAGTGGTCGGACAGATCGCCGACCTCTACATCCGGCGTCGTGATGCGTTGCGAGCCGCCTGCTCGGACCGGAGCGTGACCATCTCCGCGCTGACCAACCAGGACGCCGCCGACATCAGCCGTGCCGTGCGCGAGCGGCTCAAGGCTTGCGGCGAGCTCGGCCGGGACGAAAAGGTCCACGCAGCCGTCGACCAACGTGGCGACACCTACGACCTACCGATCGCCACCGGGGACAAGTTGCGCCTGTTCCGCAGGACCTGGGCCAGGATCGAAGGCAAGCCCGGATGGATCGGGAACAACGGCGACATCATGGATGTGGTGGGTCAGTCCGAGAGAGCCCTGCAGCTGCGCGATGCTGACGGTCGGGTGGGCGAGGTCCTGTGGCCTACCCTCAAGGATGAGAAGTCAGGCCGGCTGTTGCTGGGCTTCGGCCATGCCCTCACCATCGACAGCGCACAGGGCATCACGTCGGGCGAGCACATCAACGCCCTGCCTCGCGGCACAGCGGGGATCACGGCGTTCAAGAGCTACGTGGCCGAGAGCCGGCACGTCTCCCAGGTTCACACCATCATCTCCGAGGCCGCGACGTTTGAGGCGGTCAAGCGCAAGCGGGCGGTGGGCGACCGGGACGAGATCACCCCGCGGCACCTGTGGGACCAAGTGACTGCGGACATGAGCGAGAAGCCCTACAAGGCGCTGGGTATCGACCTCGTGGCGGCGATCGAGCGCGGGCAGGAGGCGGACGTGGACCGCTTCATTCGCACCGAGCACCGGGTGTTCACCCAGAAGGCGGCCGGCCGCGAGCACGGCACGGAACTACGCGCCCGGCTGCGGGAGCAGGAACTGCGTTGGGCCTTGCAGAAGCATATTGGTTCGCTGCTCGCGGCCGTGGACCGTCGGGAGGCAGCGATCCACGAGCTGGCAGAGGTCGTGAACGCCTTGCCGGCCACGCTGAAGCAGCGAGTGAGGGAAGCGGCGACCGTGCTGGCCCAGCAACGGGAAGCTGCGCGAGTGCAGGCCGCCGTCACTCGCGGGCCAAGCCCAGGCTTCTGAGTAGGAAAACGGACTGCTTTGAGTGGCCGCGGGACGCGCGAGCTATGGGCGAAGCGCCGCTGGGTGGTCGAGCGTTCCTTCGCCTGGATCAACCGGAATAGGCGGCTGGCAAAGAACTTCGAAGCCTCAATCGAGTCCGTCGAGGCCTTCCTCTACGCCGTCTCCAGCCTGCTCCTGTTACGACGGTTGGCCCGTTGAGCAATCAATTCGAAATGGACTCTAAAATCAGCAGCTTACCGCCTGCTTGGCGCGGGTAGTTCAATTGGGACAGGCTTTTGGCCTTCTGTCGATTGTCAGCATGAGGTGGATTGTGTTGAAAAAATCCGGGACACCGATGAGCGCGAAAGAAAGTGCTTCAAAAGCCCGGCCTGTCCAGGCCTGCGTTCCCGACATGAAGGTTCCCAAGCAGGAATGTTGCGCCAAGTAGGCCGATCGGTGTCCGTTGCCGACTTTTTCAACACAATCGGTCGAACTCAGCGGTAGGCAGGCCGACCCACTGTACGTGTGGCTCAACTCTAGGGTAAGACCACCGGTATAGCAATTCGAGCGTCCGCTTTCTCTGGATCCGGCTCCAAAGCTGACCTTCCGGTTACGGCCACTCCTCGAGGTATTACCTACGAGACGGCAGTCACCTGATCCATGGGTAGCCATTCCAGCGGTGACCGAACTTCCAGTCTGGATGCTGCCTCGGTGAACACGCCCACGCCCTGCCATTCCGCGCGGTTGCCGACCACGTAGAGCGCCCGCTTGGCACGCGTCGCGGCCACGTTGAGCAGGTTGGGCATGCTGCCGGCCCAGTTGCGCGACCCCGGCCGGGCGCCCCGCCCCGCACCCAGCATCAAGATCACTGCCTCGGCCTCCTTGCCCTGGAACGTGTGGATCGTGCCGACGCGCCGCTCGAGCCAGTCATGCCGCGTCTTACCGGTCAGGCTGGGAAGCACCGCCGGCGTGTCGCGCAGCAGTGCCCGGAGCCGCCGTGCCGGCACGCGGAACGGGCAGATGACGTAGATATCGGGCAGGGCCTGCAACTGTAAGCAGAGCTTAGTGAGCGCGGCCGCGACCAAGCGTCCTTCGGCCTCGACCCACTTGTCCGCCGACGGCGCGTCCACGTCGATCCAGGCTGAAGTGCCCAGGACGTCGCGGATCAGCGAGACGCCGGGCGCCGTTGCGAACACCATGCGCTCGGCATAGGCGATGCTGTTGGCGATGTTGAACATCGGTCTTTCGCAGCGCCGGTGCACCAACAGCGGCATGCCGGTCACGCGCTCCTCCCGCCCAGCGACGGCATCGCGCAACGGGAAGCGGCCTTGAATGCGGCTGGCGCGGTCGGCCAGGGTCTGCGCGGACTGCTCCGGCGCTGCCCATGCGCCTGGGCCTATCCCGTTCGCCTCGAAGATCAGCCGGGTTGTGCGCCGTGGCGTGGACGCCACGGGCTCGATCTGCAGCGGGTCGCCTATAACCACGGCCCGCCTTGCCCGCCAGATCGCGCCCACGGCGGCCTGTGGGGTGGCCTGCCCGGCCTCGTCGATCAATAGCCAGCCCAGCCCTTCTGCCCCGAAATCCTGGAACATGCGCCCGAACGAGGCGAAGGTGGTCGAGACCACCGGCACGACCAGGAAGAACACTCCCCAGTCTGTCGCCGTCGGCCGGGTCGTGTCGGGTCCACCCTGCATCGCGTTGACGACCGCGTTCAGGGACCGCTTCACGTCACGTGCGGCTGCGACGATGAAGGCGCGGTGCAGCCGCATCGCTGCGATGAACAGCGCGTCGCGGGCGGCGCGGAAGGCGCCAGTATTCCAAGGGCTGGCCTGCTGCAAGGCGTCGTCCGGTTGCGCCCAGAAGCCGGGCCCAGGCAGCGTGTCGCCGATGTTCGCCTGCCCCTGCTCCAGCAGCGCGGTGAGGCGGGCGGCCTCGGTCCGCAGAGCGTCGCGGGCCAGCAGCGCCGCTTGGTAGTCGGACGCGCGCCGTTTCTCATCGTCCAGCGCGGAGGTCAGGCGGTCCCGTGCATCGCGTCCGGCGCCCTGGGCTTCGTTGAGCCGGGCCACCTGCTCGCGCAGTCCGGCCTCGTGCGCTTGCCAGGCACGGGTGTGGAACAGGCGTGCAAACCACGATGGTCGCACCGAGGACAAAGCAGACAACTTGGCCAACTCCTTGGCCTCTCCGGCCTCGTGCGCCGCGCCGTCGTCCCGCGCCGCGGTGGCGGCCCGGGCCGCAGAGGCAAGGTCTCGCTCGGAAACGCCCAGCCGCTCCTCGGCGGCCGGCAGCTGCGCCTCCATCTCTTGCAGCCGCGTCCCAGCGGCGCTGAGCACTTCCAACTCCCTGCGGAGAAGGCGGCACCGCTCGGCGGCTTGGCAGAAGCTATCGCGCGCCGCGCGCCACTGCGCCCGCGCCTCGGGCGAGCGCGGGGGCGGGTCGGCCTGCGCCAGCTTGCCGGGTGGTCTGGCTCGGTTGTGCTGCGCATCCGGCCAGCCGGCAAGGTTGAGCCAGTCGTTCAGGCCCCAGTCGTGGTCCCACCAGAACCGGTTGAGGAAGGTGCGGCGGTTGCCAGCGTTGCCGAGCCGCGCCGCGACCAAACCCCAGGCGCGCTCCTCCTCCGGCGCGTCCGGCCCGACGCCGAGCACCGCGGTCGCGGTGAGACCGAAGTAGTCCAGACCGCCTTCGCGCCATACGGAGTCGTCCAACGCCCGGCCACGCACCGGCAGCTCCAGGCTGACGTTTTCCACCGCCGCGTTGTTGCTGCTAGCCACCACTATGGCGAAGTCCATCAGGTCCAGCCCGGCCAGCCCTTTCTGGGGATCAAGCCCGGCCAGCGTTTCGGCCCGCAGTACCAGCACGTGGGCGACTAAATCGCGCAGCAGCGTCGTCTTGCCCGTGCCAGGCGGGCCGTTCACCGCGGCGATGCCGTGCTCGCCAAGGTCGCGCACGATGGCGTTCACCGCCGCCTGCTGCAGCAGCGTCAGAGGATGCAGCCCCGGCCCAGGCCAGCGGGCCAGCGGGAACAGCGCCGGCCGCAGCAGGGTAGCGAGTTGCAGCCGGTCAGTCAGCGCGTCCCACGGCTCGGCGGGCGGACGCAAGCCCAGGTAGGCTTGCGCGGCCGCGGGCAGCTCGTCTGCCTCGCGCAGCACGCGCCCCAGATCCGCCAGCAGGAAGCTGGACAGGATGTCGGCCTCCGGCGGGTCCTTGCTCACCACCTGGACGGCACAGGGCGTCACCACCCAAAGCTCGGGCAACAGGCCGAGCTCCTCGGCGAGTTCGCGTGACGCGCCCCGCAGGTCGCGCCAAGTGAGCGATCGGGGGTGTCCGGCAGGTCCGAGTGGGGTGAGCTTGTCGCTGACCTGCGCTTTGAGGGCCTGCTCGCGTTGCCCCCACTCCGCCAAGCCCTCGATGAGACCACCATGCAGTCTGAGCCCGACACCCCAGGCGTAGCTGGCGACGGCGAAGCTGCCGGGCACCAAGCAGCCCCACTCGTCCAGCACCGCAGAGGCGGCGACCACGTGCCCGCGCACCCGGCGATATGTCTCGTCCTCGTCTGCTTGGTCGCCAAAGCTGGCATCCAGCCGCTCGAATGTCTCCTTAGCAGGCAGTGCGCCGAGGACCACTGAGTACCAGGGGCGGGGTTGCTTCGACGCGGCCTGTGCGTCGTCGCCGGCCGGCGGGGCATCGCCATTAGCCGCAGTCGGCCGCTGCGGGAGGATAGGCCAGGGCGGCAGATCCTCGTCGCCGGGAAGTTCCCATTGCGCGGGACCGTCCGGCACAGAGGAGGCCCGATTACGCTGCTGGCCCTGCTTGTCGGCGGCGTAGCCGCTCCATCCGTCTTGCGTGATGTGGGGGATCAGGACTTCCGTCGCCAGCCAGGAGCGGAGGACCCGGCGAACTTCCTCGGCGGTCATGGGGTGACTATGACCTCGCTGGCGGACGAGGCAACCTTGCTTCCTCATGTGGCGGTTATGGCGTTGCTCTCTGACGCCGGCCGTTGTGGAATTGGCGAGCCGCGCCTTTTGCTTCTTGACGTCCGCTTTTCAGCCCCCGCGCTATGAAGCAGACAAGCCGCGTCCGGCCAAATCCAGGCCCAACCCTATTCGCGTTCCACATGCCTAGCTGTAGAGACCTGAGATCATCCGCATTCGGGCGCGAGATCATCGGCATCTCGGGCCCACAATCCGTGAGACTTTAACGCGCGCCGGACCCACAATGGATGATACCCTACCCACGTTCGAGTGGAGACAACCCAAGATCATCCGAGTTTGCTCACATTAGATGAGACGGATCAGATCGGCAGGCCGGCGGCCACCACCCTTGGACAGGACACATCCCCAAAAAGCCGCTGCCAAGGCCGTCCACGAAGAATGAGACCAATCAGGCGGGGTGGTCGCCGTGGTGCTCGTGCCCTGCCCTGCCATGCCGTGGCCGCCGTGGTGCATGTGCGCGTGGTGGTCCATCGGGTGCCGCCTGGCCTGCACGACCAGCCAGGTCGCCAGTGCTCCGAACGCGAGGTTCAGCCAGAACGTGTAGTTCAGGCTGAACTGCGTCATCCGGGCTCGGATATCGTGGTTCGGCGCGGGCACCAGCCCGAGTGCCGTGAACGCCAGGTCCATCAGCAGCCCGGACAGCACCATGGTCGCGAAGAACACCAGGCCGATGTAGGCCGCCATGCGCCAGCCGTAGTAGCGGCGGTAGACGTCGAGCAGCGGCAGCACGATCAGGTCGGCGTAGAGGAACGCCAGCACGCCGCCGAACGAGATCCCCGACGCCCACAGCACCGCCGCCAGCGGCACGTTGCCGATCGAGCAGACGAAGCTGAGCACCGCGACCAGCGGACCGATCACCGCGTTGGCCGGCACCTGGGCCCAGGGCGAGGCCCCCTTGAGGAACAGCGCCGCCCACCAGCCGTCCGGCACGAACACGCTCAGGAACCCCGCGATCAGGAAGCCGATCGCGATGTCCTTCCACAGCATGGATGCGTCCATGACGAAGGTCTGCGCGACGCGGACCGGCAGCTCCGGATTACGCAGCTTCGCCCACAGCGTGTCGCCCTCCACCGGCATGGCGGAGTGCTCGTGCCCGGAGCTGGTTTCCTTGTGGGTCCGTGCCGCCTCGACCAGTGCGGCCGGATAGGTCAGGTGCACGAGAGCCGCCATGATCGCCACCAGCACCACGCCGCCGATCCACTCGGCCGCGGTGAACTGCCAGCCGAGCAGCAGGGTGAGGATGATCCCCAGCTCGACCACCAGGTTGGTGGACGAGAACAGGAAGGCGAGCGAAGGCACCAGCGCCGCGCCGCGCTTGAACAGGGTGCGCGAGACCGCGGCCGAGGCGTAGGAGCAGCTTGAGCTGGCGGCGCCGAACGCGGTCGCCAGCGCCACTTCCCGCAACCCGTCGCGTCCGAGCGCCCGTCGCATCCGCTCTTGGGAGACGACGGCCTGGATCAGCCCGGACAGCGCGAAGCCCAGCACCAAGCTCCAGCCCACGTCCCAGAACATGCCGGCCGCCATCACCAGCGCATCCTAAACCATCGAGAGGTAATGTCGCATCCTGGTCACTCCCGCTGCCGTGCGGACACGCGAGCGGGCGTGCTGGCTATGGGTCGGCATCCATGTTCATGCCGCCCATGGCGTGGCCACCAGGCATGTGGTGGCCGCCTACTGCCATCGAGGCCATGACGAGCCTGCCGTGATCCTCCTCGGTCATGCCCGGCAGCTTCTCCATAAAGGCGACGGCGTTCCACAAGTCGTCGTCGCCATGGTCGCCCCAAAACGGTATGCCCGACATCTTGATGCCGTGCTTGAGAATCCAGAACAGCTCCCCGGGGCTGTAGCGCTGCGCCACGTCGGTCAGCACGGGCGGCGTTGGATATATGCCGTCCGCCATGTCGCTCGCCTCGACGCCCGGAGCCGAGTGGCATGTCGAGCAGTGCTCGGAGAAGTGAGAAGTGCCGGCGACGATCCTCGCTTGGTCGCCCAGATCGGCCGGAGCGACGATGCCAGCGGCGTGGGCCTTGATCGAGCGCACTCGCGCGGCATCCAGCACCTGGCAGGTGATCGGCCAGTGCGGATCGGTGACCGCGACATCGTAGACGCCGCTGAAGGCGAAGGCGGCACCTCCGACCAAACCCACTTCGACCAGCACAATGATCGTGCCGATGATCTTTCTCATGCCATGCTCCAGGGGCGTGGCGCCGGACGGGTCGCTGCATGGCGTCGCGTCCGGCGGGGCCCGCAAGCGCCGAGGCAGGTGATTGAGGCGAATGGGTCATCATCTCGGCTTGGCAGTATGACCAGGTAACGGAATAGTGGAAGCGGAAAGGGACAATACTTAAAGCCAAGCTCAATAACTAGAGGCGGCTTACGTGCTCCGCCCGCAATCTTTCAACATAACGGCTGAAACGAGGGCCATAAAGTCGTATACAACTATAAACGATTTTCATGCCGCGTGGGAGCGTTTTGGAAAGTTCCTCCATGCCCTTGACAACATCCAGTCTCGGTCTCAGCGAGTTCTCTTCGGACGGATATGCCACGGGATCAGCAAATTCGTGAATTAGGTGTGGACATAATTGTTGTGATCGGCGGGCGCACGCCAAATGAACCGGTGGCACGTTGCCCACATACCGGGTCGTTGTACCTATAACCGGGAAAATGCCACCAGATTGGACCGGAAAAATGTAGCGGTCGCCTCTGAGGGTGCTCCTGCCGCAAACATGGCAGAGGTGACGCGCCATTCCAAGACGATGACGGGTGACATGCATTTGCGCGAACTTCGGCGTTCCCTCGCCCTGCCGCTCGATTTGTTGTAGATCTACCAGCCCTGGAAAATCCACGGAGGATTGCAGGTCAAACTTCTGTTCTCCGGTCCATCCAACCGTCCAAGGGACGTTCTCGCCGACGCTCCACCCACTCAGCCAAATCTTCTGCTGCGCGATCGACGGTGGCGTTGGACGGGCTGTCTTCATTCGGCAAGGCCCTGGCAGGGGTCACGACACATAAAGCAGGCAAGATAGCACGGTTCGTGGCAGAGGTCTGGGAAGCAAGCAAACGGAAAGCCTATGTAAGGCTGTGTTGCACAATTTGTCGCGGAGCTCTGCCTTTTTGCGACACACATTCGCGACAGGAAAGCGCTTGGCCCGCTTGGGGCGTGGTGGCGGTCGCGGAACTCAGGAGTTGTGCATCTGACCCGCAGCCATTGGTCGGACAGGGCTTACATAGGTTTTCCGTTCGCTTGCTCCCTAGACCCCGTCATCCATAAATTGCAGCACCACGGCCAGCGCAAGCCGGCCCGGCGCTTCGGCGGGTTGGCCGCGGCGGGGAAACAACGCCGTGAACTAGCGATCCTGACACACGGGGCCAAGCGCGGCGGCGATACTCAGGCAGAGCGTGCCTTTGGGGAAAGCGGCACGGGCAACATGGCGGGCCTCTTCAAGCACCGTGAGCGGGTCTTGCAGGCGTAGCTGGATGTCAGCGGTGAGTTTCGGCGCTGATCCACACTCTATCTCGGCTTTTTCCCAGTTCATACACAATGCGCGTCGACGCGGCAAGGCCCTGCTCGGCTCCCTCATCGCTGGCCTGGTTGCGTGACCCACCCGGCACCACTCCGGAACCCAAGAAGAGCCAAGCGCTTATGAACCTGGAGGAACTGTGACCGTCTCTCCCGACTTGAGCGATGGTGGACGGACAAGGAGCTGGGGCCGTAGCTGAAGCTGACACTTTGCCCGAACCCAGCAGTTATCCAGAGGAGGTAGTCCATGCCAGATGACCAGACAGCTCACGCTGCCACACGGGACGTGCAGGACTTTACAGGCGACGGCGGCGAGCTGCACCAGGTCGCGGGCGGCAGCCATCCGCAGATGACCACCAACCAGGGCATGGTCATCGCCGACGACGAGAACTCGCTTAAGATCGGCCCGCTTGGCCCGACGTTGTTGGAGGATTTCAGCCTCCTGGAAAAGATCAACCACTTCAACCATGAGCGCATTCCCGAGCGCGTCGTCCACGCCCGCGGCTCGGCGGCACATGGCTACTTCGAGCTGACGGAGTCCCTGGCCGAATACTCCAAGGCTGACATCTTCAAGATTGTAGGCGCGCGCACACCGCTGTTCACCCGGTTCTCGACCGTGGCCGGCAACATGGGCTCGGCCGACACGGCCCGCGACGTGCGCGGCTTTGCAGTGAAGTTTTACACCCAGCAGGGCAACTGGGATCTCGTCGGCAATAACATCCCGGTGTTCTTCATCCAGGATGCGATCAAGTTCCCTGACCTGATCCATGCGGCCAAGCAGGAGCCGGATCGCGGCTTCCCCCAGGCGCAGACCGCGCACGACACGTTCTGGGACTGGGCGTCACTTTCGCCCGAGAGCACGCACATGCTGATGTGGATCATGTCCGATCGCGCCATTCCGCGCTCGTTCCGCATGATGGAGGGCTTCGGCGTTCACACCTTCCGCCTGGTCAGCGACGCTGGTAAATCGACCTACGTGAAGTTCCACTGGCGCCCGAAGCTGGGCATGCAGTCGGTGATCTGGGACGAGGCGCTGAAGATCAGTGGCGGCGACCCCGACTTCCACCGGCGCGACTTGTGGAATGCGATCGACACCGGCAACTTCCCGGAGTGGGAGTTGGCCGTGCAGCTCTTCGACGAGGAATTCGCGCAACGGTTCGACTTCGACGTGCTCGACTCTACCAAGCTGATCCCTGAGGAGGTAGTCCCGTTGCGCGTCGTCGGCCGCATGGTGCTGGACCGCAACCCCGACAACTACTTCGCCGAAACGGAGCAGGTGGCGTTCTGCACCACCCACGTCGTGCCCGGCATCGACTTCACCAACGACCCGCTGCTGCAGGGCCGCAACCAGTCCTACCTCGACACGCAGATCAAGCGGCTAGGCGGCCCAAACTTCGCCGAGATCCCGATCAACCAGCCGCAATGCCCGATGCGCAATTTCCAGCGCGACGGGCACACACAGATGCGGACGCCGAAGGGACGCGTGTCGTACTCGCCCAGCTCGCTCAGCGAGAGCACCGAGCGCGCAGACCCGGTGCATGGCTTCACCAGCTTCCCGGCCCATGAGGACGGAGACAAGCTGCGCGCGCGTTCTGCGACATTCGCCGATCACTTTAGCCAGGCGCGGCAATTCTTCGCCAGCCAGACTGTGCCGGAGCAGAACCACATCGTCTCGGCATTCATCTTCGAGCTGAGTAAGGTGGAGACAGAGACGGTTCGGAAGGCCATGCTGGGCCAGCTCGCCAATGTGGACGAGGGCGTGGCGAAGCGCGTGGCGGACGGGTTGGGTTATGAGGGTGCCGTTGAGAAGGCGCCCACCAAGGTCGCTGCCCGCACCGACCTTCCCACTTCACCAACCTTGAGCATCCTGGCCAAGTTCGCGCCGACGCTGAAAGGGCGCCTGGTTGGGTGCCTAGTGGCTGATGGCACCGATCCCAAGCTGGTGGCGGCGCTGAAATCCGAGGCCATGGCAATGGGCGCAACGCTCAAGGTGATCGCCCTCAAGGTCGGTGGTGCCAAAGGTGGCGACGGCCGGATGATTGTCGCAGACGCCCAGCTCGCCGGCGCTTCGTCGGTGCTGTTCGACACCGTCGTGCTAGCGCTGTCGCAGGAGGGAGCGGCAGCGTTGGCCAAGCAAGCCGCCGCAGTCGCGTTCGTGCATGACGCCTTTGCGCACCTGAAGGTGATCGGCCATACCGCCGGCGCCAAGGCGCTGATGGACAAGGCAGGCGTCGTGCCGGACGCTGGCGTGGTGACGGTGGACAGGCCACAGGCATTCCTGATTACGGCCAGCAAGGGCCGCGTCTGGGACCGCGAGCCACAGGTGCGCCCAGCCTTCTAGCTGCCGTTTCGACGCTGGCTGAACAGAGGCAGGGTGCCGGTGCAAATCGGCATCCTGTCTGAATGTTTCTCAAAGCCCGTTTCAGAAGCTATGGTGCAGGCAACCGCTTGCGGTTCGGGTGGACGGCGCGGTGCACCATGAGGCGGATCCTGGCCAGGATGACCATGGCCTCGGAGGCTTCTGGCAGATGCTCGTAATCCCGGGACAGTCGGCGCCAGCGTCCGAACCCGGCGAGGGCACCGTCAACTTATTGGATTGAGGTCGCGATGGCGGGCGATTAGGACGGCGTGCCCGTGGCTACGTACGCCCCGGCGGCGACGCCGGTGACCTCGGCCCAAACCTGAAAGGCTTGGATCCGGGCGGTTCGATATTGGGCGGCTGGAACTTGGTGACGGCGGAGGTGGAAGAGGTTGTTGATCCCGTCATGGGCGGAGAGGAAGCGCTGCGCCTGACCGGCCGACTTGAACCGCTTCATCTGTCGCTCTCGCCGTCGCGTCGGCTGGTGCGAGTTCTTCGCCCGGTTGTTGAGACCCTTGTGCTTTCTGTGCTCGACCGAGGGCATCATCTCGCGCCTGGCCGCCCCGTAGCTCGCCAGCTTGTCGGTCACCATGACACGAGGTGGGCGTGTCTGCTTCTTCAGTAGCTTGCGCAGCAGGCGTTTGGCGGCCCGTGTGTCGCGCCGGCTCTGCACCAGGATGTCCAGCACCCTCCCGCTAGCACCCTCCCGCTCTGGTCGACCGCGTGCCACAGCCAGCGCTTCACCCCAGAGATCGTCAGCACGACCTCGTCCAGGTGCCACTTGTCCCCAGTCACGGGCAGCCTGCGGCGAATCTGGTTTGCGAACGCCTGGCCGAACTTCAGCGCCCACTGGCGCACGGTCTCGTGGCTGACAATGATGCCGCGTGCGGCCAGCAGTTCGTCCACCATCCGCAGGCTCAGGAGAAAGCGAAAGTAGAGCCAGACGGCATGGCTGATGACTTCGGCCGGGAAGCGGTAGCCGGCGTAACTGGGAACAGCGGACGGTGTCATCCCGCTCCGCTACCTGACTCAGTTCCATCTCACAAGCCGGCCAACCGCCAAGTTGACGGTGCCGGCGCACCTACTCGAAGAACTCAACGCCACCATCGTCGAGATCGTAGCGGGCACCAAGGATCTTCAGCCGCCCCGTTCTCTGTGGCTCGATCAGCATTTGTTCGGTGAGACGTAGACGCTGCACGATTCGATGTATGTTCTGCCGAACAGACCGGTCCAGCAGGTCGTCCTCGCCCTGTCGCCGAGCATAAATCACGGCCGGTAGGATCGGCTCGATCATTTGGCCAATGCTACCAGGATAGGTTGCATCGTTCTCCACGACGTCCACGGCGGCCTGGACTGCGCCGCATCGCTCGTGGCCAAGCACCACAACCAATGGCGCTCCCAGTACGGCAACACCATACTCAATATTGCCCATGGCAGCGAGATCTACCACGTTACCGGCGTTGCGCACGATGAACATCTCGCCGAGGCCGCGGCCGAACAGCAACTCTGGCGAGACGCGGCTGTCGGAACAGCCAACGAGTACGCAAAACGGCGATTGCTGCTGCGCCAGCACGGCACGCCGCTCCTGTCCGGCGCGGTAAGCGGAGACGACCTCTCCGCGGCCGTGTTGCATGGATCGGCTGCTGCTGCCGGATCGGGGTAGGGTCGCGCAGCTGGTCTCCCACTGCTGTCCGAGGTTCTCACCGTGCCGTTCAAGGCCAACGCCGATCGCCGCCACCACATTCCCCGCCAGCGGCATCGAGTGACGAACTCGGCAGCCTACGACACCGCCCTGCGCCAGCGTGGCAGTCTGACCGTCTGGTTCACCGATGCGGCGATCGCGGCCTGGAAGGCTCAGCCAAGGACGACCCGTGGCGGGCAGCCGCGCTATTCGGCTCTGGCCATCACCACGGCGCTGACGTTGCGCGCCGTGTTCCGCATGGCGCTGCGCCAGACCGAAGGGCTGATCGGCTCCATCCTCGCCCTCCTCGGTCTGGATCTCGCGGTGCCGGACCACTCGACGCTGAGCCGAAGGGCCGAGACGCTGGAGGTGGCAACTCCGCGGCGCGGGTCTGCTCCCGTGCACCTGCTGGTGGACAGCACCGGACTGAAGCTGTGCGGATCGGGCGAGTGGCTGCTGGAGAAGCATGGCACGCGCACACGCCGGTCCTGGCGCAAGCTGCACGTCGGGGTGGACGCCGACACCGGGCGGATCGCCGCGGCCACGCTGAGCACAAGCGACGTCGATGACGCCTCCCAGGTCGGTGCCCTGCTCGACCAGGCAGGCCCGCTCGCCTCGTTCACCGCCGATGGCGCATATGACCAGAACGGCGTCTACGGCGAGGTCGCCAGGCGTTCCCCAGACGCCCCGGTGATCGTGCCGCCGAGGTGTCCAGCGCCGTGCCGAGCGAGGTCGCCGATACAGCGCCCACCCAACGCGACCGCCACCTGCAGATGATCTCCGAGCACGGCCGCAGACGCTGGCAGAAGACGTCTGGCTATCACTGGCGCGCGTTGGTCGAGGCCGACATCAGCCGGTTCAAGCGCGTGATCGGGAACGGGCTTCGTTCGCGCACGGCCCGCCGACGCGAGACAGAGATCGCCCTCGCTGTCGGCGTCCTGAACCAGATGCTCGAGCTCGGACGACCAGAGTACGTCCGCCTGGTGTGATAGCCGGTGCAGTTCGGTGCTTCACGCCCACCTCCCGACCCATGCAACACAGTCGCAAAACGCCCGTCGTCGGGTCCGTGCAACACACTCGACGCGAATGGCATTCGGGTCCTGCTGCCATGTGACTTGGAACGCCGGTGATCTTCAGACGGCGTGCGCCATTCGCGTCCGGACATCGGACCCTGGCTGCATCGGACGACGGTCGTCGTCGGCAGCAGGGAAGCGTGGAGCGATGGATCGTGCGTCGAATGGCGAGACCGACAGGCAGGCCGCCGAAGAGCTGGACGTCCTGGTGCGGTATGTGACCGAGCCTCGGCAACTAGGCAGCATCATCGCGCAGGCGATGCGCGTTGGGCAGCCGGTGCGCAATCAGTTGGCGAAACTGGTGGAGTGCGGCCGTCTGACGCAGCCGCGAGACGGGGTGTTCGCGCCGGCGGGGTTTGTCGGCAGCATCGCACAGCCCGGCGTGTCGCTGCGGGAGAACCTGGAGGGAGCGGCGTTGGCGGCGAGGCTGGTGGCGCTGGTGGACCGGCCGATGCTGCTGCGGGACGTAAGGGTGGGGCTGGGCGAGGGATCGCCGGTTCTGCCATGGGTCGTGACGATGCTGGTCACGCAGGGAGGGCTGTGCCAGCCGGAGGTCGGGATACTGGCGCCGGTCGGCCATGACCCGTCGAAGACCTTTGGCAACGGGCTGGTGGCGATGAGCGAGATCCGTGCCCTGCTGGCAACCCCGTGCCAGACCGGGACTGTCGCCGCGGCGCTGGGGCTGACGCGCCTGGCCGCAGCCCGCTATCTCGCCGAGCTAGAGCAGAGTGGCAAGGTGGTCCGGCTGGATGGCGGGCTCCACGTGCTCGCGGGATCGAAGAGGCACAAAGGCCTGTCCACGATCTCTCCGGTGGTGCTGCATCGTCCGCAGCCGATCCGGGATGCGATCCTGGCCTACCTGACGGAGCCGCGGCGTGCACTGGACATCGCGGCGCACATCGAGCGGCCGATCGCGACGGCGACGGGGCACCTGGCGGCGATGAAGCGTCGCGGCCTGGTGGTGAGTGTGCGACGTGGGGTCTACGCCCAGCCGGATCGTCGTGCGCTGCGGCGACAGGCTGCTGGCGAGCTGGTGGTGCTTGAGATCGCGGTGTGATGACGCTGGTGTCGGCTCCGACGATCCTTGCCTCCGCTGGCCCAGAGGCACGAGAGCGTGTGTTCCTGAGCTGCGCCGGACGCGGGCCTCTTGGGGCCTGCGGCCGGGGCGGCTCCAGTGCACGTGGCGAGCGTGCCCCGCCTTGCACGTGCGACGCGGCCCGTCTTCCTGGCTGGCTTGCCTGGCCTGCTTGTACCTCAGGCATGCGACTGTGCGGGGTGGAGGTGCGTCGGACGCGGGACTTTTGGGGTCTGCGGCCGACGCGGCTTCGCCCTGCACGGGGAGCGTGCCCCGGCGCGGTGTGTGGAACTGGTGGGGGCGTCAGGTCAGCAGATCAGGGGCTACCGGAAAGGTAATCCCAGAGGCGCTTGGAGATGACGAAGCCGATGACGAACACGGCGGTGCAGACGACGGCGTTGAGCAGGAAATCCATTCTCAGGGTTCCTTTTAGGGTGCGCTGAGTGGAGGTGCGGGGGACGCCGGCCTCTCAGGGTCTGCCACCGGACGCGGCTTCGCTCTACACGGGGAGCGTGTGCCCCGGCGCGGTGTGCGGCACCGGCCGGGGCGTCAGATCAGCGGCTACCGGAGAGGTAGTCCCATAGGCGAGTGAAGCTGAAAAAGCCGATGACGAACACGGCGGTGCAGACGACGGCGTTGAGCAGGAAATCCATTCTCAGGGTCCCTTCGCGGGGGTGCTGGGTGGAATATAGCGCAAAAGTTCAAAGGCTGCACTCTCCGCTGCGGCGGCAATGAGCGCGGCCCCGCCTGTCTTCCATCCCATGCCTGCCTGAGTGACGTTGAACAGCGGAGCGAGGATGCTGGTTCCGAACAGGGCCAGGGTCAGGGCCTGCAAGCCGTTGGCGGCGAGTTTGAGGCGTTCCTCCATGTGCTTGGCGGAAACGGGGGGCTTTGATGGAAGGCGCATGGGCGAGGGCTCCGGGAGGCACCGTCAACTTGGGGGCTGGCCGGCTTGTGAGATGGAGTTGAGCCGGGTAGCCGGGCGGGATGACAACGTCCGCCGTTCCCAGCTACTCCGGCTACCGTTTCCCGGCCGAGGTCATCAGCCACG
>JAABUU010004494.1_pt1 | contig 16381 bp, 16 predicted proteins | sample 5559301 | NCBI WGS metagenome assembly JAABUU01 (sample SAMN10711884, study PRJNA513360) | rock metagenome | isolation source: Antarctica rocks | place: Antarctica: Victoria Land, Richard Nunatak white | reverse complement strand
AACCCATCGAACAACGGGGCTGATGCTTGGGACGCGGCCCATTTCCGACGCGAGACCGCACGGATCCACCCCACGAACGCGACTACCGTCAGTTATTTTCGTGTCAGTCTGACCGTGCGTCGCGAAAGACACGCCCCTCACTCCCGCCAGCTCCCGCCGGCCCCATGGACAGACCCAGCACCCCTTCGCCCGATCCGGATGGGTGAATTTCGAGCACCATACTTGACAGAGACAATCCCCATATCAGCTAAAGGGCTAAAACCGGCGAAGCCGGGTTTTAAGGTCAAGTCTTGGATGTTCGCTTCGTGGTTCTGCTGTCATGCTGCGAGACCTGTTGTGTGGGTGAGGTCCTCGATGGCCTGTCGGTAGTTGCGGGTGGCGGTGCGGATTGGTGCTGGTAGCGGGGTGTGCAGGTCGGCGAGGCCGGTGGGTAGTAGCCGGTCGTGGACCGCGGACAGGAACATCGAGTCGGACAGGCCTTGGTCGGTGACCTGGTATCGATGGGTGTGCGGGATCTTGTCGATCAGGCCGTGGCTTTTGAGGCGGCGCAGGTCGTAGGTCATCTGGCCCGCGGTGACGGTGTCGGGGTCAAGGCCGCGTAGCTGCGCGACGAGCAACCGGAGGTCGCGGTTGCGGAAGCCGTTGGTCTGCAATGTGAACATCGGCAGGGCGGTGAGCAGGGCATGGCTGCGCTGCTCCCCGATCCGGAGCCCGGTGATCCGGGTGCCGGCGGGGGTGGTGACCGGGTCGGTGATGGCGTGCAGGGCATCGATTCCGACGATCGGGTCGTGGCTGATGGTTTGGACGCGCAGCAGGCGCCGGTTGGCTTGGAAGCCGATCTCCCGCAGGGCAGGCAAATTTGTCAGTCGTTTCCCGATCCCGAAATCGTGGGTGTCGTTGATCGTCGTCTCGGTTCGCAGGGCGTTGCCTTCGCCGGGTAGGCCGGACGCATTGCTGCGCCCGGCCCCCCTCAGAACCGGACTAGCACGTCACCGCGCATCCGGCTCAAGCAAGCCCCGAGGGCTGGTGGGGCAGGGCAAGTGCTGGACCGGTGCTGCGGCCGGGTGGCTGCCGCGGCATCGGACGTGAACGGGGCGAATGCTGCTGGTCTCGCCCGACCCGTCGCGTCGCTGGTAGGTCAGATTCTGTTTGCGCAGCGCCTGGCCGGTGACGCGAACCCACCGCTCCCATTCGGCGGGGGTTTGCGGTGGGTGGTCGGCGTGAAGGAGCAGCTCCCCGCACCGGGGACAGACACCGGCCTGCGTCTTGAGCAGACGCTGGCCGTGCTGATCCAATAGCGGAGGCACTCCTCGACGCCGCCGGTCAGCCCAATACTGGGCGAGAGCGGGATCGTCCGGAGACGACCCGCCTTTGACCATCGGGTGTCGGACGATGCTGGTCCAGGCGATTTTGGTGCAGTAGGCGCCGCTGTCGCGGTCGCCGAACACCCACCGGTCCCGCCGGGACTTGTTGAACGCACCGAAGTAGCGGGCCGTAACCCACTTCCTCGATTTGTTCGCGTGACCAAACTTGGCCCACTTGTAGGTGAGTTGCCACAGGTACCTGTCCAGCGCTGCGAATGCCGCGCTGGACACCACCGTCCGGTAATAGGCGGCCCAGCCCCGGATGATGGGGTTGAGCCGGTATCAGCACCATCGATGCGTTTGCGCCTCGCAAGGCACGCATCTCGGTGCGGAGCCGTTCCCGGATTCGTCTCAGTGCCGCCTTGCTCGGTTTGATCAGCAGCTTGCCCGATTGTCGGCGGACGGTGAACCCCAGAAAATCGAATCCTTCATCGAGGGTGACGATGCGCGTCTTGTCCTCGTTGAAGGTCAGACCCCTGGGCGCCAGCCATTCGGTCAGCCGTGCCTTGACTTGTTCGGCCTCGTCCCTGGTGTGACACAAGGCGACCAGATCGTCGGCATATCTAATCAAAACCGGGGAACCCGGTGCCGTATATCCGGCGTTCACGCCGGTTTGCTGATACCGGACCCCGGCGGCCCATTCCATTCCGTGAAGAGCAACATTAAGAAGCAGCGGACTTGCCACCCCACCCTGGGGAGTTCCCTCCTCGGTCGGAGAGAACCGACCTCTGTCAATCATCCCTGCCTTGAGCCAGTCGGAGATCAGTCCCCTGGCTGGGAACGTCCCGAGCTGACTGAGCAAGTGGGAATGATCGATGCGGTCAAATGCCGCCGCCAGATCCGCGTCGAGCACCCAACACCGCCGGGGGTTCGCGCCCCTGGCGACGTGGAAGATGGCGTCGATCGCATCGTGGCAGCCACGGCCCGGCCGGAACCCGTAGGACCTCGACTCGAACAGTGCCTCCCACTCGGGTTCCAATGCGTTGACGACCCGGGCCTGAAGGCACCTGTCGACAATCACGGGAATGCCGAGCGGGCGCCGCTTCCCGGTGCTGCCCTTCTTCGGGATGTACACCCGCTTGACCGGTCGGGCCTGCCACGGTTCGGTGCTGTGCTGCAACCAGTCGACCAGTTCAACCTTGGCCTCCGGGCGCTGCACGACCTTCCCGTCGACGCCCGCCGTCTTGCGGCCAGCGTTGAGTTCGGTGACCCGCCGCACGCTGACCAGCGTGTTGGCGCGTGACCGAAGCATCAACTTCTGCAAATTACGGACCCGTTTGAGGTCCCCTGCCTGACTCGCCGTAAAGATCCGCTGCCGCAAACGCCGTACGTCGTCCTGCGTGGTCCGCCAATCGACTGCGTCCCAATCAAGGAGTTCGCCCTCCGGTCCGTTCACCACGACGACACGGACCGGCGTCGCCGTCTGCCTCGTCGTCATGGCGTCCAACTTGCCCTTCGGTTCCGATGTCGTCGTCAGTGTTTTCCATACAGGCTCACCTGACCCGCGTCAGCACCCTCTCGGGTTCGGGCACTTCATCCCGTATCCGGCCAGTTATCCGCAACCGTCGGCGGAGGGGCCGACCATAGCTGTCCCGGTTTCCTGCTGCCTTTCGGCCGCCGGCGTTCGCTTCTCGGGTCATCCTTGACCCGGCAAGGAATTGGGCCTTCCTCACGGTCGGCTGACCGGACACGGAAATTCATGCCCGGACCCTGACGGGGTTACCACGTTCCGCGCGTACGAGAATCGACCGGTGAGGGCGCCTCCTGTATCCCGAGGGCGACGGTGCTCTACCCGGTCGATCACAAATCTTCGACCGGCGTCTGCCGCTTCCCAACGGCCAGCCCCTATACCCCGCCTGGAACAACCCATCGGCGAGGCCGCAGTTAACGAGACATCAACGGAGGTTCACGCGATTCGCCCGTCCGGTCTTGCCCTCACCTGTCATCCCGGGATGGAACCGGGACCCTCGGGCTTGAACCCTGAGCTTCGCACCCCACCGTTACCAGCGACGCACGTCAGGGCGGGCACGGACCATCGAGCACCGGCCCGGAACTACGCCACCGACATCATCCCTCGGCCCTCCTCCTGCGAGTTCGCTCGCAACGTGCGACCTCGTGTCGCAACTTGTGGTACTGCTTGATGGTGGTGTGCTTGTAGTCGGCGTGCAGGCTCGGGGTGACCCCGTCGGTGATCACCCGGGTCGGCGAACCGGCCCGGCGTCGCTCGCGGACCTTTCCGGCGAAGATCCGCCGGTCGAAGATCAACCCGACCTGATCGGGTCGGCCGACATCCAGGTTCTCCCGGATGACATTTTCGAAGAACACCCGCCCGGATGTCGGCGTGTCCAGGCGTTGGGTCAACGAAAACTCGACCTGCAGCATCGACAGGTCGTAGTCGTAGCCGGCGTGCTGGTCGGCGTCGGTGAATGGGTTCGGCAGGATCGCCAACCACTTGTCCAACAATGCCCGGATCTGCCTCGGGCCGAGTTGATCGCAGATCCGCTGCAACGCGGCCGGGTCATCGACCTGCGCGAACGCGTTGTCCAGCGGCACGAACGCGAGCCCGGTCTTGGTGGCTTGCCGCTGCGCCCAGTGGTTCCCGTTGATGCACAACTTCGCGTTGTACGGGAAGTAGGAGCAGAACTTGATGAAGAACGGACCGAAATCTTCATCTACGCAGTAAAAGTAGAAGTGGTTGACCATCCCGGTGGTGTGCACGATCCACGGGTAGGCCACACCATCAGCGTGCCGACGCTTCTCGGTCCGGAACAGCGGGGTCTTCTCCTGCGCCCGGCCGATGAACACCACCCCCTGCTGCGCGGTGAACGTGGCCAACTGCTCGTGCATGACATCGTCCTTGCGTTGGCCCTTCACGAAGTCGACCCACGGGATGCCCTCGGTGTCGGCGAACCGGTGCACCGCCGCGACGAACCGGTCGGTGATCTTGGCCAACGGCGCAGTCGAGGCGATCGGCAACCCCAACTCCCGGTGCACATAGCCCACCAGGCCCGCCGCGTACTGCAACTTCGGCTGATACACATTCAGATACATCCGGTCGATGCATTCCACCTCGAACCGGACGTGACCGGACAGGACATCGGCGACACTTCGCGCTACGGTCATCACGGGCTCCGGACGGGTCGGGCGGCCAGCAGGCCAACTAACCGCTACGACGGTTCATACACCCCGATCACACCTCTGACCAGGGTCTACTCACCCGGCCGGAGCCCCACCACCCAACCGAGCAACGGCACGCCTCGTCGGGCCGGGGCGAAGCCCCTTTAGAAGGGTGCCGGACGAGGGAGTGCGCTCCCAGCTCAAGGCCAGCATCGACACCCTTACGCGCCAGCTGCGATTCGGCTTGGTCTTCGAACGGCATCTACCTGAGTCGATCCGCGCCTACAACGCCGTGGTCGCCGAAGGCGACGTTGTCCAGGTCCGCGCTGAGCTGGGCGGTGGTGATGAATACCGCGTCGAGAAGATCACCCGCCGACAGGCTGAGCTGGTCTCCACGACATCGGGCGAGCGCCGAACACTAGAGCCCAGGCAGATCGTCGCCCTCAAGAGGTTCGGCGAGCCCGCCTACCCCGCCCTGCGCCCGGTCGGAGCGCTACGTCAGGGCCCAGACAAGCCCACCCATGCCGTCCTCAACGGCGAGAACTTCTACGCCCTGCAACTGCTGCGCTACCTCTACCGCGGCCAGGTCGACTGCATCTACATCGATCCGCCGTACAACACCGGCGCCAGCGACTGGCAGTAGCAAGTGGCTCTCCTTCGTGGAGAAGCGGCTCGTGCTGGCTCGGGAGCTGCTCAAGCCCGACGGCGTCCTGATCGTGACGATCGGCGAGCACGAGATCCACCATCTCGGGGTGCTGCTGGAGCAGGTCTTCCACGGGTACCTCACGTGGCTCGTCATAGACGGACCGTACCGAAACCCCCCGACACGACGTGAACGGCACGGAGGTGTCCGTGACCCCGCAGGGGGCAGGACACGATGCGCTCGGTGATCGTCGAGCTCGACGAGGGACGCAGCTACGCGGACAGCACGCGCTTCGGGGACCTGACGCTGCTGTTCCGACACACCCTGGACGCGCTGCCGACCGGCACCCGAGTCACACACCGGCTTGAGATCCACGGGCCGGACGCGGACGACGCCGGCCCGGAACTGGGCCCCCAGATCAGCGGCGACTTCCCGGTCACAATGGACGGGTTGCTCGCCGCCGCGCGTGCAGGTCCGAGCCCATACCCAGCGCGTAAGGGCATTGAGGGCATGAACGGGGCGCTGCGCAGACGAGTTCACCGACGCCGAGCTCAGCCCCGGGCTGCTCCTGTGGCGGGTCACCAACGCCTGGCAAGCAGCCCAGCGCGCCGCGCTGCGCCCGTTCGATCTCACGCACGTGCAGTTCGTCCTGCTCGCCTCACTGTCCTGGCAGCAGCAGGGAGACGACCGTCCGGTCACCCAGCGGCAACTGGCCGAGCACGCCAGAGCAGACCCGATGATGACCTCCCAGGTGCTGCGCGGCCTCGAGGCCAAGGGGCTCGTCGAGCGCCAGCCTCACCCCACGGACGCCCGAGCTCGAGCGCTGACCGCGACCGCAGCCGGGGTCGACCTCGCCAACCGCGCGAACACGGCCGTCGAGCAGGTGGACCGCGGCCCGCCACTCCGAGCGGTCAGAACTACGCCACCTACCGCTGCAGGCCACACCGCCGTCGGCTTGGGCGCGGGTGGCGCGCCCGAACTGCGCCGTGACCGCAAGATCGTCATGGTCGTTTCGGGAGGGCGTAGGTCGGTTCTGCGGCTTCTAGTCTGGGTACCCTCACCCCCAGGCGTTGGGCTTCTGCCAGGGCATCTCGGCAGATGGCGCGGGGTTCTTCGGCCTTAGGGTCGGAGTGCGCTGCGAGGGAGGCTCGCGCTAGTGCGAAGTGCTGAGTTGCCAGGGCGAGCGCGGACGCGGTCACCCAGGACGGTGTCCGCAACGGTACCGTCGCCGCACGATGGCGGCGCAGGTCCACGCCGCGTGCTTGCAGCAGGGGTAGGAGTTCGCGGCTGGTGAGCATGGCCTCGCGCAGGTCGGCTGTGGAGCCCACCAGTTGGGCCATCGTTCCGCGCCGCAGGCCTTGAGCGTGCATCCCGGCATCGGAGATGAAGTGCAGCCACAGCCAGCTGCGGAAGTCCGGTTGCTCCCGGAGCCGGAACCCGGCCTGGCGGAAGGTCTGCCGTACGGCCAGTTCGCGGGCGGTCGGGGGTTGATCGAGGGTGCCGAAGACGACCGAGGGAAGCATCGCTCCCCGCAGCACGCCGTCGTGGTCGAAGCCGCCGCCGGCTTGCGGGAATCCCCACGCGAGCTGGTCCAGGGGCAGGGGGCTGACCGCGGCCCGCGGCTCGGCCCAGACGTTGCCGAACACCAGGACCGTCGCGCTGCCGACCCGGGGGGCCAGGAACCTCGCCGCTTCGCTCAGGCGGTGGTGCGGGAGGCTCAGCACGATCAGGTCGATGTCGTGATCGGGTTCGAGGTCTTCGCGGTAGCGCACCGGCCACGTTCTGAGGACGCGCTGCCCCCACGGCCGCCCCCACGGTCGGCGTCGGGCGTCGAGCAGGTCGAGGTCGATGGTGTCGCCGTACTGGGCGGCTCGGCCGGGTCGGACGTAGAACTGCACGTCGTGTCCGGCCTGCTGCAGGGTCCAGCCGTAGAAGGTGGCGATGGCGCCGCGGCCGAACATCAAGATCTTCATGGTGCCTCTGCCCGGGTAGTGTAGGTGGAGATCGTCTCCATCTGATGTTCTAGAGATGACCTAACAGCGGGCGACCTATGATCACTAACCCCGCTCGGTGCGCCACGTATTCACCGCCGGGAACGGCGAGCATCCACGCGCCATCGGCGTCTCGGTCAGGTCATTGGGTCGTCATCGGCTCAGGATGCTCAGCCACTCACGCAGCAGGGCGGCCTCGGTGGCGCTAAAGCCGGCATCGACGGCGGGGTCGGCGCCGTGACCGTCACCGAGAGCGGCCAGCAGCGCCAGGGCCCGGCCGGCAATGGTCGTTCGGACGTTGCCCGCCGAGTCGGTGCTGATGAGCGAGTCGATGACCGTGTCGCGCAGGCGGGTCAGCGGGGCCGGGTCGCGCTCGTCCTCGGGCTGCGCGAGCAGCAGCAGTACGGCGCCGGTGGTCGAAGCCTCGATGGCCCGAGCGGCTGTCTCGACCGGAACGCAGAGCCGGCCCTGCTTGCGGGCCCGCTCAAGTAGACGGCGCAGGATCTGGCCGTTCTCCTGGGCGGCCGCCGGGCGGCGGCCCGGGCGCAAGTTGCCAAACATCAACGCGTAGAACGCGGGGTTGCGCAACCCGAACTCGACGTGGATATTCCAGCCGCGACGAAGGTCGTCGATCGCGTCTGTACTCGGTTCAAGTGCCCGCTTCTCGGCCAAGTAGCTCTCGAAGCCGTAACTGGCAAGGGCGTCGAGCATGCCGTCCTTGTCCCCGAACAATCGATACAACGCAGGCGTCTGCACCCCGGCCGCGGTCGCGACCGCCCGCGTCGAAATGCCGGCCGGACCATGCTCGGTCAACAGCTCGGCCGCCGCCTTCAGGATCACCTGCTGCTGGTCCCGTCGTTCCGCACCCGTCTGGGGCGCGCCAAGGTCGCTGCGCATATGTCGATGGTAACAACGTTCGGGTGACATTGACACTGACGCTGTTGCGCGATTAGTGTTGACGATGTCATCACACCGCACGTCGATCGTTTCGTCGCTAGGAGAACTCATGGCCCTATCCGTTCGGCCGTCCGACTCGGCTCCGACGGCTCGTCGCCCGCGCGCAAGGCTGGGCTCCCGGGGATGAGCGAGTTTTACGGTGACATCGACAAGTACTCGGCCCAGCAGACCCTTGCCGCGGCCGTGTCCGTCGGTGTGACTCTGCTGGACACCGACGACATGTACGGCCAGGGCAACAACGAACGCCTTCCTCGCACCTTCGTCCGCGCCCACCGAGATGAAGTCGTCATCGCCAGCAAATTCCGCAACGTCCGTGCCGACGACGGCCCGGTGTCGATCAGCAACGTCCAACGCCTCGAAGCCTGACCAGCCAACTACAACTACCGCCCACACCACGCACTCATCAAGATCGGATCAACACCCATGTACAACATCACCGTCGGCATTGCCTACACATCCGGCTACGGCCACACCCTCGAACTGGCCAGAGCGGTCGCCCAGGGAGCCGCATCAGTACCCGACACACTCGTCGAACTGATCGACGTCGCCGCCATCACCGACGACGGATGGCACACCCTCGACCGTTGCGACGCGATCATCTTCGGCAGCCCGACCTACATGGGCAGCGCCTCCGGCGCGTTCCACACCTTCGCCGAAGGAACCTCGCGTCGATGGATGACTCGCGCCTGGCAAGACAAGATCGCGGCCGGCTTCACCAACTCCGGCTCGATGAGCGGCGACAAGTTGCACACCCTGCAGTACTTCTCGATGCTCGCGGCACAACACGGCATGCACTGGATCAGTCTTGGCCTAATGCCCGGCTGGAATACCACCACCGCCAGCGAGCACGACCACAATCGACTCGGGTTTTACCTCGGCGCCGGCGCTCAAAGCTGGAACGACAAAGGCCCCGAAGCCGTCCACGGCGCCGACCTGTCCACCGCCCGCCACCTCGGCCAGCGGGTAGCCACGCACACCAGCCGGTTCATGGACAAACTCGTAGTCCCGGGAATCCCCGTCACTACGGCTAGCTGACCTCACTCGAAGGAGTCCCCCCTGGCTATTGGCTCGCGGCGCGGGTTTCGGTTTGAGGCAGATGAGACTCGTACTGCCTCGGCGCAGGCCGGTGTCGAGCGTGCGGGTCGGGCGGCGCCGCTGACGGCCGGCGTCCCGGGCGCGGCGCTCCGCCGAAACACCGACAGATCCGACGTATCCGCACCGCACCGCACCCCGCAGAAATGTTAGCTTGCCGACCCCGCCTTCACCCCAAGCCGTTGGACGCTGCTTTCTATGAACTCCTCGGAGCTCTGTGAACTGTTGAGACGATCCAGCCGTCATGCCGTGCGATCCGGTCGCAGGAGGCGCTGTAAGTGATGGGTTGGCGACCTCGACACATCCGGCTGGGCCCGGGCCCGGAGGATGAGGTCGAAACGACCCACACCCGACCCGGGTGCCGCAACGGCGACGTCGCCGACACGCACTGGCATCGGTATCGAAGCGCTACCGCCGATCGCGCTGCACCAGTCGTAGGCGAGGTCGCCTGGCAGACTCCGATCTCTGCTTACGGCGGGCGGATGAACCCCGCGAGACGCTCAGGCCGGTCAAGGTGCTGCACATCCGCGCGCCGCAGCCGCCACCGCCGAACCGTACGGCGGCTTGATCCCCGCGGCCGCTGAACAACCAGCGGTGTTGCAATACGTATTGGCGCCCACCCCGCCCGGCTCGTCAGGCCGACCGCTTCGGATCGCGCGATCTAAACCGGATTAGCCCGGCCAGCGGGACCGGCGTCGGGCTGTAGCAGCGGTAGTAGGCGATCTCCCCGGTGCTGTCGTTGCGCCGCCACAACACCCACCGATCACCCGGATGGTCGGAGCGGATCGGTAGCCACGCCCACGAATACCACCGCGGACCCTTGCTGCCCGCCCCGGCCGAGTGGATCTGCCAGGACTGCGGCGGGAAACCCCCGGCCACGCTGTCCGCCCGGACCGGCCCCAGTTCGGTGGGGACCCGATGATCCCGCGACACCGCCAACACATACCCGATCTGTCGTTCCTCCAACGCCGCTGCAAGTTTCGGGTCATTGCCGTACACCTCGTCACCGGCCACGAACGATGCCGACACGCCGGCTTCCAACGCTGAGATGATCATCTGCATCGCCAACGCCGGTTTGGTCTGGAACACCGTCGCGGCAGGGACACCGGCCCGTTCCCGCCGCGCCGGGTCCTGGATCCAACTCTTCGGGACGTACAGGGCCCGATCAATCAACGCATGTCCGTGCGGCGCCGCGTACGTCACATACACTGCCACCTGGGCGTTCTCGATCCGCCCGGCCGTGCCGGTATATTGCCGCTGCACTGCAACGGTCTGGGTCCCTTCTTCAGATCTCCCGTCTCGTCGACGACCAGGATTCCCTGCGGATCGTCGAACGCTTCCTTCACATACGACCGCAGATCATCGCGCACCCCGTCTGCGTCCCAAACGGCGCGGGACAGCAAGTGCTGCAACTTGTTCGGATTGTCCTGCCCGTGCCGCTCGGCGATCGTCCAGCAGTTCTTCCGGTCCAAGCCGGACAGCAGCCCCAGAATCAACGCGCCGGCATGCCGGACCGGTTCGTACCGCCGGAACCGCGGCGCAATCCGATCCATCAGCGCGCCGAACTCGTCCCACCAGCGGTCAGGTTCTATGCTGTGTTCCGCGGCCAGCGCGGAGTTCGTTGTTGTCTTCACAACCACCGATGATCACTCGCTGGCCGCCCTGACCTGCGGCGACACGCCCAAAGCCCGAACTACAGCTGTCGTACTAGATGCCCAGATTTCTAGCCCATCAGATCGGTGAATGCGACGATTTTTGTCGGAGTCATTCTCACCAGTAGCTCACCTTGGACCGCATTCCTTCGCCCGAACTGTTCCGCCTGATCTGCCGGTACATACCGTCGGGCGAGCCGGATCGAAATTGGCAGCATCACGTCGAGATCCTCGGTCAACGTCGCAGTCCCCTCGAGAGTGACGAACGAATACGGCGGTACCTCGAGATCGACCGCGACCGAGAGTCGGGGGTCGCGAGCGAGCGATCTACCCTTCACAGTATCCGCGCCGGTCATGAACACCACGTCATCGCCATCGAGGACGAACCATACCGGTGCAACGTGCGGGCGACCATCAGCGCGGGTCGTCGCCACCTTGGCCGTTCGCTGCCCTTCGACGAGAAACTCGCGGATCTCCTGGGGTGTCATCGGGTGCGCCATCCGTCAAGAGTGCCAGGTCCCGGACGACACCCGGCCCTTAGGTCTGTCACTTGTCGAGTCAGTTGGCGAGTTTTGGCCGTCGGCGGGTTCCAGCGGTCGTCGCAACACCAGAGCCCCCTGGAGTTGCGATGTCAGCACCCAAGAATCGTCCGCAGCCTGGGCCAGGCGCGCTGTTGACAGCCGAGCGGGAGCAATACCGTCGGTTGATGCCTCAGGGACTGAATAGCCATCAGGCGTGTCTGCAGATCGGCGTCAACCCGACCACCGGTATGCGGTCGAGCAAGGGCCGCAACATGGTCGACGCCACCGGCAAGGCCCGCTATTACCCGCCGATCCACGCCGAACCTGTCGCGATCTCACCGCGGTATCTCTCCGAGGAGGAGCGGATCCTCATCGGCGACCTGCTCGCCGCCGGCGACACCCAACGGTCGGTTGCAGCGCAGCTACGCCGGAGTCCGTCGACGATCAGCCGGGAGGTTCGCCGCAACACCAGCGGCGCGGGGAACTACCGGCCGTTCGGCGCGCACCGCAAAGCACTCGCCCGCCGACCGAGGCCGAGATCGGGCAAACTGGCCCACGACAACCAGTTGCGGGACTTCGTGCAGGACCGCCTGGAGCAGCGGTGAAGCCCGTAGCAGATCTGCCACGCACTACCGCTCGAGTTCCCCGCCACCGAAAGGCACCTGGTGCACAAGACCATCTACCAAGCTCTCTACGTGCTCCGGACGCGGTGAACTGCTACGGGAACTGGCCCGGGGCGTTGCGGACCGTAGACAAGTGACACCGCCGGACGATGATCCGGGCGGTGGGACGTGTTTGGTGCTGGCGAACGCGGTGCACTCAATGTCGGCGGCGACTTCAGCGGCGGAGATCAACTCGCCGGTGGGCATGCGATAGTCATCAGCGCGCTTCGACGTCCGTACCCAAGGCAGGAGCCCGTGCGGTAATCCCGCCGCTGGGATCTGTGCGGGGGTGCAGAGAGGGCGGTCCCTACCGCGACCGCGCGGTTCCTGCGGGAGCCCGCCGGCGAGACTTCGCCTGGCTCCCGACCAGTCGAGGGTGCCAACCACATTTGCGGTCGGAGACGTTGCCGCTTCACCCGGCTCGGCCGCCCAGCCCAGATGAAGACCTTGACCGTGAGACCGGGTAGCGTTTGCGCAGGTCAGCTCGGGATGACTGGTAGCAGCAGGTAGGAGCCGTGTGTGTCACCGGTGTGGATCGTGACCTTACCGCCGTAGAGGTCGTTCGGTCGGGTGGCGGGGTCGTTGTGCAAGAAGGAGCTCGTCCTTCCCAGCGGGGGCAGTTCATTCATCCCCGACAAGGCGTAGTCCCGCCCTTGCACGTCCAATGTGAGCGTATAGCCAGCCGGTAGAATGAGGCTGGTGGGAAGAATCTCGACGTCGACCTCGTACACCGTTTGTGGGGTGAGCGGCTCAACGCGTTCGTGTCGGTGCACCGGCAGGAATGGCCGGGACTGGTGTTCATCAAGTGCGCGGTGCGACGCGCGTAGCCATCCTTGCGCGACCGGGACGCGCGGGTCGTTGGCCCCCTGGAAGACGACCTCAACACCGTCGGGGGTGAAGGCCCGCAGCACCAGGAACAAATCAGCATCGGCCGTGGTGGATTCGATGAACAGTTTCGCCGCGGCCGGCCCCGCGAACTCGAGGTCTTGCGGGCAGACGTAGCTGAAACTGAGGGTGCCGGTGAGGCCGTCGTAGCTGTCCGATGCATCGGCGCCGCGCTCGTTCGGGCGCAGGGTGTCGTTGCTTGCGTCGAGGTAAAAGCGGGTCCATTGGGTTTCCGGTAGCGGCCACTGCGTTGCGGTCCGCAAGTCAAAGCCGCCATCGACGCGCCGCGTCTGCAGTTCGACGCGGGGCTGCGCTGTCCAGTCCGTTTCATCGTCTCTCAGGAACTGGCCGAAGAACCGTTTCTGCAGGTCCAGACCGTAACGTGAGTAATACTGGGAGAAGTGCGTGTCTCCGTGCATCGTCAGCCATTTGCCGACCGAGGCTGCCTGTTCGTAACCGCGGGTGCTTCCCCGCAGGTGTAGTCCCATCCCGCCCCAGTTGCCGGCGGACAGCACAGGCACTGTGACCCGCGTCCAGTCCGGGAAGATCCGCCGCCGGTAGAAGTCATCGAACAGCGGATGCTCCCGAAGCAGCCGGCCGAAATCTGCCCGACGGCGGGCCAGCTCATCATCGGCGAACGTGTCGTCTCCGTACACCGGTTGTCCGGTATGCGGGTTGACTGCGGCGCCGTCCCCTTGACCGTGCTGCCCCACAAGGCTGTACCACCGGTCGGAAAAGGTAGACAGGATGCCGCCGTGATAGGTGGCGTCGCGGTAAAGGTCGCCCGCTCCCTCCCAGACGCAGATGGCGGCCAGGTGCGGTGGCTGCAAGGCAGCCACCTGCCACTGGTTGATGGCCAGATATGAGATGCCGCTCAAACCGATCCGGCCGTTGCTCCAAGGTTGCGCCGCGGCCCATTCGATGCACTGGTAGAGGTCGTTGGTCTCGCGTTCGGAAAAAGGGTCGAGGTAGCCCGGTGACCGGCCGGTGCCGCGGGAATCAACCCGCACGCAGACGTACCCATCGGGCACCCACTTCTCCGGGTCTACCACCTCGAAGTTGTGGTAGCCGCCGCTGGATCCCTCGAGAATGTCCGGGTAATCAGCTGCCATCTTCTCCCACGCCGCCGGCATCAGCTGTGCGAACGGCAGCCCCTTGGCATAAGGACCGCAACTGAGAATCACCGGATAGCTGTCGCCCTCGGTGGGACGGAAAATGTCAGCTCTCAACACTGCGCCGTCGTCGATTCCGATGGGTACGTCCCACTCGATCGTCATGTCCCCGACGACGTCGACCCGGAACGGGTCTGACGACGCTGATCCCACGATGTGTTCGCTCACGGTAATACTTCCTTTCGTTTAGCGGATGATTCCGCTGAGTCGAGATCCCTTGATCGACGGCCTTTGCCCGGCACGGGCGCCAATTGCTGCTGGAGAAGAAGGTGTGCATTGAGTGCAACGGCACTACGGAGTTGCGTCGAGTGTCACCACCTTCTAAAGAAGATTGCCGAATGTGAACGACCGACGACATAGCGGCGTCTATCCATCGTTCGTGCGACAACGACCTCGCGGTGCTTCAACTCAGGGTGCTATACGGCTGTACCTAGACGCCCGATGACTGGACCCACCAGGAGTGGAAGAGCACGGCAAATCATGTGCTCAAAAGGACTTTGAACCGATCCTTTTCTCACTCGGCCAAGGCCGGACCGATCCGGCGGCTACCGCCCCGACATCAAGGTGCGGCGGATCGAGATCGGGATACTACCGATGGCGCGGACAGCCGCGGTTTGTCATTGACTGTCGAGCTGGGTGAGCGCCATTGGCCAGGTCGGTGGTAGATCGAAGCTTGCCGCGGTCCAGCTGGCGAAATGGCTGTCGGTCATCCACTGATTTGTTCGTCGGGCGGTCGAGACGTGGGGTTCGCTTTGAACAAAGGTAGTGAGGGCGTCACGATCTGTCCACGCTGTCAGTGTCGACAGCGTCCCGCGGCTGATGCTGCTTTTCAGGCTGTAGCCGAGCAGCCCATCGGTTTTGGGGAGCGCATCCCACAGCGCCTGCGTCGACCGCACGATTTGGGGTATGTGTCGGCGGCTGGTGACCAGGAATCGAGTGGCCATGACGACGTATTCACGTTCCGGATCAAGACTGGTGACTGCGGCCCAGGGCAGCGTTGGCATGAGGAACTTCCTTCGGATGTTTGTTGGGCGACGTGACGCGCCGCTTGGCGCTTGAGCTGTTCGATGACGTTGGGGTACGGAATCAACTGCAGGTCCGCATCTGGGCACGTCGCCGGCAGGTTCGGTTCGCCGTCTACGGCGGTGGTCGGGCCGTCTACAGCCGTTCAGTTCGCCGCTTTTTGGCCCTTCGGGTCAGGGTCGGGATCGGTGCGCGCCGTCGCAACTGCCTCAGTTGTGGAAGTACGACCCGTCTTGTAGGTCCTGGAGCAGAGTTGGTTCGCTGGGTTCCCAATCCAGTGCCGCCTGTGTCGTGTCACTGCTGGCGGAGATGTCCATGCCATAGAAGGCGGTTTCTAGCTGTCGTCGCAACACTGCGGTTATTGGCCTAATTCAAGAGCATATCCAGGCGTTGTGCCGGGGTGTCCCAATCAAGGGTTTTCCGGGGCCGGCTGTTGAGCTGTGCGGCGGCGGCGAGCAGGTCTTCGGGGGTGTAAACCCCGGGCGTTGTCGGCGGCGTTGGCTCCCGTGGCGCAAGCAGTGGGCGGTGTTGGATCCGGGGAAGATCCTGCTGGACCTGTCGATCAGCGTCGCCGTCGGCGGTGACTGTCTGGCCGACATCTCGGTGTTGCGGTCCGAGCCGACGGTGTCCAGGCTGGTCGACGCGTTGGCCGCCCACCCCGACGGCGGCGTTGGCAGCGATCAAGCACGCCAGAGCAACTGTTCCGCGAGCGGGTGTGGAAGATGGCCGGGCAGGACGCCCCCGATTTCGGGGTGAGCAGCGACCGTCCGTCAGACCTGAACGACTGGATGGGCGGCAAACCAGGCAGCGGCGGCAACACCGACGACACGAAGGGTGCGTACTGCCCGAAAGAGCTCAACGCCCAGTGCGACTGGATCCGGGGGCAGTCCTTCGGCCGGCTGGGTGCGTTGCTGTTCATCCTGATCGTCACCCTGCCTCTGGTGCTGGTGCTGCTCGCGTTGGTGCTGTACGGGCTGATGGCGATCGTCGGGTTCCTGCTGCTGGCCCTGTCCGGGATTATTTTCCTGCTGTTCTGGATGATTCCGGGTCGGCCGCGGCAGATCGGGGTGAAGTGGCTGGAAGAGCTGATCGGGGCGTTGCTGCAGTCGGTCATCATCACCACCGTCATCGGGTCAGTAATGGTCTTGGATTCGTTCCTGGCCGCCGGGATCCCGAAGTACGGCTTTTTCGCGGTGGCGTTGCTGGACCTGGCGACGTTCGTCACCGGGTTCCGGATGCGCGGCCGGTTGGAGAACGTCGTCGGCATGGGAGCGGGGGCAGGAGGCTCCCCGTTCTCCGGTT
>JAABUU010004490.1_pt1 | contig 16390 bp, 10 predicted proteins | sample 5559301 | NCBI WGS metagenome assembly JAABUU01 (sample SAMN10711884, study PRJNA513360) | rock metagenome | isolation source: Antarctica rocks | place: Antarctica: Victoria Land, Richard Nunatak white | reverse complement strand
AACATTAAATAGTAATTGTATTTAATTCTTAACTTCTAACTATGAAATATATTTATGTCTTTGAATGTGTCACAATTCTGTAAATACATTTTACACACTTTACAGAGTAATTCTTAAAGCTTTATATTTCTATAACTTAATTATTTACATGATTTTTAATTAATTAACATTATCTACACTTTATAATGATGTCATCAATTCTTAAACAGAATCTTTAAATACTTCAATTAAATCATTTTTAAAATCTTCTTTAAGCTTAAAATTCATTGACTTTTAAAGACATTTAATTCAATATTTAAAACATGATGGCTCAGTCAGAAAGAATGAGCTGCAGAGTGAATTTAAAGAGTGATAAATTTTAATTACTTATAAATAAAAGAACATTGATGACAGTCAATTTAGTATTGATAAATTTAATTAAAATCATCATATTATGCAATGAGATGATCATCTTCATGTTAATAATGAGTAACAAAAGTATTTAAAGACAGCACATCAATATATTAATGTATTTTGCTTGATCTGCTGCTATTGTGATGAAAATATAACTTATTCAACATTAATTAACAATAATATAAATTCTCTTTAAAATCATAGATCAATCAAGAACTATTTAGCTATCATTATGAACATTTATTTAAGTATAAATATTTGATTTACTTTTTAAAAAATTGATTTCTACTTTTTCAACATATATTTTTAATGTGTATCTTTAACATAATACAGCAGACAAAACTTAACAAGAAATCAGTAAATAAGCATTTTAATGTTAAAAACTTTATTGAATAACTTTTAAACAACTTTTTCTTTTTAAATCTTTTTTTTAAGTACTTAAAAGCTTTAAATTTCAAGACCTCATTTAAATGCTGCAGTTAGATACATTGATGCTTAATAGATACTGATTTGACAATTTATTAAAGTCATAACATTGAAATATTTAAAAAACACTTCTCATTGAGCTTAAGCAAATTATTAAAATCTTAATTGCACTTAATAATTAAATCAGTCTCAGTCATTTAATCTTTATGAGTGTTACTGCTTATTTTATTGACAAGAACTAAAACTATTAAAAAATTCTTTTTATTTTTTAATTTTTTTACAGTCAACATACTGATCAATCAATGACTACAGAGATCTTTGCAATTCTTTAAGAATATAAACTAAAGAAGTGTCTTCTTGCAGTGACTATGAATAACTGCAGTAACAATGAATTTATATAAAGAGCTTTGAGTAAGCTCTTAAAGAGAAGAGATATTGTATAATAGACTATAGTTAATGTCATTTTTTGCTTTGTATATGTTATTTAGTTAACTGTTAAGAATCTACTTAACTCATTAAAGACATCAATAGTCAATGAGTTAATTACTTTATCATTTAATGAGAATAATTTAATATAAATCATTAAGAAAATCACTCTGTCTAATACTTTATTCAAAATATATTACTATTTTATTTCTAACAGATAGTTCTAACAGATATGATTAACACATTCTTAAATATTTATATTTGACAGCTTGCTATTACAATTTCTCTTCACAGCAATACAAAATGTTTAAAAGAATTTAGTATCTCATTCATTCACATTCTGTTTTAACATTTATACAGAATGTTAAAACACAATGAAACTCTATTTATAATATAATGTAAAGAGTTTATCAACTTTACAATGATATATGTGTCTGAATCAGTCAAGAATGTAATAGAATTACAAAATTAAATAAGAAGCTTAAAACTCTATGTGTATTTAAGTAAAAATAACAGCAAGTTACATATATAATAATACTTCTTCAACTCTTTAAGAAGTACACAGAGTTAATGAGTTAAACATATAATTTAATTATGTATAAAACATTTTTTATATACATTAATCTTTTTAATCATCTAAAGAATCAGAATAACATAAAGAGATTAAACTCAATCTTGAAATGAATAGTGAAGCTGAAGATAGCTATTGAGAAAGCATTAATTAAGATGAAGAAATATTATGTTTAGATAGAAGATGAGAATAATTTATTATATAACATTGTCATCATTCTTAACTCTACACAGAAACTTTCACTGTATCAAATACATTTTTTATTGATTTTTAATATATATTTTTAATATACATCATTAATTACTGAGGTGTGCAGTCAGCTAAGTAAGATTAAACATATTATGTATAGTATTGAATTGAGTTTCAGACTTATTATAAAGATCATTATTATTTATATAAGAATGCTTTATTACATAATTGTATTCAGAATTCAATATTATCTGTCATTAAATTATTTATAAATCTTATCACAAAAGTACAGCAATTCAAGACTTAACTTAATGACATTATAACTATTAATTTGAAAGTCAATCAATACTTAGATTCTTCACTGTATTCAGTTAATGAGAATGATTTTAACATTTTAAAATACTGAAAGTTGCAGATCATGATCTTTTTAATATTAATTACAATGATTAAGAATGTTCTTGCTATATCTTTTGCTAATATTAAGATTGAATGACTATTCAATCTTGCTTAAGATGTCATTATTTATTGAATAGATTAATTAAATAAAGTTATCATTGAGATCATTATAATGATTAAGTTTAATTTACTTCAACATTAAAAACTGAATTATCTCATAACTAAAAGAAAGAATGTTACAGAAAACTTATTTTTAGATGAAGTTAATATAGACATGAAGTATCTATCTTATATATTTATTCTGAATTGCAACTCTTTTAACATTTTAAATAACAGTCTGACTGATACTTTAAATTAAATTATTTATGATATTTTAAAGTATAACTCTCATAATACTTTAAATGATGACTCTGATGATCTGAATAAAGATATAAGACTTAATATCTATAAAGACAGCTGACTAATACATATACATTAAAATTTCTTATTAAAAGACTAAAACACTGCAATCTGAATGAATCATTCAATATTACAGCATCTTTACAATTAACTACATTATTAATTTTCTCAACTCATCTCAAAAAGAGAGTCAGAAGAGATTTACTTAATAGTTACATCAATAAATGTAAAAAATTTATGAAATTACAATCTGTTCAAAATACAACATTAACTTCTCTGCTTTCAAGAGAAATACATTGTGTGTTAGAAAGAACATTTGCATTTGAAAAATGAAGAGAAAGAAGAGAATGAAGAGAGATAAATAATGAGTAAACTTATATGAAAGTAATTTGACAGTAAATAATACTAATTCTTAATAATGAATATCAAATTAACTTTAATTACATTGTCTTTATTTACATCACTTCTTCTTCATGCTTCATTATTTCATCATTTATCACATCACTCAATCACACAGTCAGAGATCTTTAATCTTTAATAAAATCATATAATTAAGAATTTTCAATCTCTGATGAAATCACATGATTGAGAGTCTTCAATCTATGATGAAATTACATAATTGAGAATCTTTAATCTTCAGTAAAATCACATGATTGAGAGCTCTTAATCTTGAGTGAAATTACATAGTTAAGAACTCTCAATCTTAAACAAAATTACATGATTGAGAACTCTCAATCTTCAGTAAAATCACATAGTTAAGAGTTCTCAATCTTTAATGAAATTACATAGTTAAGAGTCTTCAATCTTCAGTAAAACTACATGATTAATCTTTGATCTTTGATGAAATCACATAGTTAAGAGTCTTCAATCTTCAGTGAAATCACATAATTGAGAGTCTTTGATCTTCAGTGAAATTATATAATTAAGAATTTTCAATCTTTATTAACAAAGCAATGTTTAACATCACTCTGTTAATAAAATGATGTTCAACATCATTTTATCAACAAAGTAATATTAAATGATAATTATTTGTGTCTTAAGTCTCTTAATGATAAATTCTCATCAATAAATGATGATGATTGTTTTAAGTGCTGATTAAACTTTGTAGCATAGAGTTATAGCATATTCAGTGACAACATCATTATGCACTTTCAAAGAATAGTACATGCTATGATTTAAGATAAAATCTTCATTTTTAATGTGTAATTTTAACATGCACACTATTAAACTAACTAACAAAAACTTTCACATATTTATATCAACTTATACTTGCTTAATCAGACTAATTCTTGCTTACTTAGTCTGCAAATAATTTGTAATTCATGCAGAATCAAGTCAGATTAACTTGCATCTGACTTAAGTTAAAAAAAAGTTCACTTTACTTAACTTAATACTTAGACTCAGCTCAGATTTATGTAATCTATAGATAATCTGTGCACTCAGTCTAAACAGTAATAAATATATTAAATTAATTTATTTTTAAGAAGCTGAGTAATGAATTAAGAATTAATTGTTGAAGATTATATAAAATATATGTAAATATAATTAAATCATTAATAACACTGACTGCTTATATATTAAGAATGTCTGTATAATTAAAGTAAAGTAGATATAAAAGAGTCATTTAATGTAGATTAAATGTTAATGAGATTGAAAAAACAAATTGTGATAATTTTATTAATTAAATTAATATTTATACAAAATATTGCTTAGAACAAGAGAAATCTATATGTTATTTAAAATAAAAGAAATCTGTAGAGAGAAGTTGTTTTAAGAGTATAATAAACCATTAAAAATTAGAGTGTGAGAGATTAAAATAAGAATGAGAAATTAATATAGATAGTATTGAAAGAATAATGAGTACTTGTGCTATTTATCTATCTAGTGAATTTAATGCATCAATGTTGACTGCAGTCAACTTAAGTATTGTTAAATTGATGATAGAAGCTCTGTTATCTAAGACAGAAGAAGACTCTATTAATCTTTTATATTAAGATTAAAGAAGTTAAGAAAGCAGATAGAGCACTGTACTTCTTAACATTTTTATTTGATGCATTTATATCTATTGACTCTCACTGTTGTCAAGTCTCAGCTAACATACAAAGTGCTTAAATATCTGTCTTAATAAGAACTTAATTAGTTCATCAGCTATCATGTCTTGACTAAATACAAAGTTTATCTGAATTTAATTTCTTCTGTGCAGATCTTAAATGTAGTGATAGACAACATCAATGTGCTTTAACTACTTATGCACATAAGCATTCTTAATCAGTGTCAAGACATTCTGATTATTTCTTTTAAGCTAAAGAAATGTATTTTCTTTATGAGTCTCATTCTTCTGAATGCTCACACAATGTAAATTAACTTCAAGATACTTGTTTAATTTTATATTTCTTAGTATCTGAGTGAGTCAGACTTCAGTCTTTACACATATTAATATAATTATGTATTCAGTCTCTATAATCAATGTTGTTACTGACTTCTGTTTCTGACTAACTCATGACATAAATTCTTTTTTAAGCAGATAGACATAATCTAAAATAAATCTTCTGTCTAACTTGTCTAACACATAGTCAGAGTCAGAGTATTTAAGCAGATCTTGACTTTTACTAAGTTTATACATGATCTTAAGATTGATGATTAATCATATATATTGCAACAATCTCTTAAATACATACTCAAAATGTTCTGCAGAGTCACTGAGATACTGATTTAGTTATTTTAAGATAAAGAAGATATTTAAATACATATAAATTACAGTATACATAAGACTTTCAATGATTTGCTGATATTTTCTTTAATTTATATGCTGATCATTAAGATCAGCTAAGCAAAGAGAGTCATATTTATTCAGTAAGATCTTAATGCATTAATGCTTATCACTTCACATATAAAGATCTCTGAGCATCTTATTGACATAATGTGTCTAATTTATGTGCAGTGTTCTTTTTTTACAATTATAAATTATTTAAATATCAAGAATTTTCTGTGTCTCTTTTAAGTTCTTGACCTTGAATAAGCTTTTGAGAAACTTTTTAAATTAGAGAATATTTGAGAGATTTAATGAGATCATAATGATATTATTTACATAAAGAAGTAGTATGATGTTCTTGACAGTGTAAATTAAAAGATATGAGTTCATACTGCTTTGATAAAAATTTAACTGAAGAAACTTAATAATACATTGTTTATGTCAATCTCTGATAGCTTGCTTCAGATCATATAAACTGTGTAGAATATGTAGTATATAGTTAGAGATAGTTATAACTTTAAAAGATAATGTTATGTAGATTGTTTTCTTTAGAAATGACTCAATAAAAACATTGTTAATATTTATCTGATGACACTCTAGATCTTTAAGTGCAACTAAAATCAGAAAGACATGAAGAGTATTAAATTTCATAGTTAATGTAAAGATATCTTCATAATCAATGTCATATATCTGTAAAAACTCTCTTATCACTACTTTTATCTTCAATTTGTTAAGAAAATCATTAGTGTGCAGCTTAAATTTAAATACTTACTTATTAATTACAATATTGATTTCTCTTAACAAAACAATCTCTTCTCAAATGTCATTTACTGCAAGTGCTGTCAGCTCTGCATTAATAACATTTTTTTACATCTTTTTTCAGATTAAGTCTCTTACTGCTTCAGCATATATCAGAGAGATTGAGATATCAGTTTTTATTAAATGCTTATTATTCTCATTATTAACTGTAAATGCAGTCAATATCAACATAACTTTTAAGATCTTTATTATAAGCTCATTAAAATCAATGTCATTGTTCTTTCATTTTCTCTTTAATATCTCAATGTACAGAAATATCTTGACTTTCTTAATTAAGATGCTCACATCTAAATGATTATCTTGCTGACAGAAATCTCAATATAAGAGAAGAGCTTTAATATATTGTGATTAAAGTTAACTGCAATTAACTTTAACAATAAATTGTCTGTGATTTCTTTCTCTAATAATGTGACAATAAAATAAGAATTTATCAATCTAAACTTATAAATTTACATATTAAATTCTAAGAACTGTTCTGATGAAGCAGCTGCAGTTTCAGTCTTATGCAGTCATTCAACAGACTTTTATTTTGAAAAAACATTCAATATTTATTTATAAAGTTTCATATCAATGCTGTCTTCTTTCTCATTTTCAATAAACTTAACAGCATAACTCTTAATGATCTGCTTAAGATCTAATACTTAAAGCAGATACTGCTTTGTGATTTTTTTACTATAACTTATGAATATTTTTATTCATTCTCAGTTCATAAACTTATTCTGTCTGTTCTCAGACAGAGACTTTAAGTCAACATAAAAGTAGCATTTGCATTCTTATATACATACATAATAATAAATGATTTCATCTCAGTGAACACTTTCTCTGAAGTGACTTATTTGTCATTGATTAAGAAATTAGTCACTATATAATTATAAAAATAAACATTAATCTATACAGTCTTTACTTAAAACTTTATTGAAAGTTCAGTCTTCTTAATCATTGTATACACTGAGTTCTCAGTGATTCTGATTACTCTTTTAATTATATTATTTTAAATCAATATATAAAGCACTGTATACTGTAATACAATATTAAAAGACATACATTACTCATTAAGAGTAGATCTCAGCTCTGTTACATTGTCACTTTATACAGCAAGAATCTTTACATTAAACTGAAGTTCAATCTTTAATTATTATTTCTGCAGTTTCTACAGAGCATTATCTTGTTGCTTTAATGATATTGTTTATATTTTTTGCAAATGATTATTTACAATTTTCAGAAAGTATTGATAGTTAATAAATGATAAAGACAGAGATTTACATATGTTGATGAAGATCAAAGTAAGAATGTTGACTTTTCTTTTACTTATGTTGTATTCTTACTGATTCATAAACTTAGTTAGAGCATAGATTTCATATATATTAGTATTGTTTTTAATAATGAGAATTAATTTGCTCAAAGTGATGATCTTGTAGAGATCACAGAGCTTAACTGTACTAAGATAAATAAATTGATGATATCAAAGTTTATATGTTTTAATCTTGTCATTATGTGATATAACTATATCATTATTCATTTGCACATTCTTGCTGAATATATCTGTAATAAACTTAAGAATCTGAATCTATAAGTTCTTGCATACTTCTGAAAAAGTGATCTTTGACTTACTTTGTACATGCATAACAGAGAGTAGAGTGAATTCATTAAGATTATTTAAAATATATTTAATTATATAGACTCTTTCTTTTTCAGATACTTCTAATATGAGCTTTCTGCTCTTATTTTGCATGTAAAGACTCTTATAATCAAAATATTTAAGTAGTTTCTTCTCATACATCTTCTTTTCTGACAGAAGATTGACTTCAAGCTTCAGAACATAAAGTGTTGAACTTAAAAGAACTGAATTCTCATTCTTATTTTACATAGTGACTGTGTCATAATAGTTAATATACAATCTTCTTTCTTTGACTTTAATGATACATCATTACATGCACATCAGAGAATCACTAAAAAGCTGAAGTTTATTAATTATATAAGATAAGACATCAAAGTCTGCAATTCAGTCTGATTAAGAAATTTTATTGATGATGTTTTTAAAGATAGCAGCAATCTTCTCATTAAACTTATCTATAACTTCAGATTTCTGTGTGCTGAATTTCTCTTCAGAAACAATCTTCACATTATATATTTAATTTCTTCTTTTATTTCTGTGCAAATTAACTGCAGTCAACTTAACTCACTTCTTAACTGTCTTGACTAGCTTTGCTGACTGTATGATCTTATGAATCACAAAGATATACTTACAATTCTATTTACAATGAATATCATTACAAAAATAACAGATTAAAGTTCTACATAATGATGAGTAATCACTGTTTAAGCTTAAGTGTGTTCTATAATCATACTGTGAGATTTAACATTTTTAATGACTCTTATTTTATCTTTACTGTTCAGCTCATAAAGCATTGTTAAACATCTTTAATTATATCTTTTTCTTCTGAAGTTTCTGCAGATTCATCTTAATGTCAGATGCATTCTAAGCATCAATGATGTTACAGATAACAGCATACTTCATTAATAGTACTTAAAATAGTATTTAAAATTGCTACTTAAGTATAATAAAGCTCTTAAGTCTTAATTGTGTTGCAGTAATCTTTCTGTCAAGATTGCTGAGTTAAGTTCATATCTCATTAATAATTATATTTAATGACATCTTATATTCTGTCAGATATTGTCTCTCAGTTATTTACAGTTTCTTTTTGTACTTTAAGAAGAAAGCTTTTCAAGCTTTTTTTATTATGATTTTATTTATAAAATAGTTCTCATCATCAATGCTGATGCAGAATGTAATTCAGAACAGAGCTCTGCTGTTAATTTGCTGATTCTTAAAATTAAAATTGTTTAATGAGAAGAAAAAAAAGACATTATTGATGAATGTATTGTCTGTAAAGACTTAAATGAGAATTTCTATTATATATCAGAGATTCTTATCAGTTAGTTATCTCTTCATATAAATAAATCATTTTTCACAGTTCTTTCAAGTAAGAACAGAAATTGAATGTTACTTTGTAAAGAATGATGAGTTGTGCTCTTAATTTATAGTGATGATTGACATATAGTATAAGAATTGAAGATAAAAGAGTGTGTTATAAAGATAAATGTAATAACAGAAGAGATATGTGTATATATTGTCTGTTTATGACAAGATAAAGAATACTTATTTGTCAATACTTAATTTATATTAAGCTGTCAAATTGTTATGCTTATCTTATTTTGCTCTAATAAGCAGCATATTAAGAGCTATATGCACTAAATCAGTCTGCACTTTCTTTAAGAAGTTTCTTGCTAATCTGAGCTTATAATTTATTGAAAAAATAATGAGTACTTGTGCTATCTATCTATTTAATAAATCTAATGCATCAATGTTGACTGCAATTAACTTAAGTATTGTTAAATTAATGATAAAAGCTCTGCTATCTAAGACAGAAGAAGACTCTATTAATCTTTTATACTAAGATTAAAGAAGTTAAGAAAGTAAATAGAGCACTGTACTTCTTAATAGATAGAGAAATTATATTTATGTAAATTAATGATTAAGAATCTGATTTATGAAAGATAGTGATGTGAAATTATGAAGAATAAATTATTGAATTTAAAATTATATAAAATGTAATTAATTAAATTATTACTAAAGAAATGAAAAGTTATTAAATGTAAATAAATTTTTAAAATGAAATATGATGAAAAAAAAAATTACAAAGTTTAAAGTAAGATTAATGACTCAGAGTTTCTTATAAATATATAAAATTAATTATAATAAAATGTTTACTTTTATAGTTTAAAGAAAATTGCTGAGAATGTTTTTGACTTTAATGACTTTATATAATTTAAAGTTACATTAAATGAATGTTAAAGCTGTTTATTTATTGAGAAATTTAAAAAGCAAAAAAAAGAATATATATATATATATATTTTAAAGAGTGTAACTGTGAAACAGTTAAATAAGATAATGTATTAAATTGTAAAAGAATTGTATAGATTAAAGTAATTAACATAACTGTGATATAAAAAGTTTCAGAATATAAATATTAATTTAAGTATATTAATCAGAAAGAATTACAATACAGTTATCATTATTAATGTATATATAAATAATTTTCTGATTGCAAGCAAAACAATATATAAAATTAATTGTATAAAGACTGTATTTAATAAAGTCTTTTAAATGTTAAATCTTAAGAAGATATGAATCATTATTGATCTCAGAATTATCAGAAACTAAAATAAATAAATATTAATATTAAATTAAGCTTTATATATAATGAAAATTTTATTAAAAGAAAAGATGCAGAACTGTTTAATTATTAAAGTATTGATGAAGCTGAAATTATATATTATACTAAATGAATTAAATAACATTATAATAGACTGAGTATGCAGATTTTAGATTTTATATATGACATTAGTGTCTGTAAAAGAAATGCAAAAAATAGATTATAGAGTTTAGTTTTGTAATGTATTATTTGTAAAGATTAAAGTTAATATTATAATTTTATATAATTTATAATTATATAACTCAGCTTTAAAAAATAATGCTTTAATGTCTTAATTTAATCTAATATATATAGAGTTAATAATAATCTGACTTACAGATTAAGTCAGATTTTTATAAAGTTATAGATAATTTTTTAAACTTAACTTAACTTTATACTTAGTTTACATTATAAAAGTAAATAATGTAAAACTGTAATAAATTGTAGAAAAGTTAATGTACATTATATATGAAATTTAATTAAATATAATCTTTATAATAAAATATTTAAGTTAAAATCTTATTGACACATAGATAAAGTATATTAAAGCTGTAAAGTGAGTGTTATAGTATTTAAGAAGAATTATAAGCTATAGTTTAAAGTATAAATTAGTCATAAATATTTATATGAATTAAAATGTAAAATATATATATAATTATATAAATAGCAATTATACTGAAGATATTGTAAATTAAAGATTCATTATAAGCTATATATTTATATTGAATAAAGATGTTACAGTATGAATGTTAAAGAAATAACATATAGTATTAATATTTATGATAGAAGTTGAGTATATAGTGTTGAGATATGATATTAAATAGAAAATATAAATGTAAAGATTTATTAATGAATTAAAGTTAAATAAAGTATTCTATAAGACAGTTAGTGAGATGTATGTTTTAAGAGATCAGCTTGTTTAGATTTAGCAAGACTACATTGAGTATAATGTGTGTCAGTTTAAGTTTGATGTCATCAGTTTAAGCAAGATATTCTTACTTTATTCAGACACTGCTTTTCAACACTGTCTATAAGACACTCTTTTTCTTTTCTTTCACCTCACTCACAACTCTCTCACCTACTACCTTCACCTCTCAACTCATCTTCTCTCTTTTCTGCCTTTCTCTACAAGGCATCAAGGCCTGCCTCACCTCAGACTCAATCTCAGTCTCAGTCTTACCTCTGTGTCTTTCTTGCCTCACCACTTCGGCTTCAGCGCCACAGCTGCTACCCTCTCAGCACAGAGGCTGTCTCACTTCAGACAGGCTGTGACAACCTGAATTCAAGCACCAGCTGATCATCCTGGCTGCACAGCATCGCATGGTGCCGTCGATGTTTTGTCCCTTCAGGCGGTACCTTCTTGATCTGCTGCATCTTCATCGCTCCTCTCCTCTCCTCAGTTCTCGAACAATTCAATTCTTTGTTGCGGTTCCCTCAACAAGACTCACGCTCGTGGTTGCGCAGGACCGGATGCCAGAGATCTCGGCTACAGTGTCACTGCAGTAGCTTTACACTAGCAACGGCGCAGTACTATCCTCAAAGTCGCCGATGCCCATCCTACGCTCCTTCAAGCAAGCCTCAGTCTGATCTGGCTCGTCGCTAAGGGGAGATGCCCAATAGCAAAAAGGCCTTGCAATCTCAAGACCGGATGTCAGAGATTCTGACTGCGATGCCAGTTGCAGCGGGGCTGGCTACAGAACCCTGCCAACATCTCTCAGGTTGAAGACAAAATCAAAAGCACCTCCTCAAAACCCCTGAAAGATTGACTAAAGACTGTATCGCCCATAGTGTATGGTCATCTCACCTGAGCTGGCGCCATCAAGCCTTCTTTTTCTGGCGACCTCATTGTTCTATTAGCGCTGGAGGATCTGCATGAGAATAATGGCTTGCCGATTTGAAAGAGATGTTCAGAGAAACTATTGCAAGAGGAAGACATTTGTCTCTCTGACGATGAGAAGCAAACATTTCGCGGAAAGAGCAGGGGTTTGGCGCTGCTCTTAGTATTTCGATGAATCCTGGATGGTTCGTGGGTAGGCAATGATTGTATGAGTTCGAAACGTTAGATGGATTAGGTGAAGTAGGGCTATCACCAAACCGCTATGAAAACTCGTCTGTTTTATGCGGTCTCTGCCCTCAGCCATCCCTAGAAAAGAGCATAGTACCTCATATGTGATTGTTACAACAACTGAGTGTTGTGCTCCGTTCGAGACGTTGGCGAAGTCGGCGCGAAATCGATAAGGCGAAGCTCTAGGCTACGATTTTGGACTGGATCCTTGTTGCGGAGTCGGAAAAGCTGATGCATTAAAGCCATGGTCAGCGCGGTCCATACGAGTAGGTACCAGAACCTCGAGAAACGGGCTCTTACATCGGCCTCCTCCACACAGAATGCCTTGAGCACCTGATGATTGCCTTCCTGCCCATCTACAACAGATGCTATCCTTGGCCGCCAGATAGATATCGCAGCTTCCTTGATTTCACCACCATATTCGATGTCGAACCCAAGGACTACAGCTATATTCCCGTCTGAGCCGCAGATATAGTCGTCTGCAAGCCGCGCTAAGTCTTTCTGCCGTCGCGAGTATGAGGTCTCCATGACGATAAAGGGATACTGAGACTCGGTATGCGCGAAAGACGCGTCCGGTGAACACTTCGGCAATCTTCCGTCTACGGGCCCATGCCCGTGCAAATAAACATCCGAAGTTGTTTCCGACATGAGTTTATCGACAGTGGCCGCAGTTTCCGTGTGCTCCCGCTTGAGTCTCGTAGTTGCGATCTGATCTCCTCTGCAACCAATTCCGCGAAGATGTCATGTATTGAAGTCGGCATCCATACGCTGATAGTGGAATCCTGTGGAGACCAGTCGAATCTGCCGAACATACACAGTGTCGGTATCATTACCAGCCCAAAATGGTGTGGAAGGCCCTTCACGTACCTTGACTTATCCACGACGAAGGGAAGAAGATCGTCGTCCTTGCCCAAAGAATCCCACAGCAGATCGTACTCATGCGGGTTCAGCGGTAGTTCTACCCACCAGGCTCTTCGAAACCCATTTTGGCTCTGCCCACCCCAGGAGGCCTTGATTACTCCAAGAAATCGTGTGGTCCGCCATCACTTTGCTCAGCAAACTTCGATATTGAAGTCGATCCCAGTTGAGATGGGAACTAGCTCTCGAAATCTCTGGCAGTCTGAGCACATGACCTTTCGCTCATTGCAGCCGCGGTCCAATTAGGCAAACGTTTTAGACTGATGGGCCATTGGAGCGGTGAACTTGGCAAAGCATCACATTAATTCTGGTGGCGGGTCCAGCTCCGAATATTAAGAGCATCATGCTTCGGTCCCTGTCTTCACACTCTTTCAATCGCCTTTTGTATCCTTGCGACTGTTGTTACGGGCTTTGCATAAGTGAATCTTCCTCAATAGTCATATTCTCCAGATTGATCTTCACTAGGAGTGAGTCTCTGGGTGTGCGGATAGGATGTCTGTAGTACCAAACTCTTCAGCCAGCATTGTGACATCCGTGAATATGACACGTATCCGCGAATCTTTGGGTCCGTACCTTGCCAGCACCCTATGACCTCCTTCGACCGATGGTAGACTGATAGCAGGTAGGTGGTTACAGTTTGTAGATGCCAAGTATTCGCAAGCTTTGTGCACAGGCTAAAACCAAAACAACGCGTTTATAGTTAGCCCGGATGCTTTATGGACTTCAGGTTAAAAGGCAAAAAACACCTCCTCTAGCTCAAAATGAATTTTCGGAATAACTTCACCAGAACCGCGCCAAATAAGCCCAAAATCTAGTCAATAACTCTCCTCATCATGCTCTATAACTTGATATAGATCACAATGTTGAGGCCTTTATGGCCAGCAGTGAGTGTGCAATCCTTCTCTTTATCAGAGCACATCACCCAATTGAAACATGAAGCAACTCAACTTCAGGCCTTTATGAATTCAAAGATTAAGAAAGACAAATCTAAGAAGATTCTTCAATGAATTTACATTGAATTCTTTGTCAGATCTGTTCAGAACTTTACAGAAAGAGTTCTGAATCAATCTGAAACAGTTTAAATTGTAGCTGATCTGAAAGCTCTATGATGAATCATGAACACAGTACAACACAACATTACAGTCACAAAGAACATTTTAAAGATTCTCATTAGCAGAAACTCTGCATTGCAATTCTTCATCATCATAGAATATAGATATACACACATTTAAGCTCAGATGACAGCAGACACATTATCATTCTTAATAGTAGTGTTTTTTTCATCATCATTTAAAGAAAAAAGCATCATCACAGATCTTTTTACATTTAATGACTGCAGAATTGTCATCAAACTCACTGACACTGTTCTCATTGATTATTAATGCATTCTCTCATCAGTTACACTACACAACTGCATCAACAGTCACATTCACATCACTGTAGATCAAAACATCATCACTATTAAGATTGTAGCTATTAAACAACTGAAGTTAAATAATCTGACAATGTACACATTCATAGTGACTGAAAAAGAGTCACTACAGAGTAATATTAGATGAATTACATCTTTAGAAGTAGACAGCAAGATAATTATCATTATTTATGATGTCATTGTGCACAGCATACTGATACAGAGCATTAAAATGAAAGATTAGTGAGTCATAATGATATATATACAGACAGAAAATCATAAGATTGAAGTTAAAGAAGACATCTTAATTAACTATGTAAGGTGACTGTGCAGCTCAAAATGAGTGGCAGAATCTGTAATGATAAAATTTATAAATGCAGAACACATCAATTTAACATTTCAAACTGAGTTGATTTGAAACTCTGAGTACAAGAAGACAGAGTTATATAATTGAGCTTGTTGTATTCAGAAGTGCTTCAAGTATTATAAGTATGATTATATAAGTGCTCAATGTGAAAGTACTCAGAAATGCAGCATATGTGCAGAGAGTCATAGATCTGAGAATTGTTTTTTTAAGAATCTAGAATTCAACATTAGAAAGTGTGTAAACTGTGAAGACTTATACAAGATATGAAACAACAAGTGTTCTGAGTTTTAGAAAGAGACAGTATATGTATAGATGATATGTAACATTAAGTAGACTCAGTAACAAGTATTAATTTAAACATTAGTCATCAAATTTAAAGAAGTTATATTCTTAAAGACAGTCAATGACAGAGTTAGCAAGATTGACATTAATAGTTACAGCAAAAGCATTAACAGCAGCAACAGAAACAACAGCAGCAGCAGTGACAATATTAGTGAGAATGCAACATTTACATTATATACAACAATGAATAATGATTATGAAATCATCAGTGAGTCTTACTTAACAATATTTAAGATTCTCACAAGAATCTCATCAATTCTGACATCAGCCTCAAAGACATTCATCAATGAAAATGAAAAGCAATCAATATTATCTACAAAAACAGCAATCATAGATGCAAATTGAATTTCTTTAAGATCAGTGAATGAAAACAGATCTAAAAGAATCACAATCAGATCTCTGAAAATGTAAAAGACAGATGCAGCAGTAAAGACAGCAACAAATCATTAAAGCATTAGATTCTTTGAGTATCAGATAAATCTAAAGAACAGTTAAACAACAGAAATTAAGAGTGTTTCTGAGCAGAACTCAGTGAGCTTGCTGCTCATCAGTTAAGATGATTTTATGATAGACATCATGAATATAGAGATAATATTAACTTTAAAGATCACAATGATAACAGAGTAATGTCAGTACACTTAAACTTCATCATCTTACAAT
>JAABUU010004489.1_pt1 | contig 16394 bp, 11 predicted proteins | sample 5559301 | NCBI WGS metagenome assembly JAABUU01 (sample SAMN10711884, study PRJNA513360) | rock metagenome | isolation source: Antarctica rocks | place: Antarctica: Victoria Land, Richard Nunatak white | reverse complement strand
GCTGACCCGCCGGGCCTACGGCTTTCATAGCCCAGAAGCATTGATAGCCATGGCGATGCTCACCCGAGGAGGGTTATGCCCGCCGCTGCCCGGCCGATAATCCACCCACGAAAACGTCAGGAGACCCGAGAATAAGGCGCTTTGATGCTCCTGAAAGAGGTCATGAAGCCATCTTGCACTAACGGATACGCAGACAGCTTCCCACTTATCGCCAGACTCCAAGAGATACCCTGTAATAGGAAGGGTCAGCTGCTCAGTGACAAGTATTGGCACTTGCGTTCCGCGATGCCATTCCGCCAATGTCTCCTGCCCTACCTCTTTGAACGATACCGATTCAACTCGCGCCTGCGGAAAGCGTTGCTTCAACAACAATCGGGCAGTAGCGGTTGCAGCTCTCAGCTCATCAGCAACGTACTCCGATTCTGGTGAACCGTGCACAAACCACAGCTCAAGACTGTTGATTTCATCCGCAGCGAGTGCTTGGTGCAGCTCTGCTGCAGCGGACGCGATCGTCGGCGGTAAGTCATCAAGCGGTTGCGATAGCAGCCACGTCACCGCAGTGTTCAAGTCTGCAGCTTTGCTGCTTTTCCCTGAGGGTTTTGGATTTTTGGCTTCGTAGGCCTGCGCGATGACTGCACGTCCAGACTCGGTGTCAACGTAAACTAGGTCGTAGCACTTGTCGTTCGATCCGTCAGTCAATGCCTCTTCGGCAACGGACTGGATGTCCTCGATGTTGAACGCAACTTGAAGGGCGAATAACAGACGCTTGTTGTCGCCGTAAGCGTCGAGGTCGGTTCGCGCGGAAAGAGCACTGGCGAGAGCTGTCGTCATGTATCAATTATGCCCTCTGCCAGGCGAAAGCCGGAAACTGGTCGGTTTCCGACGTTGCGAGCCTCGTCGACTACGCGCCCGACCTCGTCGCGGACGCCGAGTGCGTCGAGCAAGCTCTCAGCAGCAAGGTATCGACAATGAGCAACATTCGAGTTCTGGCGATCGGGGCAGTACCTAGCTTAGCTACTTTCCCATGAAAAAGTCGGAGCCTGAGTCGTTGCGGCGCAGCGGGTTTTGCTACTCACGTCCGCTGATTGGGGACCTGTTCGTGGGAGAATAGGTCCAAGGATCGGGTCGGGCGGCTGGGAGTTGTTGGATGCTGAGAACTCATGCTGAGCAGGTCAGCCTGTGGGAGGCGGTTCTCCCGGACGAGGTCCGGCGGTTGCCGGTGGAGTTGGAGCGGGTCGACCGTCTGCTGGACGACGAGGTGTTCTTCGGCCCGTTCGTGCCGTTCTTCCACCAGACCGCAGGTCGGCCGTCGACGCCGATGGAGACCTATCTGCGGTTGATGTTTCTCAAGTTCCGGCACGGTCTGGGCTACGAGTCGTTGTGCCGGGAGGTAGCCGACTCGATCACGTGGCGGCGGTTCTGCCGGATCCCGTTGGACGGGAGGGTCCCGCACCCGACGACGTTGATGAAGCTGACGACCCGCTGCGGGACGACGGCGGTCGATGGGTTGAACGAGGCGTTGCTGGCCAAAGCGGTCCAGGCGAAGGTGCTGCGCATCAACCGGCTACGGGGCGACACTACCCTACGGTGGTCCCGGCGAACGTGGCCTATCCGACGGATTCGGGGTTGTTGGCCAAGACGGCGTTCCGGTCACCGATCCCTTGCCGGACAGGGCGACCGGTACCTGACGGCCCGGCCTGACCTCGGAACGGACCCGCACACCGCGAGCGTCTGACTACCTCGCGTAAGTCTTGCCCGCTCATCCGGGGTAACCGTGGAGGGATACTGGTCGCATCAGCCTGTACAAGGAGAAGAATATGAGCAGTACCGAGCCGACAACCCACCGGCAGCACAGCGACGATCACGCCAATCACATGCACGGCGTGAATTGTGGTCATGAGCCGGTGTCGCACGACGACCACTTCGACTACCTCCATGACGGACACCGGCACGCACAGCACGACGACCACTACGACGAACACGACGACTGATACATCACGCAGTTCGGCCCTGATGAGGGGGCTGATCAGCGGGTAGCGGTCGCCGCATCGGTATCAGCACCTACCCGGCGGGCCGCTGACACGAGCGCCGACAACTGTCGGATGCCGATGCGGAGTCAAAGCTCCGATCGAAGGCAACCGCTCATCAAGCCCGCCATCCGCTACTGAGACGCAGATCCTTGGCCACCGTGGTCGAAGTATTGGACGTCGTAACCCCGCCCGAGCTCTTGTCGGAGCGTCTCCAGAAGGACTCGTCCTTCGCTCACCCAGGCGATCTCCTCCATGCGGCTCGGCCACTCATAGCCGGTGTCCATCAGCGCATCGAAGCAAGCTGCCCACGCGTGAAGTCGGCTCTTGAGCTCATCGCCCAGCGGTAGCCGGTCGAGCGGGACCATACATCCGCCCGCCCCACTCGCTCGTCTCCGACGCAACGGACAGGTGGACACCACCTGGAGAGAGTCGCTGGAAGGGCCACCCCGTAGGTACTACCGGCTCACCGAGACCGGCGCTCTGGCTCTGGCAACATTTGTCGGCCACTGGAAGCTCTTCCGGGACGCCATCGACCACATCCTTGACGAAGCGTCAGCGGCATGAAGACACGGAGCAACGCCGACAAACTCGTCGATCGCTACCTCTCCGAACTCAACGAAGCACTTCGCCGCGTCGCAGCCCCCCGACGTCGCCAGATCGTCGAGGACATTTCCGACCACATCGCCCAAGGCCGATCGCTCCTGGACGTCGAAGACGAAGCCGGCGTTCGAACGCTGCTGGAGCGCGTCGGTGACCAGGAAAAGATCGCGACCGATGCGGGCACCGACGGACTCGACAGCTCGACACGGCGAGGTGACGCCTGGGTGCCGTGGCTGCTCCTCCTGGGTGGGTACGCGTTGCTCGTGGGTTGATTCGTCGGTGTCGGTCTCCTGTGGTCATCAGCGACGTGGCGAGTGCGCGACAAGATCCTGGGCACCTTCGTACTGCCCGGAGGACTGCTCAGTCTCGTCCTTCTCGGTCAGCAAGGTTCGGTGACTGCATGCTCCGCAGGCGTTGCGGTATCCCCTATCCCGATCCCGGTGCCGCCCGGATCCACACCACTGGCTCCGCCTGCCTCGCCGGGGGTCCTGCACCCCCTCACGCACTGTGTCACCACCGGGTTCAGCTTTCCCCTACCGATTGGAATTCTCGTCCTGGCCGTGACAGTGATCGCACCGATCCTGGTCGCCATCCATCTGGAACGAGTACGCCGCAGCGACTGACCCCTGCCCTAGACCGCGACCAGCTCCCCACAACGATCACACAGACGGTCCCGCAGGTCGATCCCGCCGTGGGACATAAACGGGGCGCCGGCGGCACTATTCAGGAGTTGTTCAGATGGTCGCGGAGGGTGTCGACGGTCCAGGTGGGGCAGCCGCAGCCGAGGAAGTCATGGTCACCGGTCAGGATGGCGGCGTCGAGAGCGAGAGCGAGTGCCACAGGTGGCCAGTCTCGGGGATCACGTGGAACGCGCCGCCGAGCGGTTGCTTCGTGGTGCGCGTAGATGGTCCGCGGAATCACCTCGATCGCCCGGTCATCGATGAGGGCTTGCACCGCTTGTTGGAGTTGATAGGCCTGCTCGGCCGTGAGACGGCCCTGTTCGACGATGAGCGCGAGCCGGCGCCCCAGCTCGTGCTCGGTTTCGTCCCATTGCTCCTCGGCCGCGACCACCCGCAGGTCGGCCCGCGAGAGCAGCGCCCGACCACGTTGGCGGAGAAGCTCAGCGACCAGGACGCTCGCGTCGGCAACCACGATCATGAAGCGGGGGCGGCTCGCAAGTCGACCAGGGCTGCCAGCTCGTCCTCGGACATGCCGCTATCGGCCAGCACCTGCCCGACCGTCTCGTTGAGTCGCGTGATCGCCCGCGCGACTTCGTTCTCGTCGCGCGCCAGCGGAACGTAGAAGCCGATCACCCGGCCGTGCTTGCTCACCGCGACTGGGTCGGAACCGGACAGATAGCTGGTGGCGTGGTCACGGAACTCTCGGACGCCGACATTCTTCAATGTGGTCATTGTGGTCACCTCGTGGTCACAATACCATCGCTGTATCCCATAGCACGATCCGCTTTCGGGCAGGTGACCTACGCCGACGTCGCGCTTGAACGTGGGAAGAGCCCGGTGCCATGGTGGGTCGAGAACGGCGCAGCTTGTTCGCAAATCATTCCATTGCCGTTGACGCCTCCGCGGCGCTGGGTCGAAGATGTTTACTGCACCCCAATTCTCTGCGGAGGTTTCCATGCGTCGTCGCCGACTCCCCGTTCTCCTGGCCGTGGCCTTGGCTCTGGTCGCGTTCGTGCCGCCGGCCTCGGCCGAGGTGGACAGTACCCCGCCGAACGCCTCACCGGGACTGCGGACGGGCGTCGGTCCAGCCATGCAGGCAGTCGCGGTCGGAACCGGCGGAGCGGTCGCGTCGACCGATCTGGACGCCAGCCGGGCCGGTATCGCCGTCCTCAAGCACGGCGGCAACGCCATCGACGCGGCGGTGGCGGTGGCCAGCACGCTGGGCGTGACGCAACCTTTCGTGGCCGGGCCCGGGGGCGGCGGCTACATGGTCATCTACCTGGCCAAGACCCGCCAGGTCGTCACCATCGACGGCCGGGAGATGTGCCCCAGCGGCTGCACACCGCGGCTGTTCCTGGACCCGAGCACGGGGGCGCCGTTGCCGTTCGAGTCGGCGCGACGCTCGGGCCTGTCCATCGGGGTACCCGGCCAGGTCGCCACCTGGACGACCGCTGTCCACAAGTACGGGCGCAGCACCTTCGCCGCCGACCTGCGGCCGGCGATCGCGGTCGCCAAGCGCGGCTTCATCATCAGCCCAAACTTCGTGCAGCAGGAACAAGCGTCGCTGCCCGACCTGCAATCGTTCACGGCCAGCCGCAAACTGTTCCTGACCAGCACCGGCCAACCCCTGCCCGTCGGCTCCACGCTGCGCAACCCCGACCTGGCCCGCACCTATCAGTCGCTGGCCAAGTTCGGCGGCTCCTACCTGTACAACGGCGCGCTCGGAGCCGACATCGCGCGCACGGTGCAGCACCCGCCGGTGGCGCCGACCAACACCTTCAACGTCCGTCCTGGCATCATGACCCGCCAGGACCTGGCCAACTACACCGCCAAGGTCCGGCCACCCACGCAGGTGAGCTACCGCGGCCTGGACGTCTACGGAATGCCACCGTCCTCCAGCGGCGGAACAACGGTCGGCGAGGCGCTCAACATCCTCTCCGGCTGGAACCTGCCCGCCGAGTCCCGGGCCCAGGCCACCTTCCATTACCTGGAAGCCTCGCGGCTGGCTTTCGCCGACCGCAACGCCTACATCGGCGACTCCGACTATGTGCCCGTGCCGGCCGGCCTGCTCGACCCCGCATACGCGGCCACCCGGCGCTGCCTGGTACACGACCGGGCACTGACCTCGCCGGTGACGCCCGGGGTGCCGTTCGGGCCCTACACCGGATGCGCCGCGTCGCGGGTTGCGGCGAACCCGGCCCACGAGGGCCAGCAAACCAACCACCTGGTCACCGCCGACAGCTGGGGCAACGTGGTCAGCTACACCAACACCATCGAGCAGCTCGCCGGCAGCGGGATGACCGTCCCAGGCCGTGGCTTTCTGCTCAACAACGAGATGACCGACTTCGACTTCGCGGCCGCGACACCGACCACCTACGACCCCAACCTGCCCGCACCCGGTAAGCGCCCGCGATCCAGCATGTCCCCAACCATCGTGTTGAAAAACGGGCGCCCCGACTTCGCCGTCGGATCGCCGGGCGGAGCGACGATCATCACCACGGTGCTGCAAATCCTGGTCGACCACATCGACTTGCGCCTGACCCTGCCGCAGGCCATCGCAGCGCCGCGCGCGAGCCAACGCAACACGGCCACCTCCAGCGCCGAACCAGCGTTCTACAACACCGCGCTGCGCCGGCAGCTCGAATCCACCTACCGCGAATCGTTCACCGAACTGACCGGCCCGGTGCTACCACTGAATCAACAGATCGGTGACGCGACCGGCATCCAGTTCCTGCCCGACGGCCTGCTACAGGCCGCCGCCGAACCGGTGCGATCCGGCGGCGGCAGCGCCCTGGTCGTCGACCCCCAATAGAGTCGACCCCCAATAAGACGGTGCCTCCATCGATCCTCGGGCCGAGTCAGGGGTAGTGCACGAGGTGTAACTGTTCGAATTATCTGGCGGGTTCTGTTCACGCTATCTGGCGGGGTAGTCGTAGCCGCGATGTGACCGACTGGTCGCACCATACGAATTGCTGTCACAGACAGCTACAGTCTCGGGGCAAATGGGTGACTGAAATGCACGTCACGCCCTACGGGGGGACAGTATCGGACAAGCGTTTGCTACTGTCCGTGTGTTCGCTGGCGGCGTCGGCCGCCAGGGGATGTGTGTTGCTCGGAGGCCGTGGACATCTCGGGCTCAGCGCGATGTTCGATATTGAGATGGCTCTGTCGCCAGGCGCTTGTGCTCGAATACTGGGCCTGTTTGGTGGGCTCTGTTCGTTTGACCTGTTCCACCGCTGAGCATGATGCCGATCTTCCCGAGGGGCGTAATGGACGCGTTACCAAATGTTGATGGCGCAGCGGCCGTTGGTGCTCGCCGCGGGTTGCGAGCCGCCCAGCCTGTCGGACTATGGTCGCCGCCAGCCAGGGTACAAGCCACCTCCGATGAATTGGATGTCACGGTGGTGGTTCCGACTCGTAACGAGGCGGGCAATGTGAATGAACTGCTGCGTCGATTGGACGCGGCGTTGGGTTCACTTCGTGCTGAGGTGTTGTTCGTCGATGACAGTGATGACGAGACGCCCGCGGTGATCCTGGCCGCAGCGGAAAGGTCGTCGCGAAACATTCGTCTGTTGCATCGGGAACCTGGTCGGCGGGAGGGTCGGTTGGGCGGTGCTGTGGTCGCGGGCTTCCAACTCGCTCGTGCACCTTGGGCTGCGGTGATTGATGGTGACTTGCAGCATCCCCCAGAAGCGATCCCCTCGCTCCTTTTGGCAGGGCGAGCGCAGGACGTTGATTTGGTTTATGGCAGTCGGTATGTAGAGGATGGTGATGCTGCAGGGTTGGGTGGCCCAACCCGGCGATGGGTCTCCAGTTTATCGACGGTGCTGGCCAAGGCGCTGTTTCCGAGGAAACTGTCGGCCGTCAGTGATCCGATGAGTGGCTTCTTTGCAATTCGGTTGGCAGCTTTAGATTCGGCGGCACTGCGGCCTGCCGGTTATAAGGTGTTGTTGGAGATCCTGGCTCAGGCGCGGCTCCGCCGGACTGCTGCGGTGCCCTTTTCGTTTCAGCCTCGCTACTCGGGGCGGAGTAAGGCGTCGCTGGCTGAGGGGATCCGATTTTTGACGCAGCTGTTGGCGCTGCGGCTGGGAATGTCTGTCGGACGGCTGAGCCAGTTGACGCAGCTCCTGACGGTCGGCGTTATCGGTGTCGGCGTGAACACCGTAATAATGTGGGCTTTGATTGCCTCGTGGTTGCATCTGCCGTATTTGATGGCTTTCGTATTGGCGATCAACGTGACTCTTGTAGGGATTTTTTGGTTATTGACAAAGTATGGGTTTCGCCAGACTGCCAATGGCTCCTATTGGGAGGGTTTTCCCCGCTTCTGGTTTATCAATGTGACTTTCCTGCCGTTTCAGTTGGGGTCACTTGTTGTGCTCGTCGGCGGCGCCGCCATGAAACCGTTGATGGCCAATGTGGTGGTCGTGTGCATGGTGTTCGGGTTGTGGTTCATGCTCACCTCGACCTGGGTGTTCAGTGGGAAGGCAACTGCAGGTGGTCCGGTCATTTGGGCGTTAGACGTTCTGCGGGGTTTGGGGCTGCGCACTGTGTCGCGGCGTTCATATCTGTTCCGGTTGGTCTTGTTGATCGCCGCGACTTTAGTGGCGGTGCCAGCGAGCGCTGTGCAGTCCTGGGCTGTACTTCAGGGCGGCGGCATCGCAGCCGCCGAACTCGTGGTGGTGGTTGTGGCGGCGTTGGTGATGGTCGCGTTGCGGACTTCACCGTCGGCAGGGGATCCAGATGTGCACGACCGACAGCTGGATGTGATCATGGCCGTACCGATTCTGGCCGCTGCAGTGTGGTCGTCGTTGGGCTGGTCGGCGGAGCTGGCTCCGGGTGCTCCGTGGAGTACACGCGATGTTGTCACCGCCTGCTTGTTTCTGGTCGGTTCGTCACTGCTTCTGGTAGGTACTAGGTTGACGGCTCGGCTGCGTTGGGCGCTGTGCCTGCCGCTGCTTGGGCTACCGGCGGTTACTCATCGGCCGTTGCTGTTCGGTGGACTGGTCACCGCGGTGGTCGTGGCCGTCACGATCACCGTCGCGGTACGGCTGTACCGACGGCGCAGAACGACTCAGGGCGGCCATCTCGGGGCGCCGGCCCGGCACCAGCGGCTGCCTTCGTGGCGATTTGGGGTTGCGGTGGTCGTGGCGGTCGCCGGCCTTCTTGCCTTCATCGCGTTCGGGAATGCGTCGGCTCCGGCTCCGGCTTCTACTCCCGCAGCGCAGCTGGCGCCGTGAATCCGGTTGGACTGGTGCGGCTCATACGTTCGCTTTCACCATTGCTGACATTGAAGGGTTCGCGATGAATTTTGATGAACGGTCGGAGGCGGAGGTCCGCGCCGGTCTGGATATTCAGCGGCTGGATCGGAGCCTACGAGGACTGCGGCAGGCCGCGCCGGAAATGTCAGCCCATACCGTCTTGTCGCGCAGGCAGGGGATTGGGCTGATCGTGTTCGCGGTGACAGGCGTCGCTGCTCTGGTGGTGGGCTGGATGCTCACTCTGCAGATCTTGATGACGGTGGGCACATTCATTTATGCGGCCACTTTGATTTACCGGTTGGTGTTGGTGCGTCGTGGGCTGGCCGGTAGCCATCTGGTCCAGGTGAGCGATGAGGACGCCTTGGCCCTCTCGGCAGAGGAACTGCCAATGTATAGCGTGCTCGTACCCGCCTATCGGGAACCGGCGGTGATCGGCAAGATCATCGCGTCGATCTCTGAGCTGAATTATCCGGTGGACAAGTTGGATGTTCGGCTGCTGTTGGAAGCCGACGATGACGAGACGATCGCTGCGGCCAGGGCCAGCATCGCCGGCGCACCGTTCACGATTGTGCTGGTGCCTCCAGCGGAACCTCGGACCAAGCCAAAGGCGTGTAACTTCGGGTTGCAATCGGCGATCGGTGAACTGGTCACGGTTTTTGACGCGGAGGACCGTCCGGAGCCGCTGCAGCCGCGCCGTGCAGTGATTGCCCTTGCTCGGCTGGGCGAAGATTTCGCGTGTGTTCAGGCCCGACTGGGCTATTTCAATGCTCGGCAGAACGTGATTACTCGGTGGTTCACAATTGAGTATGGCACCTGGTTCAGGTTTCTGCTTCCCGGCTTGGTTTCGGTCGGTGCACCCATCCCTTTGGGTGGAACCAGCAACCATTTCCGCACTCCGTTGTTGCGTGCCTTACAGGCGTGGGACCCGTACAACGTGACCGAGGACGCCGATCTGGGTATCCGGTTGGCCCGGTTGGGTTACTCGGTGGGTGTGCTGGACTCGGTGACTGACGAGGAGGCGAACTCCGATTTCGTCAACTGGGTGAAACAACGCAGCCGTTGGTACAAGGGCTATCTGCAGACCTGGCTGGTGCATATGCGCCGGCCCGTTCAGGTGCACCGGGAACTGGGCTGGCGCGGTGCGATGGGGTTGCATCTTTTTGTGTTGGGCACCCCGCTGACGGCGTTGTTCAACCCGCTGTTCTGGCTGTTGTCGGTGATGTGGTACGCCCGTAAACCCGCTGTGGTTGCCGATCTCTTCCCCCCCAGCGTCTATTACGTCGCGTTAGTCTGTTTCGTGTTCGGAAACGTCGCTGTCGTGTACATCAACCTGATGACAACTCGTGTCATCAACCAGCCGGGGCTGGTGGGAGCATGCCTTTTGGTACCGGCCTATTGGGTGATGATGAGCATCGCCGCGGCCAAGGCAGTTTATCAACTCGTTTTCAAACCTTCCTACTGGGAGAAGACGTCGCACGGGTTAAATACCGAACGGGCTGCCAGGACTGCGGCCGAGGTGACGTCTTGAACCAGCCGGTGATGACCTTGCCCCGTCGTCCACCGCCCGCAGGTGATCGTGTCAGGGGTGGGGGGGATCCCCGGCGGCCGGGGCGGGGGCGTCACGGTGAAACGCTGATCCTGTTCGCGGTGTCGGCGGTGGTGTACCTGGTCATGGGCGGCTTGCTCATTCATTTCAACGTGGTGTTCACCGACGCCATCAGTCGGGTCGCCAACGCCTTCTACGTGTTGTTCAGCCGCGATCCGCATCTTCCGGCTATGGGTTTTGTGTGGAATCCACTGCCGTCGTTTGTGGTGTTGCCTATTCTTCCGCTCAAGGTCATCTTTCCCGGTCTCGTCGTGTACGGCGCTGCAGGTGCCATCCAATCAGCGTTGTCGATGGCCGGTGTGGTGGCGGTGATTTCGGTATGCCTGCGCAAGCTCGGCGTCTCTCGATTGCCGCGGCTGGTGTTGGTAGCTCTCTTCGCGGTGCAGCCGATGATTTTGCTGTACGGCGGCAGCGGGCAGAGCGAACCGATGATGCTGCTGTTTCTGATGCTCACCGCTTCCGCGTTGATTTCCTGGACGCAGCAACAACACACCGGGCATTTGGTCGCCGCCGGTATTGCACTGGGTTTGGCCTACTTGACCAGGTATGAGTCCGGAGCTACTGCCGTGGCGGTCACCGCCTTCGTCGGCTCGATGACGGTGTTCAAAGCGACCGGCACCGTAGGTCACCGAATCCGGTTGGCTGTGAACGATGTGGCGCTGGTGTTGGGGCCGTTCCTTTTCGCTTTTGTGTTCTGGGCGGCGTCGGCCAAGCTCTTGGTCGGTGAGTGGTTCCCGACATTTGGTTCCAAGTACGGCAACAGCGCGCAGGTAGCGGACGCGGCGCACTGGATCCAGCAGGCGACCGGAACCGGTTTCGGGCAGACCTTGGCCTACTTGAGCCGGCAAACCCTGGCACTGTCACCCCTGTTCGCGGCACTGCTGATTGCGGCAGTCGGACTAGGCGTTCACCGCCGTGACCTGACTGTTGTGGTGGCGCCGGTTGTATTCGGCTCCGTCATGGCGTTCTGCGGTCTGATCCTGTTGGTGGGTTCCTCGTTCGGTTGGCTTCGTTTCCAGATCACCGTCATCCCGTTGACCGTGCTGCTGGCCGGATCGATCGTTGCGTCACTGACGGCAGGGCCGGGACGGAAGACGGGCGTCGTCCCGGCAGCTGGCGGCGGCGGATGGGTTGGCCGCCGCCGGGCGCTGACCGCGACCGTGGCCGTCGTGGTGGCCGTCGTAGTCGCGGTCCCGGTGCAGGCGTGGGTCCTGACTCAGCCGACCTTGAACTTGGCGCGGGAAGAGGCCCCGATGCTCAGCGGCCTGGTCTACCCGGCTCGTCCAGGTAGTGATCCGAGCAGGCTGCAGATGTTCAAAACCGAACACCGGGTTGGCGCGTACCTCGATCGGCTTGATCCCGGCGCGGGGACCGTGCTCGCCGATTCGGCCTACGCATTTCCGATCATCACGAGCAGCACGAAACCCCGCATGTTCGTCATCAGCTCGGATTTCGACTTCCAGGGTGCTGTGGATAATCCGTCCGGTCATGCGATCAAATATGTGTTGGTCCGCTCCGACGCGCGGTCCGACGCTGTGCAGGTCAAATGGCCGCAGATATACGACACCGGGGCCGGGATCGCGACCCTGGTGCAGAAGTGGGACGGTGTTGTGGGTCAGTGGCGGCTCTACCGATTCCACTGAATCGAAACGGGCCGGTGAACAGCCGGTCCTGGAACAGTCTTACTCACCATCGCCTGCTGCGGTCGACGGGCCACGTCCTGGAGGGCGTCAGCGCCCGCGGACACGACCCAGACGAACTGACCGTTGTAGAAGGAGCACACCATGAACCGTGCCAGCATCGCCGCGGTAGTCCCCTCCCAACACTCGTTGGGTCACGACCGCGGCGGGGTCGCCCGGTTGGTGTTTCTGACCTTGGCGGTGTGTTTGGGTGTCACCGGTGTTCAGGTGGCGGCGGCCCCGCTGGCCCGCGCGGAGGTGACCACCGCCGCCAAGGACCAACTGCGGACCGGCTGGTACCCGGACCAGCGGAATCTGTCCCCCGGGTTGGTCGGCGGCGGCAGCTTCGGGCAACAGTTCTCGACCACCGTCAACGGGCAGGTGTACGCCCAACCGCTGATCGCGAACAACACCCTTCTGGTCGCGACCGAAACGAACAACATCTACGGTCTGGACCCGGGCACCGGGGCGCAGCGCTGGACCCGGAATTTGGGCGGGTGGTGGAATCCCGCCGACTTGGGCTGCGGGGACCTGACGCCCAGTGTCGGCGTGACCGGAACCCCCGTCGTCGACCCGGCTACCAACACCATGTATCTGCTGAGTAAGACCTACTCCTCCGGAACGAGCGGCGCCGCCGCCTGGTACGCCCACGCCGTCGATATCAGTACCGGCGCGGAACGGCCGAACTTCCCGGTGCTGATCGCCGGAACTGCGGCCAACGACCCGAGGCAATCCTTCAACGCCACCACCCAGATGCAACGCCCGGGACTGTTGCTGCTGGACGGCGTGGTGTACGCAGCCTTCGGGGCCCATTGCGATTCCGGCACCTATTCCGGCTGGGTCGCCGGGATCTCCACCGCGGGATCACTGACCACCATGTGGACCGCCGCGTCGCAAACCGGGGGCGGCGCGGGGATCTGGCAGCCCGGCAGCGGCCTGGTTTCCGACGGCGCCGGACAGATCATCCTGTCCACCGGAAACGGCAAGGTCGCCACCGCACCGACGCCGGGCAAGACGCCGCCGGCCGCGCTGGGCGAGGCGGTGGTCCGGCTCACTGTGCAGGGCAACGGAACGCTGAAAGCCACCGATTACTTCGCGCCGTATGACGCCGCGTCGCTCAACGGCTGGGACGCCGACCTCGGCGCGGGCGGTCCAGTGGCGCTGCCGGCGCAGTTCGGCACGACCGGGCATCCGCGTCTGATGATTCAGGTCGGCAAGCAGGGCTATGTCTATTTGATGGACCGGGACAACCTGGGCGGTATGGGACAGTCGCCGACCGGCGGCGACGCCGTTCTGCAACGCATCGGTCAGGACGGCGGTGTGTGGGGTAAACCGTCTGCCTGGCCCGGTGACGGCGGCTACGTCTACATCACCACCGCCTCCGCGGGCAGCACCATGTACGGCAACGGCGGTGTCCTGCACGCCTACAAGTACGGTGTGGACGGAAGTGGAATCCCCACCCTGAGCTTGGTAGGTACCTCTGCCGATGTGTTCGGGTTGAGTTCCAGCCCGGCGGTGGTGACCTCCGACGGCACCAACTCCGGCACCGCTCTGGTGTGGGTGATCCGCGCGCCGGGTGGGAATGGAACCGGGGCGCAGCTGCGCGCCTACAGCCCGGTACCGGTCAACGGCACCTTGCAGCTGGTGAAGAGCTGGCCGATCGGGGTGTCGACGAAATTCAACCCACCCGCGGTGGACAACAACCATGTCTATGTTGGAACTCGGGACGGTCACGTCCTGGGTTTCGGCTCCCCCGTCAGCACCCCGATGGACGGCAGCGCCGTGACCTGGTCGGCCACCACCAAAGGGCAGAGTTCGATTCACACCGCCACCCTGACCGCCAACGCCGCGCTCACCGTCACTTCGATCACAACCACCAACGGCGATTTCGTGGCTGGTACCCCGTCGCCGCCCCTGCCGGCGACGCTGGCCGCTGGGCAGACTCTGACCGTGCCGATCACATTCACCCCGTCCTCGGTGGGACAGCTCAGCGGCGCACTGCAGGTCAGCACCAGCATCGGTGCGGTAAGTGTGGCCCTGAACGGCGCCGGTCAGTCCACCAACGCCCAGCTCAGCGCCAGCCCCACCGCGATCAGCTTCGGCGGCGTCGCCGTCGGCCGCAACGCCACCGGCAACGCCACGTTCTCCAACACCGGCGCCCAACCGTTGACCGTACAAGGCGTCACCAATCCGGTAGCCCCGTTCAGCGCGACCGGGATGCCCGCCGCCGGTTTCGTGATGCAACCAGGCACCAGCGTGACCGCCACCGCATCGTTCAACCCCACCACGGCGGGCACCTTCACCGACGCGCTCACCCTGGCCACCACCGCGGGCACCGTCAGCGTCCCGATGTCCGGCTCAGCTGCACAGCCGCCCCAGATGGTGATCACACCGCTGCACCTGAACTACGGCACGGTGCCGACTGGAGCGGCCACCACTGCCACCTTCACGGTGTCCAACACTGGGGGCACCCCGCTGACCATCACCAAATCGAAACCACCCGTTCTGGGCACCGGCTTCACCGCAACCAGCGCTCTGGCCGAGGGCACCAGCATCCCCGCCGGAGCCTCAATGACCGAAACCGTTCGTTTCGAACCCACCACTACCGGCGCCGCTCAGGACAACTGGGTGCTAACCGGCAACGACAGTTCCGGGGTACAAACCGTGACCTTCGGTGGCTCCGGCGGCACCGCCGCAGCTGTGCCCCCACCTACGGCCGGCGGCTGGCAGATGAACGGTACCGCCCTGCTCACCGGCGGCGACCTACAACTGACTGATGCCACCACGGCGGCGCAAGCAGGCTCAGCGTTCTGGCCCACCGCTGTGAACTCGTCATACCTGGATGTGTCCTTCGACGCCGCCATCGACGGGGGAGGCGGCGCCGACGGCATGACCCTCGCCCTGGCGGACCTGACCGCAGGCGCCACACCCACCTCCCTCGGTGTCAACGGCGGCGGACTGGGATGGGCAAAAATCCCGGGCATCGCGGTTGCGCTAGACACCTACCAAAACGGCGCCGACCCGTCCAACAACTTCATCGGCGTGGCCAACGGTTTCAGCGCCGTTCACAACGACAACCTCATCTGGAAAGCCACCACGAGCGGCGTCCCGGCGCTGCGGAACAGCACCCGGCACATTCACGTAGTCGTCTCAGGCGGCCAGCTCACGGTGTCGGTCGATGGCGTCCAGGTGTTGACAACTGCGGTTACGCTGCCCGCCAAAACGATGATCGGCTTCACCGGCGCGGACGGCGGTATCACCGACAAGCACGCCGTGTCCAACATCGCCATCACCACCCTGGGCGCCACCGCAACCACCACCGCGCCGGGGGCACCGACGGCGGTGACCGCGACGGCCGGGAACACGGCGGCCACTCTCGCCTGGACGGCGGCGACCAGCGACGGCGGCGCTCCGATCACCGGCTACACCGTCACCGCCAGCCCAGGAGGTAAAACCGTCACGGTCACCGGTAACCCGCCGTCCGGCACCGCCACAGTGACCGGTCTGACCAACGGCACTGCCTACGCTTTTACCGTGACGGCGACCAACTCGGTCGGAACGGGGCCCGCATCCACGCCGAGCAACCCGATCACCCCTACCGCCGGGACCACAGTGTCGCCGGCTGATCTGTCGGTGAGCGATACGGTGCTAAATCTGCCCGCTTCGGGTACCGGGCAGGCGACTTTCGCGGTCCGGCTGTCCAAGGCCGCGACCGTCCCGGTAACGGTGAGCTACAGAACCGGTGACGGTACGGCCAAGGCCGGCGCAGACTATGTGTCAGTTCCGGCGACGACGTTAACTTTCGCGCCGGGTGAGACCAGCAAAACGGTGACGGTCACGGTGAACGGCAACGGCCTGCACGGTATCGGGTCCACCGATTTCCACGTGCTGCTATCCGCTGCCGGCGGCGCGTCGATCGCCGACGGAGACGGCCGGGCCAGACTAATCAAAATGTTGGGTCCGTTGTCGATCTATGTGGGAAACACCGTGGTGACCCAGTCGGCGACCGCGGCAGGTGCGGCCACCTTCCAACTGTCATTGTCGGATCCGCCCGCGGCGGGCGAATCGGTGACGGTGCTGGCATCGACCGCGGACGGCTCAGCTACGACAGCGGACGGCGATTACACCGCGCTGCCGGCAACGAAGGTCACCTTCGGTCCAGGGGTCAAAACCGCTTCGGTGAAGGTGCCAGTGGGGTCGGCGACCGGGCCCGAGGCCAACGAAACCTTCACCCTCAACTTGTCCACCGCCTCGAGCAACGCTGCCATCGGTACCAACAAGGCCACCGCCACCATCACCAACGGCAGGACCACAGTGTCGCCGGCTGATCTGTCGGTGAGCGATACGGTGCTAAATCTGCCCGCTTCGGGTACCGGGCAGGCGACTTTCGCGGTCCGGCTGTCCAAGGCCGCGGCCGTCCCGGTAACGGTGAGCTACAGAACCGGTGACGGTACGGCCAAGGCCGGCGCAGACTATGTGTCAGTTCCGGCGACGACGTTAACTTTCGCGCCGGGTGAGACCAGCAAAACGGTGACGGTCAC
>JAABUU010004486.1_pt1 | contig 16412 bp, 16 predicted proteins | sample 5559301 | NCBI WGS metagenome assembly JAABUU01 (sample SAMN10711884, study PRJNA513360) | rock metagenome | isolation source: Antarctica rocks | place: Antarctica: Victoria Land, Richard Nunatak white | reverse complement strand
TCATTTGCATTGTTTTGTGACATTTTGAATGCAATACTCATTACAATTTCGTGACTAGATGATCTTTTTGTGAGCTAATAGACTGAGCTGCCTGATATGTTTTGCACATTGCGCTATTTGCGAAGTGCGCATTTTGACAGTTGCAACATCTAGAAATCATGTGATTGCATGATTGCTCATCTTTGCACATAAATAATCAACATTTATGATTTCAAATCTGATGATTTCGCTCGCAGTACAAGCATCTTGATGCTCTGTTGCATTTGTTCTGCAAATGTTCAAATGTTTAACATTTTTGACATTAATCATTTGATCAATAGTCTCAATATTCGACTGTTCAATATGTCAATCTCGCAGTTAAGAGTCATTTTTTCAGATGTCTTTGCACTTCTGCTTCGATTCTAAATGCTAAGATCATTGATGCATGTTTGTTTCATGATCAATTTTCGCTCTTCAATAATTATATAAAGTTGATTATTAGTTTCAATTCAAGATTGTACAACTTTAACTTTGTTTTTAGATTTTTCATTTCAGTTTTCATGTTGAAGATTTTGATTTTCAGACTGTGTATGACTATTTTGTGTCATTTCTCGTTTTTCTTAATGCTTTTAACATCAAAAACATGTTTTCATATTGCTCTTTGCGCTAGTAAGACATCTGCGATGTATTTTTTCAAGATTATCAGTACAATGTTGGTTTTCTTTTGCGTTTTGACTATCTTTTTTAATGTGTTATTCATCGAATCTTGCATTTTCATCATCTTTAATGTTCAATTCTCATTTTTGAAATTGACAATGAGTCTTCTTTCGTAATATGATATTTCTTGTGATTTTGGCGAGAATTTCTTGATAATCAGATTTCATTCGTCTGCATTTGTATTCGCATTCGCATTTGCATTTACGCTTGTGACTTGAGCTGCTTTTTACGAATTTTGCGAATTTTGCATGACTTGCAACGTTTGCAAAATCTGCGTCTTCTGCAAGATTTGTGAATTCTCTGTTATTTGCTTTGCATTGATTTTCTTTTTGATATTTTCAGCATTTTGTTGAATTAATTGTAGAATAATCTTCAGTTTGTTGTTTGTTTGACTTTGAAGTTGATCAATTTGCTTCTGAATTGAGTTTTCTATGCTTTCGTTGTATGCTCTTTGAATGTAGATTAAGCTATGACTTATAGTCTCTTTCTGTTCTGATATTGCTTGTCTTAGCTGATTGACTGCAAATTCAATTCTTTCGCGCAGTCTCTTTATTTGCATCTTTTTAAAGATGACATTGTAGCACTTGTCAGTACTAACTTCGATGCTAGCTTCTTTTTACAAACTTTTCATTACTTTTCGCTTTTTCATTTCTTTGAATTTCACAATCGCTCATGTTTGCTCTTTTTGCTGCGAAATCACATTTCATATATTGATTGTATTCTTATCATTGTGCACATTTACATGTGAATTTAGCATCAATGCATTAAGTGAACTAAACATGTATTGCATTTTTCTATTTGCTGATGTGAGCGATTTTTGTTGACTGCAAAATAAATCAACAATGTCGTTTTGCAATTGTTTGCTTGTTAATGAATTCATGCTAAGTTCGTCTTATAGATTTATTTCAATCTCTAACGTTGACTTTTTGATTTCTATCATCAATGTTTTGAATTTTGACACTGAGTTATTGCTTCTGCTGAGTTTCGCGTTACTATTCGCGAAACTAAGCGAGAAAGAACGCATAAAGCGACTCTTTATATTTCTTTTCATAAAGAGTTTTTTTGAGTTTTGAGCTTTGAACTTCTAGATAATTCACTTAATATCACTTAAATATTTCTTTAATCTTTTACTCAGAGTGTTTCATGTAAACAGTAACTTTAGTGTAAAGATTTCTCAATTTCTATCTTGAAATCTGTAATAAATCATCTTCTATTATTGATTTATGTCAGATGAAAATGATATAAATTTAGCCTGCAAGAATTTAAATTACTCTTTTTGATAGAAAATGCTTGATGCAATTGCTTTATATTTCATGTATTAAAGTAATTACATTATCTCACTCAGAATAGTAACAACTGATCTCAACTTATTGTTTTGCACATCAAGAAAAGATAAAACAGATAACGATTTAATAAGAAATGTTGTACTTTTCTGAAGCAACGTTGTTCTCTGTGCAATCTTCAAGCGTAAAAGAGTTTGATTTCGATTTTTGTATTAATACATCGTTTTCTGTGCTTTTCTGAAGTCAATTGATGACTTGTTCTTTTCATGTAAGTTTGCTCTTCAATTTATCAATCAAATTACTGTTTAAATTGATGATTCTTTCTTCTGCGTTGATGAACTCTCATTTCGTCATTGATTTTGATCTGCGTAAGTGCAAAAAATTTCAAATTTCAAATTTCAACTTATGACATAGTCATCTGTGAAGTTATTGAGTTGAATAAAAGCTTGTTTTGATCATATGATTGTGCTCTATAACTTATTAATTGATTTAGTATATTATATGCTTCGATAAATTGCTGTCGCTATTGCATCTCTTTTTTACTGCTCTGTGTGTGATTGTCATCTTCATGTAATAATCAACTATCATAAGAATTGAGTCATACATGACTTTTTTTCATTTACTAGATGACAAATCTGTTATGAAATTCATAGTGATTTCTTTTCATGAATTTGTGAGTTGAGATAATAATTTCAACTCATCATATAATAAATGATGTTTCATCTTTACTCTTTGACAAATGTCACAAGTATTTATATACTTTTTAACATTCTTGATCATACTTTTTCAGTAATATTTGTGATTTAATAGCTCGCTGATCTTGTCAGCATCAAAATGCTTCACTAATGAATCATCATGATGACATTTTTAAAAAAAAATTATTTCTTCATTAAGTGCATGCAGTCTATGACTATGACACTATCTAGACGCTGTGTATATGCTAAATTACATATAATTTAGTCAAAATCGCTGCAATGTATCTTTTCATTAATCAATCATATCGATAGTTTGCGCAAACGAGCGCGTAAGCTGTTTATATAATCAAGTGATCATATAAATAACTCAAGATTGTAAAAGCTGATCACTTCAACATAAGCTTTCAACTTGTCTATATGATCATGAAGCTAAGCGAGCTAGATGAGCTTTGATTTATGTAGATGAAAGCTGATCACTTTAACGTGAGCTTTCAAGTTTGCTGTATGATTACTCAGCTGAACGAACTAAATGAGTTTTGATCTATGTATTTGCAATGCATGTAGATTGATCAGAAAATAAAAAAACCGATCGATTTACTACATTGCACAGATGTGTATGTGTATCAGAATCATATCTAAATGATACAATCAATGAAGTTCAGAGTTGATAGTGCTTGATCTTTAGAAATAACTATAACTGAATATTAAAAATACAGAAGAAGATTGATACAAGAGCTTCTATTTATGTAATATTCAGAGATTGTGCTAGACTTGAAAGAAATGTGTTTGTGACATGAAAAGAAGATGATGTAGATAAACAAAATGTTGGTGAAAGAAAAAAAGTGTTGAGTCATATCTAGATCAAATCTCAACTAGTTCTAATCATTATGCAGAGTACTCACTAGCATGCATTGCAAATTGATTAAAACTTCAGTCTTGTTCAGTCTTATCAATCTTGATACACTTGTAACATTACTCTTTTCTTCAAAAATTCATGTTTGCATGAATGTAGTTTCTTTGCTTGCTTTTGTTGATAGTTATTTCGATATTTAGCGCGGTTTGCTTAAATATAGCTTATGAAATTCGTTTAAAACTTTCTCTGAATCATTGAATTTCTCTTTATCGACATAGTATCATTCATCATTTCTATCTAGATCTTTTCATTTGACTTTGTACTGTATTCAACCTTGATAGCATCTGAAGTTCAATATATCATCTATATGTTCATTATCTTCAGTAGTGATTGATCTGAGTGATTCTAAATGTTGTTCTGATAGAGAATCTTCTGAATACAATTGTAGTAGCTTTGAGCTGAACATTGAATGCAGATACTTCATGCTGACTGATAAATGAAGATGATAGAAGATACTCACTTTAGCAGTGATTTGATAGAGATTTAGCTGTTTATCTTTCAAATCTTTGCAGAGTCTTGTTGTCTTGATGTTTCTGAAAGATAGTCAAACTCAGTCATTTACTTCATATGTGATGTTTCGTTTATGTTTATTGATCTGAACTTCAATGATCAGCTTCATCTTTTTCAATTGTTGATGATCAAAGCTCAGTAACTCTTTCATTCAAATGACAATATTATCTGCTTTTCTAGCTTCAAGTCGTTCATAAGTTGTTTTGTAGTCAGTTGTATTTGAATTGAAACTCATTTGAAAGTGAAATTCTTTATTGAAGTAAAAAAGAATCATTGAAATGATCAAGAAGATATTGAAATTGTCACTGAATTTCATCATAGATATTCATTTGACTCAGTCGTTCTGCATGTAATTGCAGTAAATTCTAAGTTCATGTTCAACGTCTTGATTAACTCATTTCAATTGATTGTTGATTTCAAAATGATAAACTGTGAATAGACTAGCTGTGATTCTCAGTCACTTGCAAAGATTTTTCACATAGTTGATATGAATTGAAAGTCTCTGTTTGAAACAATAGAACTGAGTAAATCATGCAGTCGATAAATGTTTCATAGTATGATTCAAATCATTTCTTCAACTGAGATGTCATCATTTTTTCAATGACAGAAAACATAGTAACATTCTTTGATGAGATGACATATGATTATGCAAATAATGTTATAGTTTTCTGACAGAGATAGTTCAGTGATGAAGTTCATAGTTATATCTTTTCAACGTTTCTGTGAAATCAAAAGAAAATGATGAAGTTCATTGATGCTATCTTTAAAGACTTTGCTTTGCTGACAAGCATGACAGTTTTGAATGTATCATTGAATAGTAGCTCAATGATCTGATCAATAGTAGAAACGCTGAACTAGATTGATGATTCATTTATTGTTGAAATGAGAGATTGAAGATTGATCATGCACTTCTTGTAGTAATTTCGTATGCATGTTCTCAGAAATTCACAGTAGATCTTTTCTAAATAGAACGTCGTCAATGATTTCACAGTTCTTCAGTTTAGTGATATGAAATTTGAGCTTGTTGTCGTTCATAGCTTGTTTATATTCGCTGCAGAACTTATCTATTTGATTGATCATATATACTCATTGATAGAGATTTGCTTTCGATTCAACAGATAAAACATCAACTCTATCAGAAGTCAGAATAGTTTGAAAATGATTTTCAAGACGCTGAGCTGATTCAGAAACGTTCGCTAGAAACATTCTGATTAAAGCATTGACTTTATTATTTATTTTGTCTGATTTAAATATGATCTGAAAGTTGAACTTTGATAGAATGCTCAGATAGTTGACTTGTCATTGACTCAACTGTTTGTTTTTCATAAAAATCTTCAAAGTCTAATGATCAATGAACATTTGAATGAGTAGTTCAGTGCATTTCAGCTTAAGTCATCAATGTTTGAAGCATTGAATAATGACTAGCAATTTCTTGTCATAGATGTGATAATTGATTTCAGCGAGAATCATGCTTTTGTTGTAAAAAGTCATCGAATGAAGAACTTTCTCGTCATTGTACTGAGATAGCATTTCATCTTTTACATAGTTTGAAGCATTGATCTTCAGAATAGCTTGTCGTTTGAAATCAAAGTGACGAAGTATTGAGACTGAGCTGACTTGTTTCTTTAAATTGTTAAAAGCTTGAACACAAATCTTATTTTAAACAAAAGATGTGTTCTTTCTAGTCAGCTGAGTGAATGATTTGACTAACTTTGAGAAGTTTTTAATGAAACAGCAATAGAAGTTAATAAATTTCACGAAGCTCTGAATTTCTTTAAGATTGATTGAAGTGATTCAGCTGACTATGACTGTCATCTTGCTGAGATTCATACGAAGATTTAGTTCAGATACAATGACTTTTAGAAAGACAGTTTCTTCTACATTGAATTTGCACTTTTGAATATTCATCTGCAGTTCAGCTTCACGTAGTCATCTCAATACTAGTTTGACGTGATCTTTATGTTTCTTTCTCATTTTGCTATAGATGAGAATGTCATTTAGATAGACTTGACAAAAGTCGTTCAGAAAGTCTCATAGAATGTCATTTATATATTGCTGAAAGAAGATTGATTCATTAGTCAGTTTAAATAATAGCATCTTATATTTATATGCTTCTAAAGCAGTGATAAAAGTGATGTAATTCTCATTATTGAGATGCGTTTGAAGTTTGTTAAACATTGATATGATGTTCAATTTAGTCAGATGCTTGCAATTCACTATTTTATCAATGATCTTGTCTATCAATGATAGAGAATATATATTTCTTTTGAAAATGACATTTAGCTTTTAATAGTTCATGCAGAATTGAAGATCTTTATTTGCTTTGAGAATGAATAGAATCAAAGAGAAATAGAAAGTCTGACTGAGAGTGATGAATTTCTTTGACAGATTCTTGTTCAGATACTTCTTTACTTTCAGAAGTTTAACAAAGAACATTTAATATGCTCAACATTAAGAAAGCGTTGAATCACTAGTGAGTTCAATTTTATGATCATAGAAGCGATGAAAGAGTAGTTTATTCAATTGAACTCAATCAAAAACATTTAGAAACTTATGATATTTCAAGAGCAGCTTTGCTTTAATGTCTTTTAAATTCTGAGTCATTTTATTGATTGAAAAGATGTTTAAAGCATTTAAATCGCACTGAGTATTGTACGTGATTTTTCTATTAATGTTCATCATGAATAAAACAAAGACTTTGATCTTGTTCTTCTTTGAATAATTCAACAATGTTTTGAATGAAGTGATGTTTATGCTTTAAATCAAGAATAATTCTTTCTGAGCAGTGATTGAAATGAGTTGTTTAAGCATCATAAAGATCTTAGTCTGAGTGATTGAAGAGAGCGAAGTTAATTGCGATCAACTTAAGTGCTTTGAATTAAGCGAAATCAAAAAAATCGAAATAGAAGTATTCAATTGATTTGAAAAAACAATGACGTCGTTTCACATATTCAGTAATATTTCGTTTTTATTCATTCAGAGCTTACTCAATATGACTTCATGATAATTGATATCAGCTATTAACATTGATACAGTCAATTTCTTATGACTTTTGATAATGAGATTGAGTAGAATTTTATGAGTGATGATTGTCTTCTTAAATATATTCTCATCATAATCTCTTATTAGCTTCTCTTTTGTCAGTGATATAGATTGAATTTTCAGTTTCTTGCATACTTTATCAACTAGATTGAAATGTATGATCATGTAAACAACTAAATCACTGTTTATTAAAGAACGAAGGCTGAAAAATCATTTCTGAGAGATGAGATGAACATCAATTAGAAACGACTTTTTAAAGTAATTCTCTTTCAATAGAATTTCATCTAGTTTGCATAAAGATATAATTTCTATCTCTTCAATGACTTTTGAAGAGATGACTAGTTTTTTGAATCGAAATCGAAATTGAAATTGAAATCAAAGCAATCATATTTTTTGTTCACTGCATTGATTTTAGTAGATCGATCAAAGCACTTCTTAGAGCTATGATCTGATTTATGACATATGAAACAGCTTTTGAATAAAATGTCTGCTTCTTTGACGTTAGTTAAAATCGCGTCGTGCAACTTTAGTTGCTCAGACTTCAAGTAATTAACTGACTGAGTAACAACAGTCACTTTATAAAAGATAGTCTTTGAAAGATCATCAACGCGTTTGAGCTTGTTCTTGATCTCTTGAATAACTCGCTGATCATTATTCAAATGAATCAGATAGAAACGAATTTCTTTTAGAAAATCAGATTGAACTAGTTGATCTACCCAAATGAATCGAAGACGAAGATGTATTTTATCTTTCAGATCGACGATCAGTTGCTTTTCGTGATAGTCTAGATGAAAAGATAGTCGTTGAAACTGAGTATAGAACTCGTTGAATTTCTTTGATTCTTGAATCAAGTTGTAGTATTCTCTACGAAAGTTGACTTTCTTATTTGAATCATTGAACAACTGAGCTAGCTCTTTCAAAAGATCGTCGACAATCTTATAAAGATTGACACAGTCTTGTTCACATCTAGCTTGAGTGATCTCAGCTGCGTCATCAAATAATCTAGAATGTATATAGTTCAATTTGACTCATTCATTAGAAAAGAGATCAATGTTGATCTCTAGTTTATTCTGAATTTTTTCGTATCAATTCTTTCAAGTAAAGTTCTTTTCATCAGTAAACAGCAAAGAATCAGGTATTTTTTGAGATCTAGAACGCTCAGAGTAAATGAAATCAGAAGAAGTGTTTTCTTTAGCTTGAAGTTTTATCTTCAACTCTTTGATTTCATCTTCTTGTTGTTTATTTAACTTGTAGAGTCAATCTGTTTCTTGATCAAGAGCTAGGTTGCGAGTCTTTCAGATTTTGTAAAACACGAAGAATATTATTGTTTCAGCAAATGATTCATCATCTTCATGAATGAATGACGCAGCACTTGATCATTTCAATGAATCAGCATTAGAGATTTGAGAGAAATGAGTTTGAAATTTCTCAGAATGCTCTTCAATAAATGAATGACTAAACATGATGAGATTTGTTTGAAAAAGAATTGAACAAATGACGATGCTTGATGATTGAAAAAGAAAAACGTATGAGATGATGTTTAATCTTCAACAAAGAAGATGAGATTTATTTGTTGATTAATTTGATTGATTCTTTAGCAAACAACGAAAATTCTTTATCATTGAATCTATTGATCGATTTGATTCTTAAGCAATTCACGAAGATTCTTTATCATGATTCTTGTAATTAAGTGAACTTTGCATACTTAATGAGCGATAAGTAGTCTAGCAATTCAAACAGTCTTGTCGTTGATTTTATTCAATCTTTTAGTGTTATTCTATCTTTCAATTACGTTGATCATTAGGTAAATGAATTTCTTTAGACTTATTCTGTCTAAATGAGTATGCTGAATGAGTAATGAGATCAGTATCATGTGATTAACGAATTCTTAATATAATGTCAGAATCGTGTCTAAATGATACAATCAATGAAGTTCAGAATTGATAGTGCTTGATCTTTAAAGATAACTATAACTGAATATTAAGAATACAGAAGAAGATTGATACAAAAGCTTCTATTTATGTAATGTTCAGAGACTGCGCTAGACTTGAAAGAAATGTGTTTATGACATGAAAAGAAAATGATGTAGATGAACAAAATGTTGATGAAAGAAAAGAGTGTTGAGAAAGAAAAAGAGTGTTGAGTCATATCTGAGTCAAACCTGAGTCAGATTTAAATCAGATCTCGACTAGTTCTAATCATTACACAAAGTACTCACTAGCATGCATTGCGAATTGATTAGAACTTCAGTCTTGTTCAGTCTTATCGATCTTGATACGCTTGTAACAATGTGTGCAAAAGCTGAGTCATGTCTTCGCAGTGTATATGTGTGTGACGTATATGAGTTGCAGCGCATGCGCAAAGACGTTGCTGTTGTTCTGTGTATATGAGCAAAGACTGTGTCATGTCTTTGCAATGTATGTGATTATGATGCATGTAAATCAATCAGAAAATCGAAACTGATTGATTTACTGCGTCACACAGATGTGTATGTGCGCAAAAGCTAAGTCATGCCTTCGCAGTGTATGTGTATATGAATGACATTTCAATAATTCTTCTTTGACAGAAAGATCTTCTGAAACATACAACAATTCATTGTACTTTATCATTTCTTGACTATTTAATGTTCAAGCTTCAACATCACTCTTTCATATACTCATCGTTTCATTTACTTTTAGTCTCATAGCAAATTCATCTTCTTACTGTAAGATCTTGATGAGTTCAACTATGAATTTACTACTGAAGTTGTATATCATTTCATGAATTATCAGTATTCTGATAATTGCACATAAAACAAGTTATTTGCAATCAACAGTTTCAGTCACAGAATTAAGTTGTTTCTCAGTTACGTTGCAATCTTTATGAATTAACATTTCATCATCATGTCTTCTTAAGTTTTCAAACTCAGATCAAGAGATTTTATCTCTTGAAAATATACTTCATTTAAATGCATCTTTTGCATTGCTAAAGTCATGACTCTCAGCAGCATACTTCTGATATGCATTGCTGAACATGTACTCATGTTTTCATTAACATTGTAAATGAACGTCTTCTCAACATCATTAATTACTTATGTTCATCAATGAATTTCATCTTGCAGTTTGCTTTCAAAATGTTCTGCTGAATATTTGTTCATACTTATACTGTGAATGAATGTCTTCTCAACATCGTTAATCATTTGTATACAGTATAATTCTTTGATTGTTACAAATATAAAGCTATTTAAGCTTTTTATTTTAGTAAGCTTTCGCTGCAGAATGAGCAGCAAATGATTTGTAAAGATGTTTTCATTCTTATAGTCAGATTGTCTCAATGATGCATTAATTGAATTTGTCTTTTTTAATTTATATGTTATTTCAAAGTTGCAAATCAACAATCTCATGATTCATCTGACTTGTCTTTCATTTAGCTTTCAAATGTTCATAAAACTTTTTAAATTATTATGATCAGTCAGAACTTCAACAGTATGATAATTGTCTTTCACATAGTATTGTTAATGTTTAAACATCATTACTATGACTAGAAGTTTCTGATCATGTATCTTATAGTTTTTTTAATGTTTATCATCATTCTGAATCAGAATACAATTAAATGTCACTGATCTTCATCATCTGACTGAGACAAAATACTTGTCACTACATAATTGAATGTGTTAATCTCAATGTGTATATGTTACTTTGAGTCAAAGTGTCTTAGTATAAATGTCTTCATAAATGTCACGATTCTAGTCTTGTCAGACTCAGTCTTCTAGTCTTGTCAGATTTATTCTCGCTTCGTCATCTTGACTAGTCTCTATTGAGTCTAGCGTCGACTGAGAAACATACATATGTAGTCAGCTTCTTTTCTGTAACTATCTTTCTTTCTTAGCATTTATCTTCTAGTTAAATGACACTTCTATCTGACTCACTCTAAGCAGATCTCTAACATTAGATAAATGCTCATTAACTACTCTGCTATCAATGAATAAATAATACGAAACAATCTATTCAGTAAGAAAAATTTGCAAGAAATTCTTCAAATTTGCATCATCATTTTCATCATTCTATTCGCAAGAAATTCTTTAAATAAAGCATTCAATTATTATCTGAAATTCACAAGAAATTCTTTGAATTTTCACTTATTAAAAAACATCAATTCAAAACATTAATTTCTCATCTACTTTTATCTCAACAACTTCTATCTTTTCTCATCATGACATGCAACGTTAAGTCAGTTGAGTCTTGAACAACTTTTCTGCTTAAAAGCACTGTCAATAAAAGAGTTTCACTTCTACTCATTGATGCTTCAGTTGAAGCTGAGAAAGCTGTCATCTCATGAAACATAAACATTAAAAAACAACTGTTTCATTGAGTCAGCAATCAATTTGATGAAATCATCAATATGTTGAATGAGCTTCAAAGTCAGCGAAACTTGACTTTACAACTCAATGAACACTGACTTCTTATACAAGATGATCACAAAAAGAGAGCAAAACAATTAGAAGTCGCTTTTGATAAAAACAATGAGTTAGAGAAAAAAATCAGTCAGCTACAAGATGAGTGATTGAACTTCAGAGTGAAACAACGTCAAGCTGATCAATCTATGTCTCATCAAGATACTCAGTCAGCTGAGCAACGAGTCAATCAGAAAGAAGTTTGCTCTCAATGAGAATCTTCTACTCTATCTGATAATGAGAATGATCATCACAAGTTCATTAAGCTTTCAAATTCACTCATCTTCATCGAAACAGATGATTTTATCTGAAAGACATGAAACATCAAAATAGCTGACAAACTTGATATCAATGTGAATCATTATTCTACTGAAAAGATTTATATTGTTTATATAATTTTCAGACTAGAAGATGATGCTGATCAGCAAATTTATGCAAAGCATCATGTTGATACTTTCTCACTTTATTAATCACTATCAGAGCTACTGAAACATTTGAAAGAAATTTACAAAGATCAGAATCTGATTGAAAAGTATCATTGCAAATACGTTGCTCTGAAGCAGCTCAACAAGCTCTTCAGCTCTTTCTATTCAGAATTTATCAAAATATTCAGCTTTCTGAACCATAATAATATCGCTCTGATGAATGACATTCAGAATAAAATTAACAATCATCTTCAAAACGCATTGTCAGTTTGTCTCATAAAGTTTAGTTCACTTGATAAGCTTAAAATCTTTCTTCAAGATGTAAATAACAAACAATGAGTTAATTATTAGTTACATGATGAGCAATGAACAGTCAAATCAATAACAGCTTCGAAAAAACGTTTTATTTCTTCATTGACATCAGCTTCAGCTTCAACTACTAGCTATGTTCAACTCACTACTTTTTTCATCTTTGAATCTGAATGATCAAGAATGTCAATCATCTGCTTCAACTGCAAAGTATCGAATCATCTTTCAAAGAACTGCTCTCAGCTGAAGACTAGTACTTTAACATCTTGTGCATTCATTTCTTGTCTCAATGAGATCATCATGTCAAAAGAAGAGAAGAAATTATTTACAGAGAAATTGAAGAATGAGACAAAAAACTAGTGACTTTCTGTTAGAGATCAGCATAGAGCGAGTCAATATGAGTGTCATTTAACTAGAAGATAAATGCTAAGAAAGAAAGATAGCTACAGAAAAGAAGCTGACTACATATATGTGTTTCTCAGTCGACGCTAGGCTCAATAGAGACTAGTCAAGATGACGAAGCGAGAATAGATCTGACAAGGCTAGAAGACTGAGTCTGACAAGGCTAGAATCGTGACATTATCTTCTCTCTTCAACGATTCATGTTCGCATGAATGTATTTTCTGCTCGATTCAATTGATTGCTCAATCATGATTTCACAGACTCAGATTCATTAAATTCTGATTGACTGAATAGTCGAAAGTGCTTCTAGCGCGATTTGTTCGAATATCAAATATGAAAATCGTCAACTATCTTCTGAGCGTTCATAAATTCATCGTCATCAGCGTTGTATCAATTGAGATCATTGTCATAGTCATTTCATTTGACTCTATACTGAAGACGTCTTCGATATCGACGAGAATTCAATATATCATCGATTTCTCATTCGTATTCATCGTTTATCACTATTGAATCTGAGAATTCATTCTTTTGATCAGGCAAGAAATCGTCGACGGCAGAGCGAAGCAAGTCAGAATGAAATACATCATGAACATGCATAGACTCTGATAATTTCAGTTTATATGAAGAGTCAATGAGATCTAGATTGATGAAAGAATCGAGCATTTTGTCATTTAACTTCTTGAAAGATTTCGCTGTAACGATGTTTCTTTCATTCAGAAACATCTTTGATTCAATCTTGTAATTGATTTTCTTTCTATGCTTGTTAGCTTGATTCATCATTTGTTTTCGTGTTTTGATCAGAGCTTCACAAGCGAAGATCAATGTCTTGTTCATTTGCTCAGATATATTCTTGACTCAATCAATCTGCAAGCGTTCGCGAATGCTTTCATATTCGACGATGTCAGAGTCGAAGCTCATACAAAAATGAAACTTCTTGTTCATGAAGAAAAGAGTCAAGAAGATGACTGAGAACAAGATGTTATTGTCGACAAACTCAATCATGAATAGTCACTTAGATCAGTCATTCTGCATATATGAACAGAAGAATCAAAGATATCGCTTGATGTTCTGATTGACTTGTTCGCTTTGATTGTCAGTCTGAGAGTGATAGACAATGAACAATCGAAGGGAAATGCTCAGTTGTTTGCAAAGAAACTTTCATAGTATAGAGATGAATTGTGAATCTCGATCAGATACTATGAAGCTTGATAGTTCATAAGTTCAATATACTCATTGAATCAGCATTTCAGCTGTCTTTTTGACAGTGATATTTTCATCATCAGTGATGCAAGAAATGTAATGCCTTTCTTTTAACAATCTGCAGATGATCATTAAAATAGCATTGTACTTGCTTGAATCAAGTAGATTGATAATGAAGTTCATTGCTATGTCTTGTCATCGCTGTTCAGATATCGATAGAGATTGAAGCAAGTCGTTTGATTTATCTCTAGATGTCTTTGAGCGTTGACAGATATAGCAGTTTCGAATATATCGATCTATCGTTTTTCGCATGCATGATCAATAGTAGTTTCGCTTTATGATCTTCACAGTTCTAAGAATATCAGAATGATCAACTGACAACTGATCGTATATCTCACGAATCAGATTCATTTGTAGAAACTCGTTGAACGAGACTCATAGCTGACTATCAGGATACAAGATTTCATTCTGAGTTCAACAATTCTTCAATTTGATATCTTCATATTGTGTCTTGTCTCTTGCTATTGCTTCGCGAAGTAGCATACAATTCTCGTCGATTTCATTAATCTCAAGAACTTATTTATAGATTGATTCATCAATGTTCTTCTTTAGATCAGCAATTTTCATTCGATTTAAAGTGAGAATTGTAGTTTGCTGATAGCGACATCGTTCATTCTCGAAGCTTCTAGAAACTGAGTCGACTCAACGAGTTAATGCATCGACTTTGATGTTTTGTTTGTTTAAACGATACATGATTTTGAAGTTGAAGTCAACGAGCTTTTGTACTCAACGCATTTGACGTCTACTTAACTCTTTATCTTTCATTAATGACGTTAAAACTTGATGATCAGTGAACATCTTGATGAGTAGCTCAGTCAATTTCAGCTCAGATCATCAATGCTTGAAGACTTGAATGATTGTTAGTAGTTTCTTGTCATAGATTTCGTAATTGCACTCAGCGAGACTCAGATTCTTGCTGTAGTAGATCATTGAATGCAATGTTTCTTCGTCGTCATACTGAGAAAGTATATCATCGTTGACGTAGTTGAATGAGTCTGTTTCAAGAATAGTCTCTTTATTCTGATCAAAATGACGAAGAATAGAAACTTCAGTCATTCGTTTCTTCATATGATCAAAGATTGTTTGACAAGCTTGATTTCATTCAAATATCATTTCTTTTTGAGTTAGTTGAATCAGAGAATGAACAATCTTTGAAAAGTTCTTTATAAAACGTCGATAGAAGTTGCAGAAGTTGACGAAGAACTGCATCTGAGTGAGATTTGTAGAAGTAGATCATTTGACTACTGCTTATACTTTTCTGAGATTCATCTTTAGTTCTTCGATGAATAGCAATAGTTTCAGAAAGAAGATCTTCTGAACATGAAACTTGCACTTGTTTATATTCATCTGAAGATCAGTCTCTCGTAGTCTATGTAGAATCAATTGTACATGTCGCTTATGTTTCTTCAGTGTTTTGCTGTAGATGATAATGTCATCTAGATAAATCTGACAAAACTGATGAAAATAGTCAAATAGCACGTCGTTCATATAGTGTTGATAGAAAGTCGAGTCGTTGATTAATTTGAAAGACATCACGTGATATTTGTAGAAATCAAAAAAGATGATAAAGATAGTCAAATCTTCGCTGTTTGAATGCATACGCAGTTTGTTGAAGACAACAATGATGTTCAATCAAGTCAGATACTTGCTATCTTGAATACAAGCGAGAGTTTCATTTATTAAGAGTAGAGAGTAGCGATTTCGTTTGATCAAAGCATTGAGCTTTCTATAATCAATGCAGAAACGCAGACTATCGTCTTTCTTTTCGATGAATAGTATGAGCGAAGCGTATGAGATTGAGCTAGAAGATATAAAGCTCTTATTCAGATGTTCAATCAGATAATTCTTCATCTTTTGAAGCTTGTAGTCAGACATATGATAGAGATGACTTGAAGAAGATGTTCTCTCGTCGATCAACTCTATTTTATGATCATAGAGATGATGAGAGAATAGTTGATCAATCATCGCTCGATCAAACACGTCTAGATAGTCATGATATTTCAAAGAAAGCTTAGCTTTGACTTTTTTCAAGATCTCTTTGTGTGAAAGCTCTTGTAAATTTACGTCTTCTGATTTATTTCTAGCTGTTTTTAGAAGTCGATCGATTTTCGTGATGATAATCGCGAAAGTAGTCACATTCAATCGTTTGACTAGTGATCTATATGCTGCAGTCTCTATCATTGCTATGTTCATTGAATTGAAAGATGAAGCGAAGTTGACTGAATTAGAAGATTTCACGATTTTACTGAATGAAGATGACTTCTCGCTAAGTCGAGTGACAATAGAAGAAGTAAATCTCTTTAGTATTTGAGTAGAAGTTGAACTCTTCTGTTCTATCGCGATTTTCTTGCTCGAAAGAACAGTTGAATGAGCTTTGATAGAAGCTTTGATATGAGCTTTGAAACTAGAAAATTGAAGATGATCATTTCTCATATCAATCGTTAT
>JAABUU010004485.1_pt1 | contig 16416 bp, 18 predicted proteins | sample 5559301 | NCBI WGS metagenome assembly JAABUU01 (sample SAMN10711884, study PRJNA513360) | rock metagenome | isolation source: Antarctica rocks | place: Antarctica: Victoria Land, Richard Nunatak white | reverse complement strand
AACTTCTATTAAAAATATTTTACATAGTATCATCTAAAAGAAGTAAAGTCAAAATACAATTAATATATTAATAAAATGCTATCAAATCACTTTGTTATCTCTGTATCTACATTGTTATCAGAAGCAAAAGACAAGAACAGTAACTACTTATCAGTGTTGTAATTACTGTTAAAGTAATTAAGTTACAGTATTGAGTTATGAGAGCTTTCTGAGATGTTGTTACTTAATTAAAGAAAGAAAAGTCTATACTTAAAGTGAAATAAATAATATGATGATGACAGTAAAGTGTAAGAAAATTAAGAAAATAAATTATAAAGTAAAAGATATTCAATATAAATGTCTACATTACAGTGACTGCTCACTGCTCTTAAATTATGAACAGTAATAGATTGTGAATCTTTGCAGATTTGTAATGATTGTTGTGATGTTTTACAACATAAATAATGTAGATGATGACATACTTAATAAATGATGTCTATATATAATTGAAATAACACTGAAGTTGAGATCAGCAGACATCATTGACTGTTATGATGACAACATAATTAATAAGTATGTATAAGTTGTTAATTTAACAGTTAAAAAATGTGAAGATCTATTACTATTAATGCATTACAAGATGACAAGAAACTTTCTGTTAAACTGAGTTACACAGCTTTTGAAGCATCTTATAATAATTGTAATTCTGATTCTCAACAATGTTGTATTGATTGATGTTGTTGCTGATATGTTTTGAACAGTAAAGATAATAGAGAGAATTTAACTTGTTGTTAATGTAATAATTATGATGTGACATTAAGATGATGTTAATGTGAGTAAACAAGAAGATAGAGAAATTGCTGAGAGTATGATGTTATGAAGTGATAATATCTTTAAAGACTGAGGTAAAAACAGAATTGAGATGTAATGTATGTGATAACATTACTGTAAAAGAAGAATGTGACATATAATGCAGAGTAAAGAGATATTTATTAATTATAATTTTAAGCTTAGTGCTCTTCTGAGTAATGAGTTTTTAATAAGTTAATTATACTGCAGAGATGATGTTCTGTAATGTTAATGATGTAGTGATGATCATTAAATAAGTATTTTCAATTAAGTCTGTCAATAATGACTCATCTATGACTTAAGAAAGTAAGATATAAAAAGACAGCATTTCATCATTAAAAAGATTGAGTAAATATAACTGTATCTATATACAGTGACAGAATCTCTGCTGTTGTCTTTTCTATATAATAACTGTTAAAAGGTGACACCACACTAGTAGCACAGCTATTGTGAATTATATATCTAACACTCTTTCTAACCTGCAATTGGCCCATGACCAGACCACAGATGTAAAGAGTGTGCACAGACAGTGATTTGAACTTGTAATCTTTGAGTATCTATCACATTTACTCTCTCACTATAAACTTAAATCATCAGCAAGGTGACCTAGGCATTGTTTTATGCAAGTTATCACTGCACTAACTTGGGCTCATAACCTGTTAAAAGGTGGCACCACACTAGTAGCACAGCTATTGTGAGTTATATATCTAACAATAACACTATTTAAAGTGTGCATTTCATTGTTATTGTATAAGTATTTTGTCAGTAAGTTCATCTTAAAACATTTATATTTCTTATGTTCAGTATTCTTCTTCACTGTGTTCTGTTTCTGTATTCTGTTTCAGCAAAGCAAATATATTAATAATGTTATTTACAATATTTATTGCATTTTTCACTGATTTAGCTTTTGCCAACTTGATCTTCAGAATTGACTTTGATGAGTTTGTTAATTTATTAATATTTAAGATCATGTTGATGAATGATGTCTGATGATGAAAATGATAAAAACTTAAAGATTTATTGTTGCATTTCTTTATACTTATATGAATGCATCTCTTAAACTGCAACATTATTAGAATGTGTTGATGTCTTAAATGCTATATATACAGAAATTGCTGACAATTCTGCTGAATTCTTAATGAAAGACACAGCAGAAAAAACATTTTTCTTATTTCTTTTAATGATTATAACATTAATGTTGCTATGCTGTTGCTATTGTGTTGTTTACAAGATGTTACAAGAAAGAAGCATTATTTAAAGACATAGAGTTGCTATGACTTTGATTTATTAAGATGTTGAAAATGAAATAAGTGCAAGTTATATATGAGAAAAAGTTTTTTATATATTGTGACTGAATAAAGAGATCACTGATTTAATCAATTTGAAAACAAAAAAAAGTTAATTTTATTTATATTTTATATATTATTTACTGTTAAACAAAGCTGAATCATCATCTATCTGAATGTAACAAACTTAAAGTATTGCACAAGATTATGAGTTTAATTAAGATAGACAACAAGCAAAATATATAAAAATGTTAAGTGAATCATTGCTTACATTTTGCTGATCTAATTTTATGCAATTACAGTATATCTATAATGCTGATGATACATCAATGTGCTGAAGAATCAGCACATAGAAGAGAAGACAATTGTTATTATATTATTATGTGCTCATATCAAATTATAGCTGAATCTTTCATGCAATGATTAATAAGCAAAATACTATATAGACAGTCTTTACATACAACTCTTTTAAGTTTCTTAGTTGTTAATCTTCATCAATACAAGACTTTAACATTGAAAATTCATTGAATAGCTGTTGTATCATAGTGTCTCACATTGTCACATACCTTACTCATCAGCCTCTTATAGATAAGAGGCTCATGGGTTCACAAAAATGCAGCAAAAATCTCAAGTTTTGTTGCTGTTTCATGATAAAAACACACTTTTTTGATAACTACACATATAATTGCTTAACAATACATCTAAAAATTACAGATTTAATAGACTTATATATGATTTATCATTCTGTATACTCAGAATGTCTATATACACTGTGGTTGTGAGGTAATTACAGTATTTATGTGTTTTAAGAATTTTGAGCTTTCAAAAAAAAGTGGTTTTCACATGCATTCTGGATGGCCCAGAATTTCCACCGGCACTGTACCTTACTACATAGCTGCGTAATCTGACATTTCTTTTTCACCTATATTTCCATCCATTCATCCATCACGATCAGCTCTGGAAACTCTGCTTCAAGATCCCCGGTTTCCGCCTCTCGAGATCGAGAATCATCTGTCCGAACAGACCGTTGGCCCAGGAGAACCTGTTCGCACACACCAACTATTTCAGCCGCGTTCCTTGTGCAAAGAGCTCTCTTCGATTCATTCATAACGTGTCACGGGAAGGAAAGGCATGTATAGGAAGCAAGGACAGGAACTCACCACTGCCTCGTCCAATCCGCCTGATTGAACGAGTTGATACTCTCGTGAATCAGCCCTATATATCGCCCATTCATTAGCCACCGGTCCCACAAACGCCATACGAGTTCAGAGAACATCGCAAAAGGTTGAAGCGACACTTACCCAACCCATCCGTACTACTGACGAGTTCCCTCAACGTACTCGTAATCTCCGCATCGTCATCAGATGTCAGAATCCGAACGATGCTCGCCATCGGCCACGCGTAGCCCGGTCCGTTATGCGGCCCGCCAACAGCATTGATGACAGGCCCACGCATGAAGTACGGGTTATCGGCGCTGAGAACGAAAGTCCGCGTGGATTGGTAGACGGGGTCGTGTGCATCCAGGTAGGCGAAGAACGGAGCGGCCAAGAGGCTAGGGATATTGGCGTCATCCATCAGGTTGCGGGAGCCATAACCGTCGACTTCGTAGGCGTAGAGCGTGCCGTGGACGGGGTCGTTGACGATGCCGTGTGTGGCGATGGCGTCGCGGAGCTGGGCGGAGAGCCGGGACATATCCTGCGCGAGGGCGGGCTGGGTGCCCAGCGAGGAGACGATCTGGGCGGTGGTGTTGAGGTAGTGGGCGAACATCATGTTGGCGGGGACGAAGAGCTGGAAGATGGTCGCGTCGTCCGAGGGCCGGAAGGCGGAGCGGATGAGGCCCGTGTTGGCCTGCACCGGGTTGCCGAGGCCGTTGTTTTCGAGCGTTTCGGACGCGCGGGTCGTGAGTCGGGTGAATGTGTATGGGCTGGTGTTGACGCTGCCGTTGGGGGCGTAGGTGGGAGTCATCATTGCTTCGGCGACGTTCATTACCGCTTTGATGGCGTCGATCCATTGGTATTTGCCGAAGAAGGCGACATCCCGCGTGCCGGTGTAGTAGTTTGTCGAGACTTCCAAGAATGCGGCCAGAGAGTCGAGCTCGTATTTGCACTCGAAGACGAATTTGTTGTTGTATGCTGGCACGACCTTGTCATTGCTCGCTGCGGAGTTTTCGGCGGGAGCGATGCCGGATTCGACGGGCGGCTGGAACGAGTTGCAGTACGGTGATGTGAGAAGGTACCGCGATTGAAGGTTGATCACCCCGCGGTATAACGATGCAATGGAGTCGGTGGACGTGGACTCCCGTAGGAGAGGGAAATATGACTGCATCTGATTCGCGGAGTCACGTAGCCACATGGCGTTGCTGTTGGGGATAATTAGTTACCCTCGTTGCTGGGCAGCGGTCCTGTCTTTGATATACATGTCTCCAGTAATGACAAAAGTCAGCTCCTCATCGGTACCTGCGGCATGTCCTTTCCACTTGATCGCAGTATCCAGCGTGTTCGGGTAGCTGTTCTGGAAGAGGCGGAACAGGTCCGGGTCCGCAATAGTCGAGTTGAGGCGGGTGATGGTGTCCTCCACAACCTGCGAAGTGAAAGTCCGACACGCCTCGCTCGGGCGTTGGTAGGAGAGATTGTTGCGTCCCGCTGAGAAGGGAGGATGGTACCCTTTCGAGTAGTCGGAATAGTCGGGACAGCCCTGACCGCCGACTGCAATGGCAGCACCCAGATATGTCAAAAGAGAAAGGAACGTGAACATCGTCTCTGATGTTCGAGCAATGGAGCAAACATAGGCTGGAAAGAAAGGAGTGTCGGAGAGAGAGCTCAACCGGGAAGCATCTTAAAATCTAACGCGGGGTAGAGAGACAGCGAAACGTCTAAGCCCCATACCCATAGTCTGGGGATTGAGTCATGACCATGGTTTGTGCAGATCAAGTCAACCTGCTGATCATATCACGAGAAATGCGAATGCGGGGAGATGGATGGTAGCATTTGAACATTGCGCGGTGTTGCCCACTCTGCATGAGGTACAGATACTCGTATATTTCATGGACCCAGGTGCCATATATGGTAGCCGTCCCTAAGATACCCATGGATGGATGTATGAGCTTGCGGCTTCGGGAGGATGTCCACCGAGGTCTTGTCTGTATGTAGTGTATACTTGTGTCAATGTACGCAATAGAGACAACGATTGAATGTCGCCTTCATTGGATATCTAATACATAGAAAGTTTTCGAATTCGATCAGTGAGAGCAGGTGGGATGGATGAGGCTCTGTACTTAGGCTTCCAGGAACCTACTTTGAGGCGTCCGCTAACCTAACGGGAACCCCAGACGTTGAAGGAAGTATCCGGCCGATTACCAGTGGACGTGTTCAAATATCCAGTCATTTGAGGCCAAACACTGCGTCGGATGTCAATGAAATAATGATAGACGCTGTCATCATTGTGTGACATTCTAGAAGCTGCTTCTTCGTTGCCTTTCCACATAATGCGAATGGAGACTGCCGCACTGCACTCCACCTCAGCCTTTCGTGAGAGCCATAAGCCGGCAGCTATTCTTTCACACTTCTCAGCAATGAAAGAAAACTCACCTTCAGTATGAGTGAGGCATTGGCTCATCACCGAAAGCGGACTGAAGCGAAGTCGAGATCTCATTTAATTTGATCATGCTCAGCACATCAGAACTTACCATTTGATTGTCAGTTCTTCATCTGCGTTTCTATACGTAGCATAATTCCTATCCTTTCAGACTGGGTGTACTGCCACTTCAGATCAGTCGCCAACCACTTGCCACGGACACCTCCAATATACCGACAATGGCTCCAGCTGTTCAGCCTTGCTCTGGGTCATGGTCAGCGTTGGACGACGTAGCCACTCCGCATCTACCAGCTCAGGCTTGGAGCCTTGGTGTACCTTCACCGCCTTCCATTGTCATTCCTCCACCTCGTCTAGACCATCATGGCATAGGCTTAGCCGTCGGTTCATCTGCGGCACATGAATACGAGCCTAGCGACCTTGCCAATGCCGAGTTTCTCAAGACTGTGACGTATGGGGACTTTATGGCACTCGACAACATGCTGGACTGGGAATACGAGCAGCGCAGGATGGCCCAGAAGATTCTGCCCTTCCTCTTCTTGGGTCCTATGACAGCCGCGAGAGATAAGCAATTCCTCAAACGCGAAGGCATCACGATGCTCTTGGCGGTACGCAACACTATGTCTGCGCACGCGAAGCTCCTCAATGTCGGCAAGCTTGCTGGGGATCTCGAGCTACACTCCGCTGCCGTTGATATTGCCGGGAACCAAGAACTCATCGCTGCTTTCCCTCGCGCGATTCAAGAGATCAACAGTCATATGCACCACAAGTATAGCGTTCTGAAAGCCAGTACTCGTCCCGCGGACGGCGAACACTCCCCACATGCCGACACCACTAAATCCACGGGGAAAGTACTGGTGTTCTGCGAGTCTGGCAATGAGCGCTCAGCTGCGGTAGTCGCAGCGTACTTGATCACCATGTACAACATGGACTTCATCCGAACAATTCAAGTATTGCAAGCTCAGCGCTTCTGTGTTGCTTTCGATGAATCATTGAAAGCACTCTTACGGACTTATGCTGGCATGGTGCAAGCTAAGAGGGATGTTGCTCAGTCGGGTCTGCTATCCACCAACCAGCTCGAGATCAATGGCCAGCACCATGGTTCTAGTTCGGCGTTTGCAAAACGGGGAAAGCGGAATTTAGACGAAGCCTACAGCACGGATGTCGAAATGGGCAATACGTCAGGTCATTTTGATGATGAGAGATTCGAAGAGCGAGGGGACTCTCCACCGTTTCAAGACGGACCTCCACTCTAGCGTGGTCCACCTACATGACACGGACGGCGTCGAAGAACTATTCACCCAGACATCGCTCGCCTCCATACGTGAGGTAGAGGTGGCAAAAGTTTGTTGGGATGATGCAGTTGATAGCGCTGAGCGGTGTTATTGTTTCACTCGAGCACCCACGGTAGAAGTGCTGGAAATCCATGATCTTGCTTTAGAAGATTCCGTCTTGACCTCTGCGTCCAGTAATTTCAACGAGTGAGCTGCAGTGGGGTTTCATTCAATGAGACTTCGGTGAATCTGAACACTAACAGAACGTATATGGAAGATTATCCTACTAATCACTGAACCTCTTCCAGCACTCTCACATGCCCTGCCATATCCTGAATACCGTGTTACACAACCTACAACGTAAAAGATATCCTTCTCCGTCCCACCACAGTTCCTTCAGTCGTTCATTGAAAGACATCAGGGCGATCCGACGCTACAAGGCAAACGAGCACTATGGAGTTGAGAAAGAACGTCAAGAGACCCCACAGATACGAGCCGGAACTTCTCGCTCGTCTTGATCCAACATACGTTCCACGCTCCACCCGCCCGGCGTTTCATATTGACTACATAGATTTCAATCCGGCACTACCTCCGGCGAATTTCCCAACACTCAATTACCCTAAGGTTTCTGAACATTCAAAGCACCAGATCAGGGGTAGCGGCAGCCATATCTCATCTCTAGGTCGTGAAGCAGTAACAAACCAACAGCTATCGCCGGACCAGGCTCAACAGGGTCTGGATGTTTCGTATGATGCGACTGATGGATGGGAAGGCAAAGATGAGGTTCAGGATCAAGTTCCTGTGGGCTCAATCCAGCATTTTCACAACCCAAAGGGAGATGAGAAGGAGAAATGGGCTTATGAAGGGCTGGAGATAAGCGAGGATGAAGGGAGGAAGGGCGTCAAAGCGCGCTTATACGTAAGCTTCAATGTGCAGGACAATGGCACGGTTGATCATGCCTCAACTTACCTAAATCTAGGTTGAACCACGTTGGAAGAGTCTTCCAGTACCACTTCAATTGACCATTGTCGACTTGATGTCAACACAAACAAATCTGGATACGGTTTTCGAGCGGTTGCGACTGACGGCACGCGAGCGAAATACAGTCCTCTCACAACAATGGCTCCGTGGGCAGCGAGCGCGTAGGGAAGCTGCAAGTATCGAGAAGATGCATACGGAGCAATTGCAATTTTTGCTGCAGGAGCAAAACTACGGTCTCGACGCCATTACGCGTTCGGAGTTCTGCAAGACCTTCGAAGACCACCTTTACAAGCATATCAACGTGCAACAGGACTACCACACGATCACTAAGAAAGATCTCGCAGATGCGCAGGATTTCTTGAGACGGATGAGTTTGGATCCAAATCTTGCTGGCGAGTGGTCAGAGCTCGAAGATCACCATCTTGCAAACGAGTCTCAGTCTGTTGCAGTACGGACGACCGCTGGCCAGAGCGCTGGTCCTACAATCAAACTTAGAATCTCCATGCCCAGGGAGGTTCCCCAAAAGCCTTCCGCTGTGCCAGAGCACCAAGCTATGGCCTTGGCGAAGGGTGCGAAACGGAGTACTGCGACGATGCCGGTCAAGCGAGTTTTGTTCGCGAACAAAGCACGCGGGCCTAAGAACGCGGGAGTGACAGCCGATTCGATATCAGAGCTTGAATTCGCTTCCATCCGCGTGCTTCCACCTTCGCATCATAAGAGAAAGTCCCGGTATAAGGATCACGAAGTCGAGATGAAGGATAGCGGTGTTAAGGTGGAACGACCTCTGTCACCGTAAGGCTGGATCGGGATAGAGGATGAATATTGCGAGTCCTCGATAGGGCATGGATCAGCACGCTGCGTAAGCCACATGGAAGCCACCCTGGGGGGTGTAATATTCGTCGCGAATTGGCCTTTCCGAAATGACGAACATGCAGCTCTGAAGTGTCTCTTTATCTCCGTGTTGATTCTCTAGCAGCGTGTGACCTAACAGGCTCTCAGTGATCTAGCCTGAAGATGATCAAAGTGGGTCCTTTGAATCAGAGGCAGCGCTCGCGTCAGTATTAAAATGGCATGGTGTGCTTTCAGCCTGTATATTGAGAGAGGACATTATCTCGGTGCATGGTTCTGGTCAGTTTCGAAAAACCTCCGAAACATAGAACACAACCTTCCTTTCAAATCAGCAAACTGAAAAGGCATATGCTGCTATACAGATTCATAGATCTGGATACGCGACGTGGTCTGTAGTTAACAAAGAATTTCGACCCCAGAAATGTCGCAACGCTCGTGCCAACATGAAGATGCGATAACAATCTAGAATGCGATCGAGCCAAGTACGGAACCGCATCGTGGAGGCGGGCCGACCCGCTGCCAAGGCATAAGGCTGCAATTCAAAGTTTTCCGGTGATATCACCATACCTACGTTGGCCGAAGTTAGCAATATGTTTGGCAGCCAACGACAAGCTTCTGTGCTCTCTTCTCAACCGTTTGCAGGCCTTGCTAATCGCGTTCTCAGTGTGGTTCGGAGATTCATTGTTGATAACATTACCAACGAGTATAGCCAGATCGCTTAAGTGGGTACTGAAGAATCACTACGCGTATAGACGCGTCTCGATCCTGAAAGTGACGCGTTTTCCCACCAGGCAGGTTGTGGCTAACTGCTCTGGAACTTCCAACTGCTTCAATTTCGTGACATTATCGAGGGGACTGTTTTTTTGGGGGGTGCTTGAGATACAATTATACCGGCGGGCCGTTGAGGGTGCAGGACCGACAAGTCAAGGAACCCGTACTATTCAGTCGACGTCTTTGGCGACTCATTATAAACGACCAACCCAGAATATCACCGACTACTTCTGACGAGTCTCCATTGATGAGAATGTCCGAACTTGCTGCAGTCCCCACGCCACCTGTGTTAGAATCGCCGGCGAAAGGCACCAAGACCGACCAGGATGGTGTCGTCTCAGAGACGATGCGGGAGGAGGAAAAGAAGATGAAGTCGGCCAGCGCGAAAGAAGAGGAAAAGAGGATCCAGAAAACGCACGGCGAACTGCAAGGGGAAGCTGGCTTGAATGGCACAGCTGTCGACGAGAGGTTCCTCAAACTTGATAGACTCTTGAGTCAGAGCAAGGTCGAGTTGCCATTCTGTTCTTTTGAGTCTTTCCAGCGAAACTGTTGGCTCGGCGGAGAGATCAATAAGATTGAAGCTGATACGTTGGTCATATAGGTCTACGCGAAAATCATGATGGATCGAATGCAAAAGCAGCAGGCAATCGCCCAAGAAAAGGCCACGAAAGAGACAGCGCGTGCTGCAAAGAAGGCGGAGAAGAAGGAGACGCCTGCTGCTGTTTCGGACAGAAGAACGACACGTGCCGGTACTGGAGAGGCCAAGAAGTCTGGAGATGGGAAAGGTCGAAATGGGGAACAACTTCAAATCGCCAATGGCAAACCTAAACAAATCCCTACCAGAGGCAGAACTAAGAAGAACGATGGGGCCCCCACGATCACGCAATACTTTGGAAAGGCCGAACTGGAGTCCAAGTCCGGCAACGCATCGGTGGCGGAAGCGTTGCAGGAGGCAGCTGACAGCTATGACGAGAGCTCGAATGCGCTAGGTGCCCAGAACTTACGCTCCGCTCGTCAACCTCAGCTGGTGTCTGGTGGGAACATGAAACCGTACCAGCTCGAAGGACTAAGCTGGCTTGCGTCACTCTACGAGAATGGTCTCAACGGTATATTGGCAGACGAAATGGGCTTAGGAAAGACGATACAGACGATTTCGTTCCTCGCTTTTCTGAAAGAGAAGGGAGTACATGGGCCTTTCTTAGTCGTGGCGCCACTGAGCACCTTGAGCAACTGGATCGATGAGTTTGCTCACTGGACACCTGAAATTCGTACCGTGCTGTATCACGGAAGTATTCCCGAAAGACAAGAGATCCGACAGACACGGCTTCGGGACGAGAACAGCACAGACTTCCCCGTCGTGTGCACATCGTTTGAGATTTGCATGAACGATCAGAAGTTCTTATCTAGATACAATTGGAAATTCATCATCATTGTCAGTCAGCCTCCAGATACGGAACGAAAGTATGCTGATTTTTGACTAGGATGAAGGTCACCGGTTGAAGAACCTCAATTGCCGCCTTATCAAAGAACTAAAACAGTACAGCTCAGCCAACCGGCTACTCATCACCGGCACTCCACTTCAGAACAACCTCGCAGAGCTTTGGTCACTCCTCAATTTTCTGATGCCGCAAATCTTTGATAACCTGGAGAATTTCGAAAGCTGGTTCGACTTTTCTGCGATCCTTGATAGGGATGGTCAGAAGCAGGATGCCCAAAAAGAGCGGAAGGACCGTCTCGTTGCGTCACTGCATGCCATCCTCAAGCCATTCCTGCTTCGTCGCGTTAAGACGGATGTCGAGAGCTCTTTGCCCAAGAAGCGGGAATACATCATCTACGCGCCGCTGACGAACGCTCAGAAAGAGCTGTACCGTGAGATCAAACAAGGCACTACCCGCGAGTTCCTACTAGAGAAAGCTGTACAGAATATTACGCCTAACGGAGTCGATACCCTGAAAAGCACCAGGAGCGTGAGTCTCAAACGGAAATCCGAGAGTGGAACCTCTACTCCAAACAAAAGCGGGAAGTCAAGTCGTGCATCTACGCCGGCCAGCGGTTTCCGCTCATCACGCAAGGGCAACAAACGCCAAAGCTATAAAGAGCTCAGCGATCGGGAGTACCTCAAGCACCTTGCAGACAGCAGCGGAAGTGAGAGCATCGACGAAGAAGAGCAGGAAGAGAAGGAACGAGCAAAGACGCTCGCATTAGCTAGTATCCAACCCCTTTCCAACCCTATCAAACACATACCTCCACTGACCCCTCCCCCCAGGAAAACAAATCGCCTCCAAAAAGCTCCAGAACCCAATCATGCAACTGCGCCTGACCTGCAACAGCCCCCACCACTTCTACTGGCCCTGGCCAGCCACCTCGCCCCCCGACTCCCGCCTGATCAGCGAATCCGGCAAAATGCTGCTCCTCGACCGCCTCCTCCCCGCCCTCTTCGCCGCCTCGCACAAAGTCCTCATCTTCTCGCAATTCACCACCCAGCTCGACCTCCTCGAGGCCTACGCCCGCGACCTCCGCCACTGGCCCGTCTGCCGCATCGACGGCGCCGTCCCGCAACCCGCCCGCCGCGCCCAGATCGCGGCCTTCAACTCCGACCCCGCATGTCGCCTCTTTCTGCTCAGCACGCGTGCTGGCGGGTTGGGGATTAACCTCGCGGCGGCTGATACGGTTGTACTTTTCGATAGTGATTGGAATCCCCAGCAGGATCTGCAGGCTATGGATCGCGCTCACCGGATCGGCCAGACAAGGCCCGTGGTCGTGTATCGTCTCGCGACGAGGGCGACGGTCGAGCAGCTTCTTCTTGAGACGGCGGATGCGAAAAGGAGGCTGGAGAGGCTGGTTATTCGGAAGGGTGAGTTCGTTAACTTGCTCAACAACGGCACCCCTGCCGACGCCGACGACGATGGCCCCGACCGTGACGTAGCCGCTCTGCTAGCCGCCGGCGACGACGCCGTGCCTTACGAGCCCGATCCTGACGGCGCCGGTGCTGAGGAAGAGCTCCTGTCGGATCGCGACTTGGCCGTCTTGCTGGATCGCAGCGACGAGGCGTATGTGCGCGCGGCGAAGGGGCTCGATGGCGATGGGGAGGGGGGGTGCAAATTTCGGGTTGTGGAGGCGAAGGGTGGGGTGGGGGGTGCGGGGGGCGCGGAGGGGGAGTTGGCGGTGGGGATGTCGACGTCGGGGACGGCGGGGACCGGGACGGGGCGCTAGGTCGTGGCTTTGGCTTTGGCTTTCGGATTTGTTCGTCTTGTGGTGGTTTCAGCAAAGCGGATGGACGGACGGGGGAGGGGAGGGGCGCTGGCTGGTGATGAGGGGCTGGAGGCGCACTCAAGTGGAGGATTACGTTCTTTGGTAGTCCGGGTGTGGTTTGCGGATGAAGGGGTTGTGCTCGTGTACGGGCCTAGAAGCGTTGCCACGGGTGGGGCGTTTGGATACGTCTCAGAGGCCAACAGACATTGCGAGGGTGGGATTTGCCGTAGATCTGGCGTTGACTACGCTCTGTTGTGCTCTGCTATGCTCTGCTATGCTCTGCTATGCTCTGCTATGCTCTGCTCTGCTATGCTCTGCTATGCTATGCTTGGTTCCCAAACTCCGTGGAAGAACCACCCCCACTGCGCTCCGCTCTACGTGCCAGTGTCGCTCGCTTATAAGAAGAAAAATCCGCCCTAGGCACATAATTGCATTCACCCCCCTGCCACGCCCCAACACCCCACCCCAACCCACCCCTCTACCTCCCCCCCCTCTCCTCCTCAACCTCCCCCCTCACCCTCTCCAACGCGCTCCTCCTCCTCGCCGCATGCGCCTCCAACCCCTCAACCTGCTCCCTTACCGCGGCAATCTCCTCGCTCAAGCCCTTCAGGCCCGCCCCAGCCTTACTGCTACCCTCCCCGTCATCCAAGTCGCGCTTCTCCTTGCGCTTGTATTCCAGCAGCTGCTCCAATTCCCGCTTCACCAGCGCCGGTTTCGACCGTTCGCGGCGCGACGCCGACGCCGCCGACGTGGAGCGCCGTTGGGAGCCTTCGACGGCGGCGATTTGCGACTCGAGGTCGGCGAGCTGTTTCTTGAGCCGGACTTCCTCCCAGTCTTCATCCGGTGTCTTCGCTGCCGTCGTCGTCGGCGTCGCGGAGGCGGAGGCGGAGGATGAGAAATCGGTTCCCACGGGGCGATAGCTGCTCTTGCCGCCGACGCCCAACCGGCTGAGGTAAGTATCTCCGAACTTAGCCTTGCGGCCGGAGCTGGTCTCGGCGGCGGCAGGCTGTTGTTGGGCGCGGTCGTCGAGGCGGTAGTCGACGTGGGAGCGGCGGTCGAGCGAGGCGCGCAGGGAGGGCGGGACGGTGGCGGGGAGGCGGTAGCCGGCGTGGCGGTTGTTGAGCAGGTGCAGGAAGGCGAGGGCGGCGTCGTGGGCGATGGTCGGGGCGGCGGAGGGGTTGATCAGGGTCCAGGCGGAGCGGAGGTCGGTGGCGGGGACGTCGAGGGAGGAGTAGAGGGGGTCGAGGGAGTCGACTGGTTTTTTTGGGGTCAGTCGGTTGGTCGGTCGGGCAGGCGGGGGATAGGGTCTTGTTGGACGGACGGCAGGGAGAAAGGAGTGGGGGTGGAGTGGGTGGCTGAACGTACACTGGATCTCACCCCGTCGGTCCTTGTTGGCGGCGTAGATCTCCTCGTACTTGGCTTTGTCCGCCGGGCTCATGTACCAGTCGAATCCGTCCTTCAGACCGGGCGTACCGTTGTCGTCGTCGTCGTCGTCGTCGTCGTCGTCCACGCGCTCGAATTGAGGCTGTCGGCCGGTCAATGCGCGATTGGCTTGGACGAGGTGCGCTTTCGATTCCGGCACGAGCCAGTCTGGTAACGATTGCGGTACGTCTGCGTAGACCTGACCTCTTCAGCCTTCTGACCCCGGATCTCACCCCACCTAAAGGTCCTGCATCTCCATCCAGATGTACTTGTACAGTACGTGTAGCCGGGAGGGGGGGATGCGGGGGGAGATGGAAGGGTCGTCCAAGTAAAGCATACCCCATTGACCAGATCAAAGATCAACCTCATCGCCACGCAAAACTCCTCGAAATCCAGCTTCCCGTCATTGTCCACGTCCGCCAGATCCCAGACCCCTTCGAGTTGGTCGTCACGCAGCTGGCTATTTTTGAGCACCGTTGCGGCCTGGGCGCCGTCCAGGTGCGTGCCGCCGTTCGAGAGCGACGAGAAGATTTCCCAGTACCGTTCGACTTCCCATTGCTCGATTTTGTTGTTGGACATTTTGAGAGTGCCGTGTTGAGGAATTGGGTTGCGTTGCGTTGGAGGACGGACTTTATTTACGTTGGATTGGACGTGAGAGAGATGTGCAAACTTTGAGACATGTTACATACGTATCACACATTATGAAGCAACGGCGACCCAGCAGAGATCAATGAGCAGTTATCAACTCTACTTCTGCCTTCCTCTAATTACTGCGGCTCTTGGGTACTTGCTACAAATTCCCCTGCAGTTCTACCCGCCTCAATGTCCATTCCGAGAAGCATACAATCTGGGACCATTTTTCGACTGTCCCAATCCCTGTAGGACCATTCATCCCCTTGATTGACGTGCCATAAGTGTCGGAAGATGGCCGCTGCTGACTTCTTCGCTGGTAATTGGAGCGGACCTTTGCGTGAGCCCCGTCAAGCTCGCCGGCGTCAGCAGGACAGGCCTTGATTTCAGCCCAGCATCCTACTTTACTGAGGTTCTGGTCCGTATTGGCGGTGAGCCTAGCGGGCTGCTTGCTGGCTTGACCGGCGTGTGTGAGATTGGTCTGATGCTTATGGTTCCCTCTTTTGCGAACTTTGTACATCGCAGCCATATCATGATCTCGTTCATCTTCCTTATCTGACCCAACAAAGACCTCAAGCGAGTCGCTTGTGGCCTGTAGGGCGACGGATCCGCACACACCTGAATATCAAATGAGCCTACACAAAGGTCAATCGAGACTGTATGAGCATGAGGTTCGATCATATCCCACCATTCAAGCGTATCAATCCAGTGTAAGAGACTGGAGTCTCGTTATCCCCGTTCATGCACACCATGTCCCACATCTCATGGCTGCTGGATTGATGCATAGTGAAGATACAAATATATATAGTCTGGAGGCCCGCCGCTTGGGCTTGTCTGTAGAAGCTTATGGCAATATAAGGATTCCTCCAAGAAGTCGCTGACTCCCAGTTATTCGAAGCGGCGAACTCATCTTTTAAATGGTGACGCTCCACTGCGCACAAAGGGCCACCCGCTATACGGTATCCCAATCCAACAGGGCAATGACAATAGCATAACTCATCGGTTCGGCAACATTCTGTCGAACCTGACTGGCATAGACTTGGTAGCTTGACCGATGCCAAGTCTCATACTCTTGGGGTTCGGGCAGAGATCACCTCACCGGTCCCATTAAGCTTCTGTTGCAGTTCTCACCGGTTCTCGCTGAAGGTTGAAGCTTCCTGACATAAGTAAATTGCGGCGGATATCGTTTCCCGTTGAGCTGACATGACATGAGAGGGCAAGAACAACTTACTTTGCGAATCAGCTTTCGAGTTGATGTGATCACTGGTCAGGACTGAGGTTAACAAAGCCTGGACCGTTTGCCTCAAGGATGTGTTGAGGCTACCTTAGTAAGGTATTCAGGGCTGGACAGCCCAAATTAAGAATGATTGGAAGCTAAGGTACGTAAGTGGAGTGGCAATTTTTACGGTAGGGCTGTCTCTAAATATAAGTGTAGAAAGGCCGGCGACGACTCTCACCTCCACGTGGTGCCGGCTGGGAACCTGTGAATACTGTTGCTCCAAGTATTTGCAGAGCTAAGAAGAGTCAACACC
>JAABUU010004483.1_pt1 | contig 16419 bp, 19 predicted proteins | sample 5559301 | NCBI WGS metagenome assembly JAABUU01 (sample SAMN10711884, study PRJNA513360) | rock metagenome | isolation source: Antarctica rocks | place: Antarctica: Victoria Land, Richard Nunatak white | reverse complement strand
TTTTGGTGAAACTTTCTTTGCTGAATTGTGCTTCATGCCTTGTCTGCTGGTCTGTGCGGGATCCAAAGCAAAGCCAAGCTGTGTAGTTGCCAGCACACATGCATCAGCCAGGCTATGCATCATCAACAGACTTGAGGTGTGTAGTGATGACGGTAAGGCAAACAATTACGGATGTGCATGCTGGCAAGGACATGGACTATTCACTGGGCTGACGGTCAACAAGTTTTGTCACACCATGACCTTATCACACTATCTGCAATGCCTTGTTAGGCAATCATGACAGTAAGTGTGCGTTACGCTAAGGACGCATCAACACCCATGGTCATCAAGAGCGTCAAAGCATGGCAGGTTGAAAGCAAAAGACCATACCAGGTCAGCAACAGGCCAACATACAGCTGTTACAGGCGGTAGCATGCCGTTACAATGGCTTACGGACCAATTCGAACCTGACCCCCATTTCCCCTTAGACCTAACATGTGACAGCATGCTTGAATGGATGATGTTGCGCCCACAGCTGGGTGGGTCACTGACTTGAATTCACAAATGGGTTGCGGCAACAGCAGCAGCTTACACAGCAGCTGCAGCAGCCGTTCCAGAGGGCGTGGACTGCTCTGCACTGTGTTGTGGGTTTGCCAGGCTGTTTGTGATGTATGAGCTGGCCATCTCCAACCCCCTCGCCACCAGCTCTGCCAGATTGCACAGCAGCGTGCACTGCTCCACGTCAAGCTTCCTCGGCCGCAGATCTGTCACACTCCTGAAGCAATGTGTGACAGCATCTGAGAGTCTGCCATTAGTAACGGATGCTCATGTGGTTTGTCAGCATGCCCCATGTTAGTCGACACTTCTGCCAGATTGTCAGTACTTCTGCCAGACTGCACGGCAGCTTACATTCCTGTACATGAAGCTTGTATTGGCCCCAGATCTGTGACTTTCCTGGTGGTCAATGGCTGCTGAAGCGAACAGTAGGCTGCAACCTGTCAACCCCAAGCTTGCAAGACATGCAACTTAGAGCATGTGACCTGAAGAAATTTATACACCGTACAACCCTATGCAATCCAACCTGTCAACCCAAATTTTGGATGACATGCAACCTGTTGTGCTGCTGTGGGCATGCCTGGCACAGCCACACTGCCAGTCAGCATTGCAGAATCTTCAGCGATTGTGATGGCTGTTGTTCTGGTGACATGTTGCTAAACGCTCAAGCACTAAGCCAGCATCCAGCTCCTCAATGAATGTTCTTCTGCATTGCGGGTACAAATGCATTGGGAAGCATGCCTGGCCCAGCAACAGAATTTGCATGAGGCTATTGACAACTTGATGCACAGTCAACTAGGCAGCAGTCACAAGAAGACAAGCAACGAAGCCCAAAAGCAGTAGGGCTTACAGTGACCCCAAGCGGTAACCCATGGACGAAATGAGGGGTGCAGCTGCGTGGAACCTCACGTGTGGTGGGCCTGTCACCAGTGGATGCGGTGCAAACCTGTGTCAAACCAACACATGCTGTCATCCCAAACAACAGCAAAACAAGTGTGTACTGCCATCCTAGATAGAGACAAATGTCAGCCTTGTTGGCGGCTTGTGCATGTGCCACATGCAAAGGATCATGACATGCAGCAGTCCTTCAGCATGGCATGCATCACTCCTCCCCAGAATAGCCCTTACGCAAATGCAGCGTGAGGAAAGGTGTGCTCTGCAATGCCAAGATGAACGCTGCTCTGTCATCATAGGGATGCAAGCAATCAAGTGTGCTACTGCACAAACTTGTGTAGTTCACCTAGAATCTGCCATCATGTCCTCCACAATGAGCAGCTCCGGCTGCTCCGGAACCAGCAGCCACGCACAGAAGGACACCTTTCTGTCTGTGTATGGCTGCGAGCTGGCCACCCCGGACGCTGACAGAATCTGTTGCCTTTCTGCACCTAGAATGGCTATGCATGACAGCGGGATCTGCAGATGCAGGAGAAGCAGGTTGTGTTGCACTTAGTCAATATTGTATGAGCTGAACCTGGTTGCAGATGGGGACCAAGTATGACTGCAATCAATGCCTATGGGGCCTGCCTGAAGTGCATGATGTCTACTGCATGCTTAGGTTGTCTGGTATGCAGAGATGTCCATGGGCTGGCAGCACTATCAGGGATGACTCAATCAAGGACTGCTTGTGGTAAGATGGAGAGTCAGGTTGGTCGACATGACATCAGCTGTTGTAGGTACACTAGCTGCCTAAATAGGACCTCACAAGGTGTAGCTACTCAGGCCTGTGTTGAACTGCCGCTTTTGTTGGAAGACATGTTAGCATACCAGAAAAAACCTTGAAGAGGCATGCGGGTACCCTAAGCCCGAGACTTGCAAACACCAAGTGGATGTATTTGTTTGCCCACCTCAAGAAGCTCTGCAAGAAGCCGCGTGGCCTCGTCAGCTTTGGGATGGCTTCTGGGGACGTGCAGCTTTTCAACAAAATCCTGCCTTGCAGCCTCATTGACTGGCGGCGCAGGCATGCAGTAGTTCTTTTGAACAAAAGAAGGGTCTGAGTAGTTCGGTGCCATGGCAAGCCTCGCTTCCAAGTTGGAGGCAACAGCCTCCAAAGGCACTGGCTTGTTGGCATCAAAATTCTTTGAGCTACTCTTAGGGAACCCCTTCAGCAATCAGATAAGTGGTCAAGATCAACTGCCTGTTGAGCAATTCGGGCAGACAGCGTGGCTGAGGTACCTCTCTGCTGTTGATGGGCGCTGGTTGACCAACAGATTTCAGGTCTGATATGCCACAACCCATCCTGCCTCCCGGTCAACGCGTGCTTGCTTTCAAGAACTCCAAGACCAATAAGGTCAACTGCTGTCCACTCTATTCAACCCCAGATAAGGGCACAGCAGGTTTGTTCAGCCTGACTAAGGTTGGTCACGCAAGGTCAGTGGCCGCAAGTGGTGACGCCCTCACGGCTCAAGAAAACATGACCGTCGGTTTGCCCAGCATGTGGTAGGCTGAGCCTCTATTTCATCAGGTATTGACAAAAACAGGGTTGATGATTGCACTGAAGTTTGGCACGTCACCTGCAAGGTTTGCCAACTTCATGTGCCTGCGGCAGTCGCAGCTGTGTCACCTCTGGAGCGGACAAAGATAACCATAGACTGCAACCATGTTCAACGATTGGTCAGCGGGGACACAAAAAGTAGCACAAGAGCATCGCCAGCTTACGAAAACACCTGTCTGTTCATTTCGACAAACGCCGTACGGTAAGCGGGACATACGCTTTGGAAAGTTCACACTCGTGATCACGGCCTTCAACAGTTCTACGGGTACATTGGTGAACAAGTGATAAGAGTCAACATTCTGCAACGCACAAGACACCGAATATACGCAAATTGATGCGCGACGTTCACCCGTTTTGGAGGATATTTTGGGTGCAAACTGACGATCTGCTGTGTCGGCACGACGCGCTTCCATTTCTGCACACTGGTTTCACAGTGCTAGATCCGCGAGAATATGTACTAGAGTATCAATGCTGTGGTTGAGTTCAGAAAGACGAAAAGTCACGGGAAGGCATGTAAGACGCTGTAGCTGTAATAGCTGCAGACAAAAGAAATGTTTGGGAACAATATGACGTCTGCCTAGTGATCGTCATTTGCTCAGAGTCACTGCTGATGTCAGACCGTGCATAATGAGTTCAGAGTTCAGATCAGGCGCATCCTGCGTCTCATAGCACAAAGTGCTGTCTCGCGTGCGCTTACGCTTACGCTTCAGCTTTGTCTTCAGTTGCTGTAAAGCAGCCTTGGAGTAGTTTTGATACTCCACACCATCAGTCTTCCTGCAACCATACCAGTCAGAATTGGTGCATTCTCAGGCACATTGGCACATACAGTTGGTGTGGCACAAAGGATGTTGCCATTGCTGTACTGAACGGTGTCTGCATGCTATGCCCCTTGGGCTGACGAGCACAGAGTTTTCGATATGTTCAACACTTCACAGAATGTGGATGGAGAGCAGCAGCTTTACATGTGCAGCAGGGATATACGGCAGCTTACCACATCCATATGGTACGCAGCCGTGGCCACTTTGCAAAGAAGGCAATGGCATCCCAGCAAGGGATCTCAAGGTAGTTGCATGCTACCAAGCTGAGGCAGCAAAGGGACTTCAGCTTCTGCACTACCTGCCATATCATTGATCTGACTCAGCAAATTTCAGCATGTTTTGCTGATCAAGAAATCTCAAGGAGCTTGTGATACTCTGTATGTCATTCCTGATGCATGGTATGCATCTATGGTGCCTTAGTGACTGCCTTCAAGCCCCTGATTGTCAGACCAGACCCAAGCACACAATCCGCAATAGTTTGTAGTGTAGTTTGTAGTGTACAGGGTTCAGTAAATGCACTGCTTAATGAGCGATAGCTGTGACATGACAGCAGTGGAGTGTTCAACAAAGCAGCGCAGCCTGTAAATGTTTGAATTGAGTCAGAACTTTCACCTGAGGCAGTATTGGAAAGCAGTTTCCCTGAACATTGAGGCACTCCAGGTGAAGGAGGCTGGACAGACTGTCAGGCAGGTCCACCATGCCATTGTTGCCCAGGTCCAGGACCTTCAAGGCTGTAAATGCATTTACTCCTGCTGGCAGTGTGTCCAGCTCACACGAATTGAGATTGAGTACCTGCACTCAATGCAGTGTCACTGGGACTACATGAACGCTTGAGGTTGTGTGATTGTGTGCATGTGTATGAGCAGCTTTGTGTGATGATACAGATGCAAGCTGTATGTTGCGTCTGATGTGAGACAGTAAGTTGTTTCAGTCATATGAGGCTAGTAAGTTGGTGAAGGACAACAGTGAAGCAATGATCAATACATATAGCAATGCTGCAGGAATTGCATGTTGAAGATTTCATCCACAAACAGTGTTGTACAGTGCAACTAGTCAACAATTGAGTGTAACAAGACTGATTGATGCTCTGAGCAACGGTGTTGACATGGGGCATCATTGCAGACGGTGCATATACCCAAGGCAGGCTTTAGCTGAGGCTGTACCTCGAGTCCCAGATGCTGGTATTTATCTAGCAGGGTGGGAGCATTGCCGGCAAAGGCATTGTGGGACACGTCAAGCTGCTTGATGGTGCAGTTGGTCAGTCCAACTCCAAGCACATGCACACCTGACTTCCTGCATCACACGTACAGTGCTGTTGCATGCTCTGCACACATGTTGGGTGCAATTGCAGGCAGCATCAGGCGCTGTGGAAACCTTGCGCTTAGGCAATCCAGCAGGAACTGCTGCTTAGGTGTCAACAAAGTTCTGATGTAGGTCACCTGCAGCAATGCAGAAAATGATGCATCACACACACACACACACACACACACACACACGCACTGGAGCAGTGCAGGGCGCGACGGACGTAGATCGTGCTCTTGATCACGACAACTTGACCCAAGATACCATCAAAACAGCTTGTTCCCACTTGTTGAGCCAGGTACATGCAGGGTCTATGCTGCTTTCACACACAATGGAGCTTAATCAAGCAGTGAGCGATTGTATGCGTGTGAGAATGAGCAAGCGAGTGCATGACTGGATGTGTGCATGAATGCAAGAAAAGCAAAGAGTGTAATGAAGGCTGGGCACATCTGCCAAGTGGTGAAAGCACACCTTAGACTGAGCTTCTCCAAGGCGAAGTTGCGAATGCTGTCCAGTAGTAAACTTCCTGCTATGTCATTCAGAGACAGCTCCTGCAGACTCTTGATGGAGCACAGCGAAGCTGGCAGTGGCTTGAGATTGCTGCAGCCGTCAAGAGTCAGCTTCTGCAGCTGTGACAAGGTCGATATGCCACTTGGAATGTCTGTCAGACCTACACAGACATGCTGAATGACCTCAATGACCTGCACAGAGGAATAATAAAAGGAGCGGAGCAGAAGCAGCACAAACCTCTGGATGATAAAGACAACGATGTCAGCTTAGTGAGACGGAACAAGGCTGTGGGAAAGGAACTCAAGCAGTTCGTTGTCAGCACATTCTCGTAATCTGTGTCACCAGCTATCCTCAAATCCTGCATAACACCCAGAAGTTCTTCAGCTGGTCACGCAACACGAATTGCTAGGTGTAACAATAACAAGGCACTGTGTGAAGACATAAGCTATTGTCACGCAAACCTACCTGCAAGTCACTCAGAGACCCAAGGTAGTCAAATGAACATGACAGGAGACGCTGCCGACAGCTGCTGATGTGCAATTTTTTAAGTTGTGTCAGCAGTGGCAGATCTTCAAACGTCTTTTGAGTGAATATGTCGTTGCAGTTGTCAACCTCCAGGGACTGCAATCCGCCAGCAACAGCTGTGAACATCTTTTCAAGAGACCTTCCATCGCGAGAGAAGCTGTGAGTTGTGTCTGCTGAGGAGTTCCTGCATTTCAGCAATGGTATGGTGTTCAGGGGAGACCCAATCACAGATTCCTCATTGGTCATGAGAGCACTGGCCATACTTATGTTGCAAAGCTGCTGACACTGTTGTGACTCACTTCAGCGTCAAGCTTTTGATAGAGGAACCTCTTGCTTTCATCCATCCCTGTATGGCGCTTCGTAACAGCCTCTGGTGTGGGGCATCTTTATGGCAGAAGTCCAGCACCAGGCTCTGTATTAGCAAACTGTTGATGACATTGCAAGACACCTAAGCAGCATAAGGCAATACAGCAGTGGACATGTACCTCCCAGAGCGCTGAGGGTGCTTGCAGAAGCAAATTCCATCTCTTGCAAACCAGGGGCAGAACCTCCCTGCTAGAAAGTACCTTGTTGTCATTTGATCACGCGTGAGATGTGATTGTCTCTCAAGGCTCATACCTGCGCTCGGCTGCTTGAGATGGTTCGATTGAAGCCAGGATTTGCAGCAATAAGGCATCAGGTAGGCAGTCTATACTGACTCTCTTCTTGTTGGAGTCGCTGACTTCAGGTGTGCTGGCCAGGCAGGTTGCCTCGACAAGCTTCAGCCTTCCGGAACGTCGGGGAGGCATGACGCAGGCTTGTGTGTCACCTGTATGCCTCGCGAGCGGTCGATCACAGCTTACAGCACAAGGATCAGCCTTGTAAGCTGTATCGAGCTAACCGTCTTGAGCCCCAGTCAGATTATCCGGAGCGTCTCCCGCGATTCACGCAGGTGACTGTGAGACTGCGAACGGCTGTAGAGACAAGCAGAGTGCCTGCAACTGTGCGTGTACTCAACAATGAGTCCCTCCACAGCAAGTTTGAGGATTTGAACTGATCACTTCCCATCTTCTGCTTCAAACCTTGAGTCACATCATGCTTTGACCTGCAATGACGCCAGCCAGCAACTGTTGGTTGTTCACAGCTTGCAGTCTCGAGAAATGCACAGCGTGCTGGAAGGGACGTACGCGTTTGAGACCTAGTCCCTAACCAAATCATCATGATATCATTGATGATGGACCAGCAATTCGTAACTTGTCTAAAGTGCATGTGTGGACAGTGTGAACACTTTACAGGATCAATTGCAGGCTTGAAGTCACTCGCCTTATTTCAAGCACATTCTCGAGGTGTAGCATGCGCTTAAGATCTAAGGCAAGCCGAAAACAGGCAGACCATTCAAACATAAGTTACACCAAACAAGACAGAGTAGCACGAAAACCAGGCACCATACACTAATATCGGCACATCAGCACAAAATCCAGTTGATCTGACTTTCGACTTGACACAGCTGAGAAGTCCACCGACAAAGGTGTTCAAGACGAGCATCTACATATACAGCACATACAGTCCCATTAAAAAAAACTGCCCAAAGCAACCTGTCAAGGCAGTCTACAGATCTCTAGAGCAGCACGCGGTTGCTTCTGTTACTGGGCAGAAGTTGCAACACCAAGAGGCAAATCCTCCTGTAGTCTTTGACCAGCCCTCTTTACTTGCCGTGATGCAGGCTGCCTTTGACCAGAAGGCACAGTGCCTGCAGGCAAACCCCCTTGTGCTTTCACAGCCCCCCCCTGCACTTGGGGGTTGGCCTGGTTCTGGTTGAACACAAGTCGGATGGCCCGAGCAATGGAGCGCTCCACAAGACCTCTTGTCAACTCTGCCCTGATTTCAGCTGCACCAGGCTGGTTCATTAACTCCTGAAACCGTGGCATAACCGCTTGTAACCTGGACTGTAAGCCTGTAACCAGGTGCCTTGCGCCTTCTGGCTGTGTAATACCTCCACCTTGGATTTTCTGAAGCAACAGAGCAACTGGGTTTCTATCAGTAAATGACGCTTTCCCTCATCTTGTGACAGGCTTGACACCACCAGTCAGTGAATGACGGCTACCCCCATACCGTAATGTACAATTAGAGGCATGATGTGAGGCAATCAATTTCAATCAATCACAGCGATTTGTCTGCCAACAAACACGATGGTGGCAAATGCATCAGCAATGCAGCATGGCATCTGTAGTCATAATCAGCAGACGCGAATCCTCCAGTTCAGTTTCCTGCACACGCCAAACGCTCCAACAGCACAGAAGGCAAGACAAGACATGAGTTCAGATGACCAGTCTCACCTGAGACTGAGGTGCAGAGGTGTCGAACTGCTGCCGCAATGTATTCTGCAGCATGCGTGCTCTCGGCAGCGTTTCTTTGTCCCCTGGCAGGATGGGAACCAGTCTCTCTGCCCACCACTGGTTGCCAGTCCTCTGAACAATGTTCCGTCGCACATCATCTGCATTGAAAAGCAGTTTCATGAGAAGAAGCCGCAGGCGTACATGGTTTCAAGGTTTAGGTTTACACGCTTACATGCCTATGCCCCTAAACCCTAAACATGGCCAGAAGGTGTCACAACTGCCATGAGATACAGCCCAGGCAATGACGCCCAGTTCATGCAGAGTTGCGCTAATGGTGGTGATAGGCAGACTGGTGGGTAGATGACAAGACAGACATACAGGTAGATAGATAGATGGACAACAGGCAGAAGGCAAGCAGGCAGAAGCCAACCGGCCATGAGGTATGCAGCCAGATAGACAGAAAAACAGGCCTTATACAGGAGACAGAATTAGCCAGGTGAACAGAAAGCCAGATAGAAACATGCAGCCAGATATTGGGCAACTCTAGAAATGGTTCCGAAAGTTACCTGCCACCAAGGTGTCTAGAAGCCGCACCAGCTCATGACACAGAGGCTTGCGGACTGTCCTGCCTGACTCTCCCACAAGCCAATCTGCATTGCCACACAGCAGTGTTTGCTGTGGACAGTCTGTGACAAGAACTAACAGCATTGCATTCAAGCAGTGTTTGATGCAAATGGCCTGTGGCAAGAACCAACATCATCGCAGTCAAGCAGTGTTTGATGTGAACGGTCTGTGACAAGACCCAACATCATTGCATTCAAGCAGTGTTTGATGTGAATGGTCTGTGACAAGAACCAACATCATTGCATTCAAGCAGTGTTTGATGTGGACAGTCTGTGACAAGAACCAACATCATTGCATTCAAGCAGTGCTTGATGTGGACAGTCTGTGACAGAGAGGCCATCAGCATCTTGCAAACACCATAAATATTCGTGTGGGCAGTCAAGTGTGTGTGTACAACAAAATTTGCAGCCCTTTCTCCAGCAGTGATCTGGTCATGAGGAACACCCAGCTGCAAAGCTCTTGCGTATAGCATATCCCTTCAAAGGCTTGTAGTGTAGCGTTACTCAAAAATCTCATTGAAGAAGAAGCGTATGCCGCACGCAGCAGACCTTGCACATGTCACTGTGCGTTGTCAGTTTAAAACGCAGCTAATGCAGCCCCCGTCGCTCAAAATGATGAATCATACTCCATCTGCTACTACCACTCAAAAGTATGCGTTTGACTTGCATGTGTCACGCCTACAGCTAGCATTCATTCTGAGCCAATACCTGCCAAGAGCCAAAGCTGGGAGGGATCATAGTCCACGCTTTTGCTGCTTTCTTCCATTAGATTCTCCAACCGATTCCACCTCAGCCCTCCACCCTCATCCAGCACAAGCTCCTCAAAACTGGCCCTGCAGAACAGGGCCAGTCAGAACAGGGTCAGGTGTTTCCATAACCCCAAACCAAGAATGCAAGCAAATCTTACTTCATGCTGGAATGCCATGCAGAAAGCCTGACATGCGGGTTTGTGTGAGTGTAGCGGCAAAGTGCAAATCTCAGCTCCTAAGCATGACTCGCTCAGTGTATAGACGCTCTGCATGTTCACCTGAGTTGGGGGGCAGGGTCCGTGAGTAGGCGCCGCGCCATGTAGGGGTACGCCCGCCCCAGCAGCTTGTACTCCCTGTCAGCGGACAATGCCAAGCCTTCCAGCACTGTCAAGCTACGCAATATGAGAGCGTAGTAGGCTGGGACCCTGCAGCGCATGTTCAACTTAATTGTTGTGTTACTGTATTATTATTATTATTATTATTATTATTGTTGTTGTTGTTGTTGTTGTTGTTGTTGTTATTATTATTATTATTATTATTATTATTATTGTTATTGTTCTTATTATTCTTCTTATTGTATTGTTACTATTATATATATTGTTTTTAGCTCAATTACTCACTCTCAGAGTACTGAGCTGTGCATGGCTGAGTGTACTCATACCAGGCATTGCAATCTGGCAAGCTTGAGGGATCTGCAGCAGGACTGTAGCAGGACAGCATTATGCAAGGCAGAGGAAACCAAAATTGATGGCATCGCACTGACATATCTCATGACACATCCCATGACACACCCCATGACACATGTTGTGGCCAAGCAGCTTGTGGTTGGTGTGAGTGAACAGTTTCAAACAGCCGCGTCATGCATGGATAAGCAGCGTTCAAATAGCCGCGTCATGCATGGATAAGCAGCGATGCAGAGGGCTGACACTGACACCCTGTGCTGTCTGCTAGCTGAGTTGTGCAACAGGTAATGATTTAAACTGCAGTGCAAAGATCTAGACTAGCCTCGAGCCCCTGAAATTGGATGCTCAGCTACGTCGCCGTGAAAGTGAAATCACAAACTGCTGTGATTGGTCCAAAGGATTACTGAAGGCCGCCAGGGTTCCGCCAGGGTTCAATGGCAGATGCCACCGCGACACAATCAGACTCAGCATGATCACAACCTTACAGCTCTCACCTGAATGGATACTGGAACAGAACATTGCCCAGGCCGTCCACAATAGCCCTGAAATTGAGCTGGGATACACTCGCCCCCAAAGCATCATCAAAAAAGTCTGCTAAGGCAGGGGCGATGGGAGATGTATCGACGCTAGGGTCCATGAACTCCAGCTTGTAGTAATCTCTGCACATGGCTTGATAGTCACGGTTGACCAGGTGGACCACATGGGCGATGATTGCATAACGGGCTCCCTGTGGGGCCTCACTCATCATGCCAAAGTCTAGGTAGACTAGGTCTCCTGAAGTAGTAGCCAGCAGGTTCCCTGCAAGCAGCATACACAGGTACTACCTGGACTATCACTGCATGAGCATGTTCCGTGAATGTATGAGCAGCTAGTGTATTGGCCAATATGCATCAGGGAAGATTGCGGGCATGCGAGTTTGCATGCCTGCTTGACATCAGCAGCCTCAAACTGCATCTATGCATTGGAGATAGGAAGTGACAGACAACCATCTGTCTGCATCCCTCTCTGTCTGGATGGAGCAATAACAGCCATGTAGGCTGCCTGTTCCTAGCAGCTGTTTGAACATGCATGCAGTGCTCACTCCCACCCTTGTGACATGTCACATCAACATCAGTACAGGAGGCGTCATGGATGATTTAGGCACACTTTGAACAGGGCATGAAAGCAATCATGTGTCTGCATGTACATGCAATAGACTTGGACCCAAGACCTGCTGCTAGTTGCCCAACTCCTGGTCAATGCTGAATAACTGATGCAATGCCAATAACCAAGTGTCATGTCAGTGCAAATTCCAAGAAAAGAAACCCTGGATGATTTTAGGCACAAGCTTACCAGGATGGGGGTCGGCATGGAAGTACCCATGTTCCAGCAGCTGTCTGAGCGTGCATTCGATGCCAATGTCCACAAAGTCAATGATGTCCAGACCGGCAGCGTCCATTTTGGGCTTGTCTGTCAGCTTCACACCATCAATCCACTCCATGCAGAGCACTCTGCACAAAATATGATGTGTAAAGTGCATATTGTGCAAGTTTGCAGGAGCAGCACAGCACTTGGTGCAGAGCACTCTGCACAGAACATAATGTATACAACGCATATTGTGTATGCATATTGCATATGCATATGCTGCAGCAGCAGCAGCCGCACAACAGATGTCAGGCATGCCAGGCTTCAGTATGCCTGAACCACTGCACGCTGGAAACAGCCTCTCTCTGAAAATAGAACATGCAAATTGCAGACTTGCAACATAGGTTCCACCGCAGATTGTTGTTGTTTTTGTGTTCAGGGAGGGCAGTGATGTATGTGTGTCCAGTGGTACTGCTGTGATTGACTCAGCACTCTTGTGTTGACAAGCGCATAATGGCCGGTAGGCAGTAGCACTCCAATGCACACCAGGCCTGTATGTTGTAGGCATATGCACAGACAGCTAGGCAAACACGAACTGAGCAGAACTTGACAGCTGGGGACTCACAGACAGCACAACAACCTGTTTGCATGCAAATATACTCCAGTGTGTACTAGGCGTGCAAACGGCGGGCACCATGCACATACAGATTGGCACATCGGAGGCGCCAGGCATGTACGAGTCGGCACAACGGAGGCACAATGCAGGTACAAAATGGCACATTGCAGGTGCCATGCACACAGCTGTGTCTGTAAAGGACTGCCCTGCATGTACCTAGCTCATCATGAGCTAGAAAGCATCATTATCATTATTGTTACAATGAGTATGATTATTATCATTGCTGCTGCTGCTGCTGCTGCTGCTGTCGCTGTTGTTGTTGCTGTCGCTGCCGCTGTTGCTGTTACTGTCATTGTCACTCATTATGATTACTGTTGTTATTCTTATTATTGTTAACAAAGGACTTACTTGCTTGCGGTGGCGCTCCAGTGAATACCAGGCGCACGAATCCTGGGCACATGTGCATACAGCTTGGCAAACTTCTCACAGCTGTGGCCTTCCTGGATGTAGTCCAGCTCGCCAAACAGCCGCATGGCAAACTCATCCACAAGTGGCACCAGAGGTTGTGGTATCTGCCGTAACATAGACAAGACTTTGGCTTTGGATTGACATGTGCTCATGCTTTTCTTCACCTGGTACAGCCACCATGAGGGAAGTCCAACTCCCTCAACAGACACCCAGGAATGGTGTTTGCATGTGGCACCACAGAGGATCAGCATCAGTGCAAGATATTTAACATGATGCCATCCAACGATGCAAAAATGCGTGCTAGCAGCTCTTCTTGCAGGATGAAGGCTGCATAACCAGACTTGTGGACAAAAGAATGACTGGTGGACTGCGGGAGTGAGTGAGATTGTGAGTAAATGAGCAATGGGTGGGTGGGTGGCAAGCCAGCGAGCAAGCGAGCATGTGAGTGAGTGAGTGAGTGGGTGGGTGGGTGGGTGGGTGAGTGAGTGAGTGGGTGGGTGGGTGGGTGGGTGGGTGAGTGAGTGAGTGAGTGAGTGAGTGAGTGAGTGAGTGAGTGAGTGAGTGAGTGAGTGAGTGAGTGAGTGAGTGAGTGAGTGAGTGAGTGAATGACTGAATTAGTGAGTGACAGGCAGAAGAAGAAAAGAGGAACAACGCATTGCATGACACAGACAGGACAGGGCAACATTTGCACAAAACACGTCAAGCCAGCACATCAGAATGGTTGCAACCCATGCCAAAGGCTCACAATGGTTTGATTCTTATCTATCACAGCCATAAGACGGCGCAGCAGCAGCATATCAACGGCAATATGGTCCCCAATGCCAGGCCTCTGCACCTTCACTGCTACAGACTCCCCAGTGGATCTCAAAATGCCCTTGTACACCTGCTCAGCAAAGCAGGCAGGCAATGAGCATCGACCGTGAGAGGAGCACATGGCTGAGATGACAATGCCCTGCTGTGAGCCAGCATAAACAGATGTGTCCCACGTGAAATGAGTCAGGATTTGTCAGCAGGCAGAGACTTTGCTCCATCACACAGTGGCCATGGGCGACACATAGGATCAAAGGGCAGAATCGTAAGGGAAGCTGTGAAAAGCAGAAGGCAAATGGCAGAATGACAAAGGCAACAGGCACCAGTTGGGCAGCAGGCTGGGAGAGGCAACAGGCAGACAGCGATTTTCAAGGCACATTAGCAGGCACATGGCAAGTAAAAGACACAGCAGGCTGAGGAAACCACACCAAGTGCATGTGTAATGCAGCTGCAACAGTCAGAAGTTGGACAGAATCACAAAGACAGAAGACAGAATTCACGACTGCATGCGACAGGTCAAGGCCAGAAATGCCCCATACATGCGACAAACAGCAACAGGCTCAGGAGACAGCTGTGACAATCAGTCAATCACCAAACACATGTCTTCCCCATAGAGGCAGCAACATGCAGCCCTGAGTAGGTCCCTGTGGGGTCCGGTTTTGGCAGTCAGCAAAATACTAGTAATGTGAGTTTCAGCACCTCAGTTGCATGCTTGCAAGGTAGCACATGCAGGGCAAGCAAGCACGAGACAGGATGGCAGACCTGTCCTAAAGATGCAGCAGCAACCGGCTGAGCAGACAGCTGTGAAAACACATCTCCAATGCTAGCCTGCAGCTCTTCTTCAATGACTGCCATGGCCTGATCTGTGGGGAATGGCTGCAGCCGGTCCTGAAGGTCTGACAGAACCTGCATTGCAGTTATGAGTCATCAGCGCTCATCTACAGGCTGGTGAGTCATTGGCACTTATCAAAAGGCTGGCGTACATTAACAGGCTGCTTGCTGTGTGTACTGACACTCTCCATGGGAATGTTAGCTAGCTGGGGTCTGTTAGCCTATCGTGTGTGTGGCAGGATGAGCTGGCCTGCTGCTCATGAAGAGATTGTCACAGCGCAGCGGCTGTCATGACAGCTGCAATGCCAGTGTTCTGGTGGGCTGTGCTTATGTGAGCAATGCATGCTGCACGCTGTGCATATGATTACGAGCAGTTACACACAAGACTCTCCAGCCCACTCAAGTGCTGCAGGGTCAGGTGAAGAAGATGCGGGGAGACTGGAATGTGAGCAACGCTGTGCATACCTCTAGGTATGGCTTGGGAAGCAGGTCAGGGCGAGATGACAACGCTTGACCAACTTTGACGAAAGAGGGCCCAAGCTCAGTCAGCAGCTCACGCAGTTGCACTGCACGCTTACGCATGTTTGCTTCAACGCCACCAGTAGCATAGTCCTACAAACAGCAGGAATGCTATTCTGTGCTGAAGCAGAGCTGACAATGTCGTCACCAGGCAAGGTTTGCCCAGTTTACCACTTTGGGCTGTGAAAGGCTGTAAAGTGACAGGTGTCAAGTCTGCAGAGGCACCAAACAAGGCGGAAATGCTCTGTGAAGGTCAAGCAGCGTGCACACATGCACGAGCCGAAAGCAAGGCTGGTGTACACGTTGGTTCATGAGCCACAAATTGAGCTGGATCCACTGGACATACCTTGAGAATACGAGCAACAAAAGCTCCTAAAGTTGCTGTGACTTGTACTGCCCTTGCCCTGACCTGACCACGCCTGCTTTTTAAAGCTTCTGCCAGTCTGTCAGGATCATACTTGATTCCTAGCTCCCTCAGAAGCTCTGGTATGTCTGTGGTCTGCTTAATCTCCATGGCGTTGACCTAAGGTCACAGAACACCTTGGCATATAGCACAAAAGGTGCCCAAGACTTTTGCCCTGAGGACATCCTGGGGTAGGTTTCAGCAGCTCACCCAGTCCTGCTGACCACGCTGTGTGAAGAACCAGTCGCCAGGGCTTTTATCCTTCTTGGGCCTGGGCGCCGCTGTCCTGAGAGCAGCTTGTGTCTGAGGGGGTGAAGCTGACAGCCTGCTATGCAACCTTGGAGGTGTGGTGGCATGAGCGGTGAAGGCTCTGTGCCGGCATCCAGGGCATGGCTGATACAGAACAGACTGATGCATGTGATGTGTAATGCTCTGCCCACCCGCGCCAAGCGGCATACCGCAGGCGTTTCGGAAGTTTTGGTGATCTGGTGCTGGTCACACCTTAAACGACCTGAATGCAAGGTGGATCTCAGAAGCCGGTTTATACGACTTAGCCAGCACATCCAAACTTCCAGCGGCCATAGCTTTCAAGAAGTGGGTCTTTGGAGAAGTGCTGCCTAGCATAAGGAAGACTGGGTCCTATTCGGTGCAATCACCTAGTGCTGCCAGAGTAGACAACAATTGGCAAAACAAGCGCTCAGAGGGCAAAGAGCTGATGAAGCTGAAGAATGCCAGCCTTCAGGAACTGATTGCCGGTGGATTTGGGCAGACAGGGGGCAAATTGTATGCAATAACAGCCAATCACATCAACCAGGCAGTGCTTGGCTTCACAGAGACAACTACCAAGTTCAAGCAGCAGCAGCAGCTGCCAGGGCACA
>JAABUU010004482.1_pt1 | contig 16421 bp, 15 predicted proteins | sample 5559301 | NCBI WGS metagenome assembly JAABUU01 (sample SAMN10711884, study PRJNA513360) | rock metagenome | isolation source: Antarctica rocks | place: Antarctica: Victoria Land, Richard Nunatak white | reverse complement strand
GGAAGCGCCGGCCCGCACTGCTCTCGAACTCGAGCTCGAGCCCAGCTGCTACGTGATCACGTACATTGTCACGCCCGCCGAGACGCACTTGCCCATGCTCAAGCTGTTTTACGATCTCTCGAACGTGGTACTCATCGAAAAGCCCCTGGGCGCTCCACCCGAAGAGTACCGCACCTTTCTGGACCGTACGGATGGATCGGTGCAGATCGTGGCCGCGGACCACTACTGGTTCAAGATGGAGATTCGACTGCTCGAGTTGCTGTTGACGGAGGAACGCAACCTGCGAGCATTCCTTGATGAGATCGAGGAGGTCGAAATCGAGATCCTGGAGGAGCAAGTACCGAGCGGCTCGGGTGCCCAGATCGGCATGATCGCCGATCTGATCCCTCACGCCTTTGCGATTCTCTCGCTACTCACACCGCTCGAACGGTTGCGTCTCGCCCCGCACAATCCACTGCAAATCGGGCGTTATGAGCCAACGGTGTCGGAGCACGAGACCTATGCTCGGCTCGTGGGCAGCTTTGATATGCATGGCCGATCGGTGCGCGTGACCATCGATGTCGGCAAAGGCGTGGCCAATGCCAAGTGGATCAAGCTGAGCGGTGAGCGCCGTATGGGTGGGCGCCGTTCCTTTTACAAGTTCGATTTCAATAAGGGCGAGGCCATCGACGGTACCCAAAGCGCGCTGCGCGCCGCCACCCGGCCGATCCGCCAGCCGGGTGTGCCGGACAATGCACACCTCAGCATGTTGCGTCATGTGGTCGAGAAGCGGCACCCAGCAGTCGGTATCCTCTCCATTCGCGAAGCCCTACGCGCCAACGCGCGTATTCAACAACTGGAACAGCTAGCCAGGGAACTCATAGCTGCCGATCAGTGGACACCATACCGGCAAGGCCAGCCACCGCTCTTCGCCGGTGAGGAAGCGGTACAACTGGCCGAAATCCGCGAGATGAACGCGCAGACGACCCGTAGCTAGGCGAGGCTCGATCATACATAGGAACCGCGTCGAATAGTCATCCGGACGATTCATGGCCAGCCCTCATTTAGCTGCCGCGGTTGCCGCGGTTCGTCCATGATCAAAGACATGAGCGTACCCAAAATGCGCGCCGATGAGATCGGGACCGACGCTGCCCTCGTGCGTCGCTTGCTCACAGAGCAGTTTCTGAAATGGGCCGATTTGCCGATCGATTCGGTCGCGTCGTATGGGACCGATCACGATATTTATCGGCTCGGCGACCATCTGGTCGCTCGGCTGCCGCGCATTGCGTGAGCCACCAAGCAGGCGGCGAAGGAGGCTGAGTGGCTGCCGAAGCTCGCACCGCACCTGCCGCTCGCGCTTCCCAAGCAGCTGGCGATGGGGCATCCGGCCGAAGGCTATCCCTTCGATTGGTCGATCTATGAGTGGCTGCCCGGCGCGAACGCCAACGGCACCATCGATGATCTGGAGCAGGCCGCCGTCGATCTCGCCGCGTTCGTGAAAGCGCTGCGTCAGGTCAACACGATTGGTGCGCATACCCGTTCCCCGCATGCTCGCGGTGCACCACTTACGGAAGGCGACGAGGAGGTTCGTCGATCGATCGCACAACTCGGCGACCGCGTCGACGGCGATGCCGCCCTTCGCTCCTGCGAGGAGTCGCTCCACGCTCCGGCCTGGGACGGGACCGAGGTCTGGGTGCATGGCGACCTGCTGCCAGGCAACCTGCTCGTCGTCGATGGTCGCCTGTCGGCGGTCATCGATTGGGGTGGTCTCAACGTGGGCGATCCCGCGTGTGATCTTCAGCCTGCATGGAACCTGTTCGCAGGTGATAGTCCCCCGCGGTTCCGAGCCGAACTCGACGTCGACGATGCCTCATGGTTCCGCGGCCGCGGCTGGGCGCTCGCCCAGGCCTGTCAACTTCCGAGATTCGTGGCACGTAATTTTCAGCGGTATGTGGCCGGGGTGCCCTTGTCTTGACGCCCCGGTGTCGGGCCGCTATCCTCTGTGGGATCCCTGGAGGCGGCGTGGACGACACGTGTAGTGGTCTGTTGCTCAAGCAGCGAGGTGGTCCAGGAGTCCCAACTCTGCGGGGGCCGACCCCGCTGGCATAATGAGCGCCGAGCGGGCACTATAAAGGGGTGGTTCACTCGTACCCGCTGTTCGATCTCTCGGTTCGGACACCGAAGCTGGAACTCCGCGCGGCGACCGACGAACTCCTCGAACAGGTCGTGCCCTTCGTCACCGCCGGCATCCTCGATCCCGGCCAACCCCCTCCGTTCGATGATCCGATGTCGCTCTACGATGACAGCCCGAGTCGCGAGTGGCGCTGGCGGCGAGCAATCTGGGCGGGACGAGCACGCGTGGAACCCGACGAATGGTGGCGGCTCTATTTCGTCGCCATCGTGGACGGCGAGCCGGTTGGGATGCAAGACCTCATTGGTATCCAGTTTCGGGAACTGCGAACTGCCGAAACGTTCTCGTGGATTGGTCGTCCGCACCAGGGCCGCGGTCTCGGAACGGAGATGCGGCGTGCCATCCTCCATCTCGCCTTCGCGGGTCTCGGAGCGGAACGACTGCAGAGCGAAGCCTTCGACGACAACGTCGCCTCCAACGCGATCTCGCGCGGTCTCGGCTACACGCCGAATGGAACCACATGGGCGACACGCCAGGGCAAGCCCGCCCGCTTGCTCCGATGGGAACTCACCCGAGATCGCTGGCTGCCGTCGCGTCGCGACGACATCGAACTCTTCGGCATTGATCGCTCCCTCGCGGTATTGGGCATCTGACCGTCGTCCGCAAGGTGAACGGCAAGAAAAAGAAGGTGAAGATCTGCCGGCCGGCACCGAAGTCACCAATCGAGCCCCCAACGACCACGCCTGCGGAGTTGCCACCTCCACAAGCTCAAATCGCCGTCGACGCCGCCCCCCACTTTATTCAGGCCTCTGTTCGACGACAACTTCCACCCCAGGCCGGCCCATTACGACGTGCTCGATGTTCTCAAGAGCCGACCGCCGGCGGCTCCATAAACTAACCGCCACCTGTAACGCCCTGCCGGCACCTATACACCCGCTGGCAATAAACGGCCGTTTGTCTTCCCCGCTTCCTGCTGGTACAAATACCCCTTTACTTTCTGCAGGAAACCGCTAAAATAATACTTATTGATCCCTTTTCACTCACAGGATCCGACCAACACCATGATCTACGGCTATATCCGGGTTTCAACCGATCGACAGACCACCGAGAACCAGCGCTTCGAGATTTTGAAGTTCGCTGACGAGAAACGGCTCCCTATCGACCAGTGGGTCGAGGAGACCATCAGCGCCACCAAGCATCTCGACGATCGACAACTCGGTCAACTGCTCAGTCGACTCGAAGCCGATGACGTTCTCATCGTCACCGAACTGTCCCGTATTGGTCGCTCGATCCTCGAGGTGATGAGCATCCTGCACCGGATCATGGAGACCGAGGCCAAGGTCTTTACGACCAAGGAACGCTACGAGCTGGGGAATACCGTCTCCTCGAAGGTCCTGGCCTTTGCCTTCTCCCTCTCCGCGGAGATCGAGCGCTCCATGATCTCCTCGCGCACCAAGGAGGCGCTGGCCCGGAAGAAGAGTGAAGGTATGCGGTTGGGGCGGCCAGTGGGGAGCTATGCCAAGGAGACCAAGCTTACGGGCAAGGAGCAGGTCATCCAAGAGCTGCTGAGCAAGCAGGTCTCCCACAGTGCGATCGCCCGTATTCTCGGGGTCAACCGCGGCACACTCGCGGCCTTTGTGCAGCGGCACCACTTGGACTCGATGTAGCCCTCCAGTACCACGCTCGACCATGTATGCGGCGAATAGTACAGAGACTAACTATCATGCGGGCGCTATGGTGAAGAGAGACTACAAGGAGTTATGGTCATGCGCTGGCCTTTCCGTGCCCTCACGTCGATGCTCCTTGGGGTCTGGTTGATGGCCCCTCCCGGTCGAGCACCCCTGCCTGCCTCTGCCGCTTCTGATCCTCTGTCTGGTTGGCTCCAAGGCTGGCCTATGGTGGGACACGATCCCCAGCGAACAAACCGCAGTCCCAACGTCGGGCCGATCCATCTGCACGCGTTATTTCAGCGATCTCACATGTACAGCCAGCCGCTCATCGGACCTGACAATGCGATCTATGGCTGGAGCCGGTCTACACTCCAGTAATCCATCAGGGGGATTCGGTGTATGTAGAGGCTACGTACAACGGAAACAACACGATGACTGTCTTCTACCAGAACTATACCATCACGAATTCGACTAACATTACCGTTCAGACACTATACGTTGATCAATCGTCCGCCGACTTCATCAATGAGCCTCAACCAGTGAAATGGGATTTCCGGAACTTTGGGACTGTTCCCGACAATGGTTACGCGGGGGGTACGTGGGGCAGCAACTATGCGATTAGCAAGTACCTGAGCGACAGCGTCACTCTGGCAAGTTTACGCCGTATAAGCTGGGAGGTGATACGAGTGGCAACCTTGTGGCCTGGCCCACCGGTATCGACTCGTATGGCAATTGGACAGACTACGCCACCGCGAACGATGGTTGCTGATGGAGCGCGGTGCAGTGGCAGACGTCGTCGCCGTGCTGGCGATCGTCCTGGTAGGAGGGAGCCCAGCCGCCCAGGCAGCCGTCCGGGGTGCGTCTCTGTGCACTGGCTACGTCGATCCGCAGGGTTCGAGCACAGAGACCTGTTTGCCTCCGCGGAAGGTGGGACAGATCGAACGGCGGCTTCGGGTCTCGCCCCTGCGACCCTCCGCCGTCGTGTGGCACATGGCCCGACTTCAACTGAACCAAGTGGGCTTGATCTCGGCGATGTATGGGAGCGGTAGTATCGAATCGCCTATCGGGATTGAGTACGTCTTCGGCCAGATTCCCACCGGCCCAAGAGGCTTTCCGAATCTCGTCGGTCAGCGATCCCACTATGTCATCATCACTGAAGGAGTGGGTCGCGCTCCCAGGCCCTCGCGGGGATTGAGCCCAGATGATTATGGCCACGCACGGTACTGGATTTTCCATTCGAACTTTCGCTGTCGTGACACCGGGCTGATCGTTACCTCGAACGAACCTCCTAGAGCGACTTGCGGAGTGGTTGGCCTGTTTGACATACTGAAGAATGAAAGCATACTCCCCCGACTTGCGGTCCAAGATCGTGACCGCGGTTGAAGCTGGCAGATCCAAGGCCGAGGTCGCCCGCGTGTTCGACATCGGCCTCTCCACCGTCAAACGCTATCTGACGCAACACCAGACGACCGGCTCGCTTGCGCCCAAACACCATCCGGGCCGTGCTCCCACCATCCGTCCTGACCAGCGCGAACTCCTCCGCGCCCAACTGGACGCGCATCCCGCCGCCTTCCTCGACGAGCACTGTCGCTTCTGGGAGCAGCAGACCGGGAGCCGGCTGAGCATCTCCACGATGAGCCGGGAGATCCGGCGATTGGAGTACACCCGAAAAAAAGGACGCTGGGTGCCGCTGAGCAAGACGAGCGACGCCGCCTGATGTGGCACCGGATCATCCGGAACATCGATGCACGGCGGCTGGTCTTCGTGGACGAGTTCGGGGTGAACATCCGACTCGCTCGACTGTTCGGCTGGGCACCCAGGGGCGAGCGCTCCCGGGGACTGGTTCCCCGCAACTATGGCAAGAACCTGAGCGTCTGTGCCGCCCTCTCGCTGGACGGGATCACGGCCGTCATGTCCATCGAGGGCGCGATTGATGGGGTAGCCTTTGACCAGTACGTCGAGCAGCTCCTGGTCCCGACCCTGAAGCCGCGGCAGATTGCCATCCTGGACAACCTGTCGGTCCACAAGCGGGCACGCGTGCGACAGGTTGTCCAGGCGGTCGGAGCACGGGTCCTCTTCCTGCCCAGCTACTCGCCGGACTTCAGTCCCATTGAGATGACGATCAGCGTCATGAAGCAGGCGCTTCGGCGGGCGGAGGCCACGACCCGTGAGGCCCTGGAAGCGGCGCTCCCCGCCGCACTGGACACAGTCCCCCCACAGGTCGCTCTCAACTGCTTTCGCCACTGCGGCTATTCGGTCCAATGACTCTGCTAAGCGCTCTAAAGTTGTCAAACGCATCGGCCTGGACATTCTTGCTGCTGATCGGTGCGGGGAGAGCCCCGTTCAGCAGTCCCTGCTCGCCGGCATCCAGTGGATCATGCGGACCGGTGCCCCGTGGCGGACGCTGCCCACGGAGTTTGGGCACTGGCATACGGCGTACATGCGATACCAGGATTGGCAGCGCAGCGGCCTGTGGACCACGATCCTCGCCATCCTTGCCGGGACCGACACCCAGGAATTACCACAACTGTCGCTGTAGTACTAACCGGCGCCATCTGCCTCGCAACGTCGGGCGACCCGTTTCACGTCCTACTGGACGCGTGGCGGGTCGCTTCGCCATCCCATATACCGGCGCGCCGCTTCAGTCCCTCCCCGCCCTGATGCGCGGTCCATGCCGGGAGTTACCCACTCGTCGGCGCACGAACGGGCGTCGACGGGTGGCGGGGGGGCGATCGACGCCCGGCTCGGCCCGCCGCGAGCGGGCAGGTCGCCCGCAGCGCCCAGGCCTCGGAAGATATCCTCAGCCTGCTGCTGTTGTTCCTGTGCCGCAGTTCCATCGCCCGGCATCTCCCAGAGTGGGAGGCCCGTCCGTAGCAGCCGGGCCTCCCCGTACGGAAAACCGATATCCCGCGCCAGAGTCAGCCCTTCACTCACGCTGCGCCGGGCGTCCTCCCAGCGGTGCTCGCGCATCGCGATGGCCACCTCCACTCGTGAGGCCTCGACCAGAACCGGTCGCATGCCTTCGCGCCGTGCACGGGTGAGTGCCCGCCCGCTTTGCACGCGGGACTCCCCAACCTCGTCTAGCCCCAGACACGCCTGGGCCAGCAGGGGAAGGAGGGTGGTCACGTCGCACTCCTCCAATCCCTGCCGATCGAGCAATGTCAGCACGTGCGCCAGCATCGCCTCCGGCCGCCCCGCGCGAAGCTGGAGTTCCACCACTGTGGGTGATCATCTGCGGTGCCGCGTCGGTACGTCTGGGGCCGGTGGACGAAGAGCACGTAGGGATCGCGCTCAAACCCAAACCCACCTCCAGTTTTGACGTCATCTACAAGGGCGACGGCCCCAAACGGGTGTACACCTATAGCGGAGACATCACGCCCGATACGGATCACTGTCCGCCGCTGCCGTGATCCACCTGTAGGAGTGCCATTAATCCTCGGTCTCGCACAGCGCATAGGTAATCGCCTGGTCCAAGCTCATGGCCTGTCCTTCGAGCCAGGCGCGGTTAAATGCCCCCTCACTCGAACCGTCTCTGGCATGCGCCAGTGTCTCTTCGCCCTCGATCACGTGCACGGAGGGAACGGGCAGCTGGAGAGCGTCGCGCTGCGCCATCTCCGCGCCTTTCAGGCGGGCTGCCGACTCCGGTCGGCCGAGCGTACACATCAGCATGGCGGTGTCTCCCAGGAGATGAAGGACCAGAAAGACATCGCCCACTGAGCGAGCCAGGGTCATGGCCTCGTGTTGATGACGGCAGGCAAGATCGAGGTGGCTTCGACGCCGTGCCAGCTCACCGAGACCGCCCAGCGCATAGGCCGCCCAGGGCTTGATGCGGCCGGCCCTGCTCACCGCCAGGCTCTCCGTGAGCCGGGCTTCTGCCTCCTCCAGGTCACCGTCCGCCAGCGCGATGGCGCCGAGATCCACGAGAGTCACAGCTCGAACCTCCGCATTGTCCTCCTCATGATGCCTGGCCAGTACCTCCTCATAGCGCTGCCGCGCGATGGCCAGGTCCCCGGCATGGCGCGCCGCGTTCCCCGCGTTTTTCAGAAGCACTCCGGTCCATGTCCGCTGCTCCGGCGCGGTACAGAGCAGTAACGCCTCCTCGAAGCGGGACAGCGCCACGTCGTAGCATCCCTGGCGCATGGCAACACCACCCAGGGCGTTGAGCGCCCGGATGCAGCCCCGCGGGTGGTTCAATTGGCGCGAGAGCGCCAACGCCTCCTGGAGGAGCGGGGTAGCCTTCTCCACCTCTCCCCGCTCGCTGAGAAAGGAGCCGAGCGACTGGATCGCTCGCACGTGGACCGCCGGTGCAACCCTTGCACCGCAGGCCACGCCCTCCTCTAACCAGCGTCGTGCCTCCTGCCAGTATCCACCCTCGTACCAGAAGGGATGAAGGGCAGTCGCCAGCCGCAACGCATCCTCCACCTGTCCCTGCTCCAGGAACCAGGCAAGTCCCGCCCGCAAGTTATCCAACTCGGCATCCAGACGAGTCGACCACACTGCCTGTTCCGGACCTCGAAATTCCCCTTCGCTTTCCTCTGCCAGCAGCAGGAAGTACCGAGCGTACGCGGCACTGATGCGCTCCGCCTCCTCGGACTCGGCGAGCCGCGCTAGCGCGTACTCGCGGATCGTTTGCAAGAGCCTAAAACGCGGGGTGGGGCCGCCGACCAGTTCCAGGAGACTCTGGTCTCGCAGATCCGTCAGCCGTTGGAGCATGTGCATGGCGTTCCCGTCTTCGCCGCACACCGCAGCGGCAGCCGCAGCCTCGATAGTGCCAGCAAAGACCCCCAAACGGGCCAGCAACTGGCGCATCTCGGGAGTCAGCAGCGCATAGCTCCAGTCCAGGGCGGCGCGGAAGGTCTGTTGCCGCGGAGGGTGGTCGCGCGGACCGCCGGTCAGCAGGGCGAAACGCTCGGGCAGTTGGGAGAGCAGCGCCTCTGGTGCAAACAGTTTGATGCGGGCGGCAGCCAGCTCGATGGCCAGGGGCAATCCGTCCAGAGCGGTACAGATAGCACCAATCGCACTGACCGTCTCGCCGCTGGGCGAAAAATCGGGCCGGCTCGCCCGGGCGCGCTGGATGAAGAGCTGTACCGACTCGCTCCGCGCCACCTCATCAGGAGCTGCTGTGTCTGTATCGGGGAGCTCGAGCGGCGGGACTCGCACTTCGTGCTCACCGTAGAGGTGCAGCTGAATCCGACTGGTGGCCAGAATCCGCAGGGCCGGGGCAGCGGACAGGAGCCGCCCCAGGAGCGGTGCCTCCTCCACCAGATGCTCGACATTGTCCACGACCAATAGGACGTGAGCGGGACGCAAAGCCTCCGTCAGATGCTCTTCCACGGACACGCTGAACTGGTCGGTCAAGCCCAGTGCGCGAACCAGTGCGCCGGGTAAAAGCGCGGGATCGTGCACCGGCACCAGATCGAGGAACGCCACGCCATCGGCAAAGTCGCCCGCAGCCTCAGCCGCCACCTGCAGGGCGAGTCGAGTCTTGCCGGTTCCGCCCACGCCGGTCAGGGTAACCAGACGGGACGCACTCAGGGCATCGTGAACCACGGCGCACTCATTCGCCCGACCGACCAGCGGCGTCATAGGAGCTGGCAGGGATACCGGCCGCAGCGGTGCTCGCCGCGGAACCGCCGCCGCAGTGTGGGGGCGTTCTGTGCCACGAGTCAGGGAGATCGCGCGGTCCTGCCCCTCGAGATCGGCGAGCGCCGATGTTGCCCACAGCGACGGCGGGACGGCATTCGCCGGGACCGCCATGAGGCCGAACATGGCCCGCGCCTCTTCCCGAGTGGTCAGCGCCCCCCATGACGCCAGTGTGGTGACGATCCGGATGACATCGGCGGTGGTCAGGCTTGCCCCGGTATGTCCGTTCAGCTTGTGGCTGAGCACATTGGGATGGAGGCCGATAGCGCGGGCCAGTTCCTCCTGCTTACGCCCCACATCCCGGCGATGTGCCCGCACCTGTTCCCGGAATTGACCGAGTTCCCGTACCATACGCGTCCCTCCCATCCGATGGAAACGCCATCCTACCGTCGTCCGCCTCACACCAACACAGCATTATCGCAGCATTTTTTCAGCATCGGCGGCCTTTCGCATCTCCTGCTTCGGGCCTACGCTATGGGTAACCCGTCCGACCACCTCTGTGGGAGTTCGGCTCCGCGTGCTGAAAGGAACCGCCATGGATCACTCGATCACCCTCGCCCATCCGCTAACGATGGTCTTCGCCCACCTGGCGTCACCTTTGCGGCTGAGCGACTGGCTGACCGACGTCCAGTGCGTGGAGGAGTTACAGGACACGTGTGGAGAAACCGGTGCCACGTTCGAGCTCACATTGCAGGTAGACGGACGGCTTAGCCCGGCTCGGGCCGAGATCATCGCGTACGAGCCGCCGGCTGCGGTGTCCTATCGGCTCTTCGTCGGGCTGTGCATCCACGTGGTGCGGGTCATCTGCACGGCCCGTTCCGGGTGGACCTGTGTCGAGGTCCACCGGAACTACGCCGCCCTCACCCTCGACCTCGATCGGCTCAAGCAGGCCGTGGCCCGGCTCGCGGCCACGGGAGAAACGAGTGAGCCCGAGGACGGGCCGACCATTCGGAGTGCGTAACTGAACCACACGGCAACCAGCCCGTAACAGACTCGAGATGGAATTGACAATGAACGGCCCGACGACAACCGACGCACGAACCACAGGACCGGAAGGAAGGAAGAACGCATGACAAACGATGCAAACAATCGGAGACAGGTACCGCAATGGAGCGACTGGGCGAGTCGCGAGCGGCAACCTCAGAACAGGCGACGCTGGACCACCTGGCTCGCTCCGAAGCTAGCGGTGGCCATGACGATCGCCCTCCTGGTCCACCCCCTTCCCATGAGCCCCGCTGCGGCGCACGCCGCCGGGATCAGTGTGGTCGGATTGGGTCTGTATCAGCCGGATCATGCCGTGCTGGTCAAGGATCCGGCCCTGGATACCGATACCGTGGAGCACGCGTTTATCGTCCTGGGCCAGGAGGCCGTGGCCCAGGTTGATACCGTTCATGGCGTGACCTACGATTACAACCGAACCCTGGAATGGGCCTCCCCCGATGTGCGAGCAGCCATGTGGGCCCTGCTCCTCCAGGACATCACCACCCCTGCAGCCAGCCGCACAACGGATCAAGCTGCGCTGTACTCGTGGATGCAAGGGCTGGTCCAACGTGCGAACGTCGGCGTCGCGACCGACGCGCAGAACGAGTTCACCAAGTGGGCAGGCAACCCCTGCTACTACCAGCCGCCGACGCAGCTCCCGAAGTACGTGCCCGATCCATCGGGATGCGGCGTGCCGCTGTCGACGCTCCTCGCCTCGCCTTCTACGCCCTCCTCGCAGGATTTCGAGCAATGGGGGGGAGCGGACTTCTTCGGCCCGGCGGACAACCCGACCACGCAAAAGACCACGGCTGAGACAACCGAAAAGATCATCGGCCTGGGGGCGGCGCTGGGCACCACGGCAGTGGCCACCGCGGTGGGCGTCGGTCTCAGCCTTGGCATCGCGTCGCTCACCACAGCGTTCGTCGAGGCCATTGTTCCCTTTGCCCTGGGCATTGGCGCGGGTGCAGCCGGAGTAGCCGCCGTGGTGGCGATCCCCCTGCTCGCCGCCGTTGCCGGCATTATGCAAATTATCCACGTGGTCAACGGCAACAAGGTCCCGGGAGAACTTAACAAGGCCGTGACTCAGGCACAAACGACGTTGCCTGACCTCGGCGCGTCGATCAAGACCAAGGAGGGGTTGCAGCAACTCTATAGCCTCTTCATCGATCAGACCTCGCCGGACTTCACTCCCGGTTCGCCGGCCCCGTCCCTCCAGCAGGATGCCCCGAGCTTCAATCTTCTCGTCTCGTCGCCCTCGACCTATACGCAGACGCTGACCTCAAAGACGTGGGACGGCGGCACGCAGAGCACCTACCTGGACAACGGCTGGTTCGTCACCACCCAGGCGGGCGGTACTCCGGCGCTCTCCTTTTCGCTCGACTATCTGGACTGGTCCGGCAAGCGGGCCTCCGCCTCGGTCGCTCCGAATCACCAGTTCATCATTACCGACCCCGCTGCCCAGGCATCGCAGGTTCCCGATTGTTCGCAAGGCAGCCAGTGCTACGTGGACAACAAGCTGTTGTATCTTACGGATGCCGGGAATATACAGACGGCGCAGATCTATGACAATCTGCCGCCCGTCGCGGCCGCCACGGTGAATGGCGTTGCGGTTTCCGGCGCTTCTGCCACCGGTCCCTTCGACTACGGCAGCACCCTGATCTTCACCGATGCCGGCTCGGACCCACAGGGAAGCCCAATCACATCCAACTGGCAGTTCCAGACCCAGTGCCCCGTCACCCAGCCACTCTGTTTCCAACCGGCCAATGCCACCGCCACCGGGAATAGCGTGACGCATAACTTCGGGGGCGTCGGGACCTTTACGGTCCAATTGGACAGCACAGACGCGTTTGGGCTGACCTCCTCGACCACCTTTACCGTCACCATTCGGCCGGTCCCGCTGATGGTGACTGCACCGACCGCCTCCATCCGTTATGGAGGGACGTTCACCATACTCGCTCCAACCTACAGCGGCTTTATCGCCGGTGAGGGTCCCCAGACATTGCAGCCGGCCAGTACTCTCGCTTCGCCGCTTGCCCCCGGCGGCTGCGCGGTCGTCGACTCGAACGCCAGGCCACTCACCGGCGTCCTCCCTGCTGGCACCTATGCCACCTCCTGCGGCGGTGTCAAAGACCCGAACTATGCCATCTCCTACACCAACGGCACGCTAACCGTCACACCCGCCCCCCTTACGATCAAAACCGACAACAAGACCATACCGTACGGCACCCTCCCCAGGGACACCTGGACCGGCTCCGGCTGGGTGGCCGGTGATTCAGCCAGCACCCTGGCGACCTTTCCGAACCTCCTGCCGACGTGTTTCGCCATCCTCAACGGCACGAACGTCACCACGACCACCGCCCCAGGGGTCTATCCGAATGCCCTGATCTGCGCCGGGGAGGTGGACCCGAACTACTCCATCACCAACACACCCGGAACGCTAACCATCAATCCGCTGCTGACGCTCGCTGAGCAGGGTCTCCCCAGCACAGCACCGCACCGCGCTACCTTGGATGGCGCTGCGGTCACCCTGCCCGATACGAACGTGGAAGTGCCGTACGGCACCACCCACAGCTACAGCTTCCCGACAACGGTCATCGATCCCTCCGGCACGGTCTACTTCTCCACCAATAACGGGGACTTCACCGGGGCCGTTACCACCAACCGCAGCAATACCGTCGTCTACCAAACCATGGCCCAGATCGTGAGTGCCGCGCTGGCCTCGGGCGGCATCAACAAGAGCGGGCTGGCCTCGGTTCTGACGCGGCAGTTCGATGCGATTCAGTCGGACATCGCGTCCGGCCACACCGCCCTGGCCTTGACCGAACTGCACACCTTCGCCACGCTGGTCAGCTCGATGTCGGGCACCCACATCACGACCGCGACGGCGGACGTGTTGCAGGCCGAAGCGCAACGTCTGTACGCCGCGCTCGGCGGCACTGGATCGCTGGTAGGCTCTCCTACCGCGTCCGTGGTGGCATCGTTCAGCGTGATCCACGCGGCCCATACCCTGCTGTTTACCTGGCGCATGAGCGCCACCAGGGGTGTGGCCGGCTCCAACCTGTACAGGGGTGCACAGCGGCTGAACGGGAAGGTCATCCGGGTGCATGCCGGGCGCGAGTATCGGTACCACTACGGCGCCACGCCTCATGGCTCGTCGCGGCTGCAAGTGATCCTGACCGGCGGTCGGAGCGTCATGATCCCGGCCCACTGAAAACGTAAAGCACGACTCATCTCGATCGCCGATCGGTCTCCCGTCGCCACTGGTGGCGGGAGACCGTCGCGTCTGGGGATCGAGCTTGAAGGGCACGGTCCGAAGGGATAATTCAGTTCAGAAAGAGGCCGTGCCGGCCGGCCGGGAAGGAGGACGGGAGGACCGGATACGTCGAATCGGGACCCAATGCAACCGGCGTGGTGGGCGTCCAGTGCGCGCCGCCGTCGTGCGTCAGGTACGCATCGAAGTGGCGCCTACTGCTGTTTGACCTGCCGGCGAGGCCACCGAAGATCACGGTCGGCAGGACGCCATGGCGACGGTCGAAGGGCGCGGGAGGGGTAGCAACGGTAATCGGTCTACGGTGTGCGGGTCGCGAGACTGCCACGGCCCTCCAGGTGCGGCCCGCGTCTCTACTGACGTGCAGGAAGCCCGACCCGTTTCCGATCCCACACCAGCAGCCGGTGGGCCATGCGGTCCTCCCGCTGCTGACTATCAGGTTGCCGCTGCACAGGTCCCAGCCTAGCGGCACGGCGGGCGAGAGGCGTGGAGATTGGACGCGCGGGCCGCGCAGCCAGTGCATACCGCCATCAACGGTCCGATAGAGATCGAAGGCGACGGAGCCGGCGCCCGCACCGCGGATGATCTCCAGCCAGCCGGCATCCTCGCTCACGAAGGTGAGCGAGCCGATGTGCTCGAAGGTGTCCGGGCGCAGCCGCGGGAGTACCTGCCAGTGCCGGCCACCGTCGTCGGTGCGGAACAGACGAACCGCGTTCGGCAGCCTGTTCTGCCTAGTACTAGTTGCTGTTGCGAAATACCGGGAATATAGAACTATGGTGGCGTGGCCCCTTCGTCGGGCTGCCGATTCACGCCTGGATCATGCTATCCAGCCAGGTGTTGGCCGATGTGGCGGAGATTGCTGGCAATGACGCCCCAACCGAGGTGCCGGAGGAAGCCGGCTTCGCCGTGATCCGGGCAGCGACGCAAGCCATAATCCCGACGTAAACTGCTCAGTCGTCCCTCGATCCCAGCACGCCAGCGATAGCGACGACGCCACGATCTCGCTCGTTCTCGTGCCCGTTGGGCCTCGCTCACCACCCCCGAGCGGGGAATGACCAGGTGCTCCACCCCCGCCTCTTGGACCACGCGCTCGTTGTCGGCGGCATGGACGCCCCGATCCGCAGTGACCAGCCGCGGCGGTCGCCCGAACACCTGCTGATGGTGCGCCAGGGCTGGCTCCAGTTGTCCCTGCACACCTCGCCACGACCTCCTTTACACATCCTGGCAGTATCGGTGGCCGAATAAGCGACGCTTAGGGGCTCTGGCGGCCATGTGGTAGAAGAAGGGCACGCCCGCTCCTGGCTTGCCCCATCCCACCTGCGCGAGGAACCACAGTGCCACGCCGAGCGCATCCTCAGGTCGTCCCAACTGAGGATTGGCAGCAACTGACGTTACTCATCGATTGGCCCGACCAGCTTGCGTACGAACTGATCCGTCCGGTTGTGCTCTTTGGCCGTTCAGCAACTCAGCGGGCTCAAGAGACAGGAACTCCCGAGCGGACAGTGCGGCGGAAGGCCATGCGCTTTGACCAGGAAGGCATGGCGAGCCTCCTCGTCGAGCCCGCATCCCCCCGTGCAGAGGATCGGCGCTTGCTACCTCCGCATCTGCGGCAGCTGATCGTTGACCTCAAAGCCGAGCATCCGGCATTCCACCTGGGCGAGATCGCCCAGATCTGTTTCATTGCCTCAGGTCGTCGCCCCAGCCGACACACGATCCAGCACATCCTGGCCACCGGTCCAGCACCCCGGCAGACTTGGCGCCGCTACCCCCGGTATAGCGACATTCTCGACCCAGCGGAACGTCGGGTGGCGGTGGTCCGCCTCCACGCCGAAGGGTGGAGTGTCACCTGTATTGCAACCTATCTCCAAACAAGCCGGCAGACGATTCACACGACTCTTCGGCGTTGGATCGAGGAAGGAGTGTCCGGACTTGCGGATAAATCGAGTGCTCCCAAGCAGCCGACCAGGAAGGCTGACCTCCGCGCGATGAATGAAGTGCGCAAGCTGCAAGAGAACCCAGAGTTGGGCGAGTTCCGGGTCCACGCCGCCTTGCGCCAGATTGGCATCACGCTCAGTCCGCGGACGTGTGGCCGCATCCTCGCGCTCAATCGTTCCCTCTATAAGTTGCCTGGTCCAACCGCGGAGCCACATGAAACCAAACCCATGCCCTTCCAGGCAAGTCGCCGCCATCAATATTGGACGGTCGACGTTCGTTACCTTGATATGCACCAACTCGGCGGCGGTATGATCTATGTCATCACGATCCTGGAGAACTTCAGTCGCGCGATCCTCGCCAGTGCCGTCTCCCGTTCCCAGGACCTCACTGCCTATCTGATGGTCCTCTACGTAGCCATCCGACAGCATGGCTGTCCTGAATCCCTGGTGAGCGATAGCGGGAGTATCTTCAAGGCCAAGGAGGCGATGCGAATCTATGCGGCACTCGGTATCAGGAAGGAACAGATCGACAAGAAGCAGCCGTGGCAAAGCTACATCGAGACGCACTTCAATGTGCAGCGCCGCATGGCCGACTGGCATGTGGCGCATGCCGAGACCTGGGCCGAAGTAGTTGCCTCCCACGACAAGTTCGTCGCGGATTACAACTACCAGGTGCACTGGGCCTATCGTGATCGCCAGGACGATCGCCACAGTCCGGCCGAGGTTCTCGGCTGGGTCCAGGGTGTGCAGCGGGATCTAGCGGCGTTGCATCGGATCTTCTACGCCACGCGCTTTGGCCGGAAGCTCGACAAGCT
>JAABUU010004481.1_pt1 | contig 16422 bp, 14 predicted proteins | sample 5559301 | NCBI WGS metagenome assembly JAABUU01 (sample SAMN10711884, study PRJNA513360) | rock metagenome | isolation source: Antarctica rocks | place: Antarctica: Victoria Land, Richard Nunatak white | reverse complement strand
GCTCGACCTTCCGCTCAGCTGCGTTCGACCAGGGCGGCTCCCGCTCAGGATCCTCCGGCCAGAGGGCGCCCGAGAGGCGGCACCCGGCCCCCGGCCAAGGCCAGCCCGGGCACCCGAGCTCCCGCGCAGACCGGCCCGGTCAGGGGCCGTCCTGACACTGGTGGACCGGCCGGGGGCCAGGCCAGCCCGACCAGGAGTGATCGCAGACCCAGGCCTGGCCCCCATGATCAGCCCATCGGTCCCAGGGCTCGATCTGGTGAGGAGCCTGCCATGCGAGTCACGGCGGGGCGTTCGGCCCCGAGCCCGACCGCTGGAGGCTCGACCTCTCCGGCTCCAGCCCCGGCCGCTCCAGCCCCGGTACGGGCTGGTAGGACGCCAGCGCGCCCATTTCCAGCTCCCCGCAACAGAGGGCTAGCTGCCCCTGGCGGGCGCACGGCCGGCGCGGCATCCGGAAGTGCACCTGCTGTCCAGCTCCCCGGAGAGGCAGTGGGGGTGGTCCCCGGTCCCGCGGTGCGAGTCATTCCGCGCCAGAGCCCAGTCCGAGCCGTCGACACTGATGCGCCGACCGAGGCAGTCTCGCCCAACAGCATGACCGCCACATCAGGGGCAGCCGAGGCTGACCCGGCCAGCTTGTCGGAGCCGGTCGGGAACGCCCTTGACAATGGCGAGCCCGGCTTCTCGGAGGCCACCGACGTCCCGGCGACCGACGTCCCGGCGACCGACGTCCCGGCGACCGAGACCCCGGCGACCGAGTTTCTGCCGGCGGAGGCGTTGGCGATCAAGACCCCGGTGGCCGAGTCCAAGCCGGCCGAGTCCAAGCCGGCCGAGTCCAAGCCGGCCGAGTCCCTGGCGAGCGAGACTCCGGTGGCCCACGTCAGATTGGCCCAGCCCAGGTCGGCCCAGGCCGAGCCGGCCGAGTCCAAGCCAGCGGAGGCCCTGGCGACCGACGTGCAGCCGACCGAGTCTGAGCCGACCGACGCCCAGCCGACCGAGGCGCCGGCAATCGAGGCGCCGCCAATCCAGGTGCCGCCAATCGAGACCCAAGGAACCGAGGTTCCGGCAACCAAGGTCCGAGAAACCCTGACTCCCCGGACAAGAACCCCGGCGACTCTGGCATCACCGACTCCGGCATCACCGACTCGCGATCAGCCGGCTCCGGTCGCGACAAAGAGGGCCCCAGCGTCTGGCGTCAGGCCGACTCGGCTACCGACAAGCAGAGCCCAAGCGACCGAAGGGCAACCGGATCGAGAAGATCAGCGGGACGAAGCAGTACCGGGCCGACAGGGCGTCCTCCGGACGGCCCGAGCGGGTGGGGTGGCGCCGGCCCCGACTACCAGGACTGGGCGAGTAAGGCCGCGAGCCGGGCAAGGTCCGGAGCAGCCAGGCTCAGCCCATGCGGGTGGACCATCGTCCGAAGGCGGACGTCCCCAGCCGGGTAGGCCCTCCGCCCGAGTGCGTCCGCTGGTCGCTGTGTCCCGGCAGGGCCAGGTGTCGAGCCAGGCGCAACCTCAGCCGACGCAGGGACGGCCCCGGCCCCGGCCCCGGCCGATATCCAGCCAGTCTCGAACAGCCCCCGGCCCGTCTGGATCGGGCAGGGATCACTCGCCATGGGAACCTCGGGGAAGTGGGTCGATGTCTGGAGCTGAACCGGAGCCAGACGCCCCGGTGGTCCGGATCGTGGACTCCGAGGCGGAAGGCGGTGGCGGGGACGAGGGGGTCGGAGCCGTCTCGGCTGACCAGGATGTCCCACCACCCGAGCGTGGTACCTCCGACGAACCGCCTGGCGAAGGCGGACCTCGGCTCCTGCGGCGCTTTCGGCGTCGCTGACGACAGACCCTGATCACACCGGCGCTGACCCCCGCAGCCCCGACCTATCCTCTGACCAGGCAGCCCTGACCACGCCAAAGACGCCGATCAGCCGCAGGACGGTCGACCTGGACACCACCGCGGGGGCTCTGGCTCAACAGGTTCGACGTTGCGGCCTGGAAGCCGGGCTGGATGCCGTTGGTATCGCCGAGGCCGTCCCGTTCCTCGAGACCAGGGGGCACCTGAAGGAACGCAGAGACGCTGGTCTGCATGGCGGCATGCACTTCACCTACGGCGATCCTGATCGTTCCACCGACCCTCAACGTGCCTTGCCGGGGGCCCGGTCCCTGGTGGTCGGGGCGCGGTCCTACCGCCGTTCAGCCTCCGGCGCGCCCTTCGCCGGTGCTCCGGTGGGCTCCATCGCCCGCTACTCGTGGCAGGACCATTACCGCCCGCTGCACGAGGCGCTCTCGGCCGTGGCCAGCCACCTCCAAGCGGCTGGCTGGCGAACCCGGGTTCTGGTGGACGACAACGCCATGGTCGACCGGGAAGCAGCCCGGCGGGCCGGTCTCGGCTGGTACGGCAAGAACACCCTCCTGCTGATCCCGGGACGGGGGTCCTGGTTCGTACTGGGGTCGGTGGTCACCGACGCGCCCCTCGACGGCCCGGCCGACCTGGTGGGCGACCAATGCGGTGCCTGTACCAGGTGCCTGGCGGCCTGTCCGACCGGAGCCCTCATAGCGCCCGGGATCCTCGATGCCCGGCGCTGCCTGGCCTGGTTGTTGGAGGCTCCCGGCTGGTTCCCCACCGCCTACCGGGCTTCCCTGGGAGGGCGCATCTATGGCTGCGACGCCTGCCAGGAGGCATGTCCTCCCAACCGCGCTGCCGAACGTCACCATCCATCACCGTCTGCCGACCCTGACGACCAGCCCCAGGTGGACCTGGTGGAGATGCTTGACTGCTCCGACTCCGAGCTCCTGGAGCGGTTCGGGCGTTGGTACATTCCGCGCCGCCAGGCCCGCTACCTTCGCCGCAACGCTCTGGTGGCCCTGGGCAACGTGGGCGACGGCAACGATGCCCGGGTGGTCGCAGCCCTGGAGAAGGCCCTGTTCCATCCAGATCCCGTGGTTCGGGGCCATGCCGTGTGGGCATCGGCCGAGTTGGGCCGCGGTGATCTGTTGGCACCGCTGTGGGGGGCGGAGACCGACCCGGAAGTGAGGGCCGAGCTCGAGGCGACCAGAGGCTTGCCTCAAGACGCTGAACTCCCAACGCCGACCCACGGCTCTCCTCCGGTGTGACTCACCTCCTGGTCACCAACGACTTCCCGCCCAAGGTTGGGGGGATCCAGTCGTATCTCTGGGAGCTGTGGAGGCGACTGCCCAGCCAGTCATTTGCCGTGCTGACCACCGACCACCCTGAGGCCAGTGGCTTCGACCGACAGCAGCCCTACCGGATCGAGCGGGTGGATGCTGCCATGTTGACGCCCACGCCGGCACTGGCCAGGAGGATCCGGGCACTGGCGACTGAGATGGGAGCCAACCTGGTTGTCCTCGACCCAGCTCTGCCGGTGGGCCTGGTCGGGCCCTGGCTGCAGATCCCGTACGCGGTCGTCCTGCACGGGGCAGAGGTCACCGTATTTGGTCGGCTGCCCGGGGCCAGCACCGCCCTGTCCAAGGTCTTGAGCCATGCCGTCCTGGTGGTGGCAGCGGGGGGATATCCGGCCACCGAGGGCCGTCGGGTGGCAGGCGGGCATATGCCGCCGACCGTGGTGGTGCCTCCCGGAGTGGACCACCATCGCTTCAGACCGCTGCCGGCGGCTGAGCAAGGGGCGGCCAGGGACCATTTCGCCATTCCCCGTGACGCCTGCCTGGTGGTGAGCGTGAGCCGCCTGGTCCCTCGCAAGGGCTTGGACACCCTCATAGAGGCTGTGGATCGCCTGGTAGCCGATCATCCCGAGCTGAGGCTGGTCATCGCTGGTGATGGTCGGGACCGCCAGCGGCTGGAGCGCAAGATCACGGCATCGCGTGCTCCGGTCCGACTCCTTGGTCCAGTCGGCACAGAGGATCTTCCCCTCCTCTACGGATGTGGTGACGTGTTCGCCATGCTGTGCCGCACGCGCTGGGCAGGCCTGGAGCAGGAGGGATTTGGGGTGGTCTTCCTGGAGGCGGCGGCGGCCGGGGTGGCTCAGCTGGCAGGCAGCAGCGGGGGATCCGCCGAGGCGGTGCTCCACGAGCGGACCGGCCTGGTCGTGCACCGCCCAAACGACTGCCAGGAGGCCCTGGGAGCGCTGGCTCGCCTGGTCGACGACCCCACCTTGCGGGCTCGGCTGGGTAATGCGGCGCGGGAAAGGGCCATCGCCGAGTTCGATTACGACCGGTTGTCCAGACGGCTGGAAGAAGCGCTTGAAGGAGCGGCCGGGTAGCGGCTGAGAGGCCACGTGGCGCCGCTTGCTACGATCACGGTTGGGAGGTGACTGGATGGTCGCCAGCCCACCAGCGAAAGGGAAGCCCAGTGGCCGAGAATGCCACCGAACGCCTGATCATGCGGGCCGATCCCGAGCGCTGCCTGGACACGATCACCGACTTTGAGCACTACCCCGAATGGGCTGGGGACATCAAGGAGGTGAATATTCTCCAGCGGGACTCGCAGGGCCGGCCCACCGAGGTGGCCTACCGAGTGGCCGCCTTTGGTCGCAGCACGAGCTACACACTGGCCTACGACTACAGCGGATTGCCCGGCCAGTTGTCCTGGGCGCAGACCGCAGGTGACCTGACTTCCAGCCTGGACGGGGCCTACGTTCTCACCCCTACCCAAGAGGGAGACACCGAGGTCGGTTACCGACTGACAGTGGAGCTCAAGGTGCCGCTGCCGGGCTTCCTCAAGCGCCAGTCCGAGGGCCGTATCATGCATACCGCCCTCCGCCAGCTACGGGCCAGGGTCGAGCTGGCACCCCGCGGGCAGTGACGCCGTGACCAGGACAGCGGCAGCTCGAGAGACAGCGGCAGCCCGAAAGACAGCGGCGCCCTGACCAAGCCAGTGGAGCTGAAGGTCGGTCCCGACGACCTTGGCATCGACGAGCGCACTTGGCGAGCCGGCGACCTGTTGGACAGCCTCCCCCGTTTCGAACCGGGGGAGCCGGGCCGGGTGGTGGTAGTTGCTCCCCATCCTGACGATGCAGTCCTGGGCGTGGGAGGGCTGCTCCAGCAACTCGACAGGGCCGGCTGGGTGGTCGACATGGTGGCGGTGACCGACGGTGAGGCATCACACCCTCGCTCGACCCGGATCTCGCCCGATGACCTGGTGACCAGGCGGAGCCAGGAAAGGGACACGGCATTCGATCGCCTCGGTGTCCGACCAGTTCGGGTGAGCCGGCTCGGGCTGCCAGACGGCGCCGTCTTCCAGCAGGAGGAGCACCTCAGGCAGGCATTGGAAGAACGCCTGGACACAGCTGGCCCGGGAGGCCAGCCCAGGGGACCAGCCACTCTCTGCCTGGTCCCCTGGTGCTACGATGGCCACCCGGACCACGACGCCGTCGGGCGGGCCGGGGCGGCTGCGTGTGCCGACCGGGCCACCGTCCTGGTCGAGTACCTGGTGTGGGCCTGGCACTGGGCCACCCCCAGCTCCGGCGACATCGGATGGGAGTCGGCCCGACGAGTGGAGCTGTCCCGGCGCGAGTTGGCCCGCAAGCGCTGGGCTACCAGGGCCTTTGTCACCCAGGTCACCGCCTTGAGTCCCGATGCGGGCGACACCGCGCCGTTGCCGGCCGCCGTCCTGGCTCGTTTTCGCCGGCCGTTTGAGGTGGTGCTGGCCTGACCAGGATGAGGAGGAGCTACTTCGAGGATCTGTATGGGGAGGATCCTGACCCCTGGGGGTTGGCCACCCGATGCTATGAGGCGCGTAAGTATGCCCTCACGGTGGCCGCCCTGCCCCATTCCCGGTACCGATCAGGGTTCGAGCCGGGTTGCTCCATAGGGGTGCTCAGCCGGTTGCTGGCCGCCCGCTGCGAGCATCTGCTGGCGGTCGACGGGATACCAGCTGCGGCCGAGCAGGCTCGGGCTCGCACGGCTGGGTTGGCCAACGTCGAGGTGGCTGAGCTGACGGTTCCGGAGGACTGGCCGGAGACCACGTTCGACTTGGTGGTGCTGAGCGAGGTCGCCTACTACTTCGACCGGGAGGAGTTGGGAGAGCTCCTGGGACGAGTCCACCGTACGCTGGAGGCGGGAGGCACCCTGATGGCCGTTCACTGGCGGGGACCCACCAACTACCCGCTCACCGGCGACCAGGCCCATCGGCTCATCGGGGCCCGTCCAGAGTTGTCGCGGCTGGTCCACCATGTCGAGGATGACTTCATCCTGGAGGCTTGGGTGCACGGCACTGCTCCGCAGGGGTAAAGGTGCTTCGCACTGTCTGCACAGCACCGCTCCCCAGGAGTGAAGCGGCATTGCTCCGCAGGCGCCAGGGACCCGCGGCGTAGGCTGCTCCCAAGCGACATGGGAGGCTCCTTTGGTGGCCGTGAGCAAGGACACAGTCCGCACCTTGGCCGGGCTGGAGAGCGGCGGCGCTCCGGTGGTCTCGCTCTATCTCGACGTGGACGGCAGCCATCGGGTGCGCCCCAGTGACTACCGGCGCCAACTCGAGCGCCTGGTCCGCCAGGCCCGGGAGGCCGGCAATGGCTCCGCGGGCCGCCCGGCCGGCGCAACTGAGGTGGCCGAGGATCTCGACCGCATCCAGGCCTACGTGGGGGGAGGATTGGACCGGTCGGGGATCCGTGGGCTGGCCATCTTCTCGTGCTCAGGGGCCGGGTGGTGGGAGGTGATCGACCTGGCGGTGCCGGTGCGGGACCAGCTGGTGGTCAACCAGAGCCCTCAGCTGGCTCAGCTGGAGCTCTTGTGTGAGCAGCACAGACGCTTCGCGGTCCTGCTGGCCGACCGTCAGCGAGCCCGGGTGCTGGTGGTACAGATGGGTGAGATGGTCAGATCCGAGGAATGCTTCGACGCACTGCCTCGCCACGAGGACGACGGTGGCGACTGGGACCGCGACCATGTCCACCACCATCAGGCGGCAGCTGCCCAGCACCACCTCCGCCGGGCCGCAGGCCTGGCCTTCTCGGTGCTCCAGGACGACGGATTCGACCACCTGATCCTCGGCACCCCCGAGGAGATGGTCAGTGACCTCAGGCATGAGCTGCACTCCTACCTGCGAGACCGGGTAGTGGCGGCGCGCCCCATTCCCCTCACCGCCAAGGACCGTGAGATCCGCCAGATCGTTCAGGAGGTCGAGGAGGAGCTGCGCCATTCCCAGGAGGCGGCCGTGGTGAGCGAGCTGCGGGAGGGTATGGCCACCGGGATGGGGGTGGCTGACCTGGCTGCGGTGCTGGCTGCTCTGGTCGAGCGGCGGGTCGCCACCTTGGTGGTGTCGACCGGCTTCGCCGCACCCGGCTGGCGGTGCCCGACCTGTGACCACCTGGCCGGCGTGGGGCGACGCTGCCCGGTCTGTCCTGGCGACATGGACCAGGTCGACGACGTGGTGGAAGAGGCGATCGGGCTCACCTTGTCCCGAGGCGGCCGGGTGGTGACCTGCCGGGACAACGCCGACCTCGACGTGCTCGGTCGTATCGGCGCCCTCCTGCGGTACTGACACCTTTGGCCCTGCGCAGCAGTGACGGTAATCCTCTGACGTCGATACAGGGGCGCGGTAACCTGGGGTCATGGAGCTGCGCCGGATCAACGGGCTGCCGCCTTACGTGTTCAGCATCATCGATGGGCTCAAGATGCAGGCTCGCCGGGCGGGCGACGACGTCATCGACCTCGGCTTCGGTAATCCGGACATCGCCTCACCCGACGTGGCGGTGGACAAGCTGGCCGAGGCCGTCCACAACCCGCGCAACCACCGCTACTCGGCCAGCCGGGGCATCCCCAAGCTGCGCCTGGCCCTGACCGACCTCTACCTGCGCCGGTTCGGGGTGGACCTCGACCCCGACACCGAGGTGGTGGCCACCATCGGGGCCAAGGAGGGCCTCTCCCATGTCATGTGGGTGCTGGTCGGCCCGGGCGACACCGCCCTGGTGCCCTCGCCGTCGTACCCCATCCATGTCTACGCTCCCCTGTTCGCCGGGGCAGACGTGCAGCAGGTGCGCCTGGGCGACCCGCAGGATGCGCCGGCGGGGGCGGCAGACGTGGGGGGGGGAGAGGAGGCCAGCGCGGAGGAGGGATTTTTCGCGAATCTGATGACGGCGTGGGAGTCGACCTGGCCCAAGCCCCGGGTCATCGTGCTGTCCTTCCCGCACAACCCCACCACGGCCTGCGTGGACCTGGCCTGGATGACCCGGATGGTGGACTTCGCCCGGGAGCACGAGGTGGTGCTGGTCCACGACTTCGCCTACTCAGACACCGCCTTCGACGGCTACGTGCCGCCGTCCATCCTGCAGGTGCCAGGGGCCAAGGACGTGGCGGTGGAGCTGTACACCCTGACCAAATCGTTCTCCATGGCCGGGTGGCGGGTGGCCTTCATGGTGGGGAACCCGACCATCGTGGCCGCCCTGACCAAGCTCAAGAGCTATCTCGACTACGGCACCTTCCAGCCCATCCAGATCGCCGCCACCGTGGCCATGAACGAGGCCCCCGATTATCCCAAGGCGGTCAACGAGCTCTACCACGGGCGCCGTGACGCCCTGTGCGAGGGTCTGGCCCGGATCGGTTGGCCGGTGGCCAAGCCCAAGGGCACCATGTTCGTTTGGGCCCGGATCCCCGAGCCCTACCGGGAGATGGGCTCGCTCGACTTTGCCAAGCTGTTGGTCTCGGAGGGCCAGGTGGCGTGCTCGCCGGGGATGGGGTTCGGGCCTGGGGGCGACGGCCACGTGCGTTTTGCGCTCATCGAGAACGAGAAGCGCATCGGTCAGGCAGTTCGCAGCCTGCGGCGGACCCTCACCCGGCTATGACAGGACCACCGGGGCCGGGCTCACGGACCGCCAGAGTGGGGCGGTCACTTGATGGCGGTCCGGTTCCAGCCCAGTGGCGGGACCGCTCGACGGCCCGGAGCCAGCCGGCGTGGCGGGAGTTGGCGCCGGCCCGGCTGGCCCGGGGGGCGACCTCCACATCCAGAGCCCACAGGCCCGCCAGCTCGCTGATGGACGACCAGACTCCCTCGCCCAGGCCAGCCAGCCAGGCGGCGCCCAGGGCTGTCGTCTCCAGTACCCGGGAGCGGGCCACCGGGACCTGGAGCTGGTCGGCCTGTAGCTGCAGCAGGAGATCCATGACCGACGCTCCCCCGTCCACCCGCAGGACAGAGGGAGATCTGCCCTGGGCGGCGGCACCGTCCCCGGGAAGGTTGGCGGTCCCGTTCCCGGGAGCGCCGGCAGTGGCCCTGTTCCCAACCCCGGACATGGCTTCCACTACGTCGCGGGTCTGGTAGGCCATGGCCTCCACCGCGGCCCGGGCCAGGTGGGCCCGGCCAGTGCCCCGGGACAGCCCCACCACGGTGCCCCGGGCGTGCGGATCCCACCAGGGGCAGGCCAAGCCGGTGAAGGCCGGCACCAGGTAGACGCCCTCGGCATCGGTCAGGCTGGCGGCCAGGGCCTCCACCTCGCAAGCTTCGGCGATGATTCCCAGGCCGTCGCGTAGCCACTGGATGGCAGAGCCGGCGGCGAAGATGGCTCCTTCCAAGGCGTAGGCAACCTCGCCCGTGCCCAGCTCCCAGGCCACCCCGGTGAGCAGACCGTCGGCCGGCGGCGGGCATTGGGGCCCGGCGTTCATGAGCACGAAGCTCCCCGTGCCGTAGGTGCACTTGGCCATGCCCGGCTCGAAGCAGGCCTGGCCAAAAAGGGCTGCCGGCTGGTCGCCGGCCAGGCCACTTATCGCCACGCCGGCCAGGCCACCTCCGACCACCTGGGGCGAGACGGTACCCAGGCGCCCGCTGGAGGGGAGGACCTCGGGCAGGATGCGGGCGGGGAGCCCGAACAGCTCGAGCATCTCGACCGACCAGCGGCGCTGGTGGATGTCGTAGAGCAGGGTGCGACTGGCGTTGGACGGGTCGGTGGCGTGCACGCCGCCGGGGGGCCCGCCGGTCAGGTTCCAAAGGACCCAGGAGTCGACGGTGCCAAAGGCCACATGAGGTCCCAGCTCCACGCCGCCCTCCTCGAACAGCCACGCCAACTTGGTGGCCGAGAAGTACGAGTCGAGCAAGAGCCCGGTACGGGCCCGGACCAGGGCCAGGTGGCCAGACTCGGCCAGGGCGCCGCAGCGGGTGGCCGTGCGCCGGTCCTGCCACACGATGGCCCGGTGAAGGGGGCTGCCGGTCCGGCGGTCCCAGACCACCACGGTCTCCCGCTGGTTGGTGATACCAATGGCCGCTGGTGGTCCGGAGTTGCGGTCCTCCAGCTGGGTGACCACCTCGGCCAGGGCAGCTTCGACCTTTGTCCAGATCTCGTTTGGATCGTGCTCCACCCAGCCCGGTCGGGGGTAGTGCTGGGTGAGCTCCCGGTAGGATTGGCAGACCACATTACCGAGCTCGTTGACCGCCTGGGCGCGGATGCCGGTGGTGCCGGCATCAATGGCGACTACGGCGACCATGGCTGGCACGGTAGCCGCGGTGGGGGCCCGTCACCGGCCCAGAGGTGGGGCCAGACGCCATTGCTCCGCAGAGCAATGACCCCTTGACGAGGTCTAGTTACCATGCTGTAATTACAAGCCCCTCCGTGACCCAGGTCGAGCAGCCAATCCGGTGTGATAGGAACGGCCCCGAGCGGCTGGGTCGCCATACCCTCGTTCTTTTCAGGAGATCCCAGCGGATGACCATCACCTCCCAGCAGCTTGCCTCCCAGCATGCCGGCATCGCCATCCGGCGCCGTTTCACCACCGAGGGAGTGAATCCCTACGACACGGTGGTCTGGGAGCGCAGAGACGCCCGCATCACCAACTACCGGGACGGCGCGGTCGCCTTCGAGCAGCTGGGGGTGGAGGTACCGGCCAGTTGGAGCGTGAACGCCACCAACATCTTGTCCCAGAAGTACTTTCGGGGCACGCTGGGCGCCCCCGAGCGGGAGTGGTCGCTGCGCCAGGTGGCCGATCGGGTGGTGGACACCATCACCGGCTGGGGCCTCCAGGACGGCTATTTCGCGGACAAGGCCGAGGCGGAGGTCTTCTCCGACGAGCTCAAGTACCTGATCGTCCACCAGCGGGCTGCCTTCAACTCGCCGGTCTGGTTCAACATCGGGGTGCAGGGGGTGCCGGCCCAGGCGGCGGCCTGCTTCATCCTGGCCGTGGAGGACAACATGGCCTCCATCCTCAACTGGTATGTGGAGGAGGGGACCATCTTCAAGGGGGGATCGGGGTCGGGGGTCAACCTGTCCAACATCCGCTCGTCCAAGGCACGGCATCGGGCCCGGTGAGCTTCATGCGGGGGGCCGACGCCTCGGCCGGAACAATTAAGTCAGGCGGAAAGACAAGACGCGCCGCCAAGATGGTCATCCTGGATGCCGATCACCCCGATGTGGAGGACTTCATCTGGTGCAAGGCCACCGAGGAGCGCAAGGCCCGGGCGCTGCGCGACGCCGGCTTCGACATGGACCTCGACGGCAAGGACAGCCATTCCATCCAGTACCAGAACGCCAACAACACGGTGAGGGTCACCGACGAGCTCATGCGGGCGGTGGAAGACGACGGCCCATGGGAGCTGCGGGCGGTGACGACTGGAGAGGTCATCAAGACGGTTCGGGCCAGGGACCTTTTTCGCCAGATCGCCAAGGCAGCCTGGGAGTGCGCCGACCCGGGCATGCAGTTCGACACCACCATCAACCGCTGGCACACCGCCCCCAACGCCGGGCGGATCACGGCCAGCAACCCATGCTCCGAGTACCTGCACCTCGACAACTCGGCCTGCAATCTGGCCAGCCTCAACCTGCTCAGCTTCCTGGAGGAGGGTGGGAGCTTCGACGTCGAGGGTTTCAGGGCGGCCACCGAGGTGGTGTTCTCGGCTCAGGAGATCCTGGTCGGCAACGCCGACTACCCGACCGAGAAGATCGCCGAGACGTCGAGACGGTTCCGCCAGCTCGGCATCGGCTACGCTAACCTGGGAGCGCTGCTGATGGCTCAGGGCCTGCCTTACGACTCTGATGCCGGGCGGGCCTGGGCGGCGGCCATCACCGCCCTGCTCACCGGGCACTCCTATACCTCCTCGGCCCGCACGGCGGCCCGGATGGGCCCCTTCGCCGGCTACCACGATAACTCCGAGGCCATGCTGGGCGTGCTGCGAATGCACCGCGACGAGGTGGCCCTCATCGACGAGGAGCTGGTCCCAACCGAGCTGCTGTCGGCCGCCCAGGAGGCCTGGGACACTGCGGTGGAGCTGGGTGAGCGCCATGGAGTGCGCAACTCACAGGCCTCGGTACTGGCCCCCACCGGGACCATCGCCCTGCTCATGGACTGTGACACCACCGGTGTCGAGCCCGACCTCAGCCTGGTCAAGACCAAGAAGCTGGTGGGCGGGGGGACCATGTCGATCGTCAACCAGACCGTGCCCCGGGCCCTGCGCTGTCTCGGTTACCAGGACGATCAGGTGGCCGAGATCGTGGCCTACGTCAACCAGCACAACTCCATAGTGGGTGCCCCCCACCTCGATGCAGCCCATATGGCCGTCTTCGCCTGCTCGATGGGCGACAACACCATCCACTACCGGGGCCACATCAAGATGATGGGCGCCGTCCAGCCGTTCATCAGTGGAGCCCTCTCCAAGACGGTCAACCTTCCCGAGAGCGCCACGGTGGAGGACATCGAGCAGCTGCACCTCGATGCCTGGAAGCTCGGGATCAAGGCGGTGGCCGTCTACCGGGACAATTGCAAGGTGGGCCAGCCGCTGTCCACCACCAAGAACGAGCTGGCCCTCGAAGCACCGGCCTCGGAGGCCGAGGCCCACGACCAGGAGCTGGCCGGCAAGGTGGCCGATCTGGAGCAGGCCCTCCTGCGCCAGACGGTGGTGGTCCGCCAACCCATCCGGGAGCGCCTGCCCCGGCGCCGGCGGTCCAGCACCTTCAAGTTCCGGGTGGCCGACTGCGAGGGCTACGTGACGGTAGGGGAGTACGACGACGGCCGTCCCGGTGAGGTGTTCATGAAGGTGTCCAAGCAGGGCTCGACCCTGGCCGGCGTCATGGATGCCTTCTCCATCGCCATCAGCGTGGGCCTGCAGCACGGGGTGCCCCTGGCCACCTTGGTGCGCAAGTACACCAACATGCGCTTCGAGCCGGCAGGCATGACCGACGACCCCGAGGTGCGGATAGCGGCCAGCCTGGTGGACTACATCTTTCGGCGGTTGGCGGTCGACTACCTGCCGCTGGTCGACCGGGTGGAGCTGGGTATCCAGACCACCGAGGAGCGCATCCAGCCCACCCTGCCCGGGGTGGAGGAGCTGACCACGCCGAGTGCGGGAGTGGTGGAGGCCGGCATGGTGGGGCCGGTCACCTCGATCCCGGCGGAGGCCCGGGACGCGCCCTACTGCATGCAGTGCGGCAACGTGATGCAGCGAGCCGGCGCCTGCTTCGTCTGCCCCAGCTGCGGCACCACCAGCGGGTGCTCCTGAGCGCCAAGCAATTCGCGAAAAAGAAGCACTCCCGCATCGAGCGGCGATGCCCCCTTTCACCGTTGGTGCTGCCCGATGGCAGGTGCGCCGCGGTGACGACAGGACCGGCTTTGCCCAGGTCTCGACCACGCTGAGCAGCCAAAACCCCGGTCACTGGTTCCCTCGAGGGAACCAGTGACCGGGGTCTCAGTCGTACTGGGCTGAGCGGGCGGGGCCGCGCTCAGCGGAAGCCGTGTCAGTCGGTGCTATGGCCCCAGATGGTCGCCAGCTGCTTACGCATGGACATGGCGTGGGCCGAGCCGGGTCGCCCGAACTGGAGCAGGGCAGCCCCCATGAACAGGAGCATCAGGGCGCTCAGCGACAGCCACAGGCTGTTGAGGCCGGTGAAGGCCAGAGCCGAGCTGGGAGCGGCGCCCGAACTGACCGTCTCCACCTGGGCGGGAACCAGGTTTGAGACCGTTACCCCATGGACGACCGTGCTCACACGGTGGGCGGGCACAACTACGCGATGCACGGGTACAACCACGGTGCCGTGGGTTACCGCCTGGGTAGTCGTGGTGGTTGGCCGGGTGGTCGTGGTGGTTGGCCGGGTGGTCGAGGTGCTCGACGTGGTGGGCGCCTTGGTAGTGGTGGTGCCGCCACCGATGTTCCCGCCGCCGCCGTTTCTGCTGCTGCCGCCGTTGATATTACCGCCGCCGCCGTTGTCGCTGTTGCCGCCACCGATGTTCCCGCCGCCGCCGTTTCTGCTGCTGCCGCCGTTGATATTACCGCCGCCGCCGTTGTCGCTGTTGCCGCCGTTGATGCTGCCGCCACCACCAGTGGAACTGCCACTGGTGGGGCCTCCGTTGGTCGTCGCCGAGGCCAGTGAGCTGACGCCCACCAACCCGAAGGTGGTCAACGATCCGCTCAGGGCGACCAGTCCGATGTAGCGGGAGATTCTCTTACCTGAATCCGACATTCCCATTTCTCCTTTGGCTGTTGTGCTCGCTTGGCAATATCAGCCCAGAATGGGCCATCGATGACACAGGTACCCCAGCTCGCCGGTGGTCCGGCGACCCGGAGATTATGCCCGACGTTACGCCGTCCGTCAAGAATCGGCGGGATCCCGTGGCTGGCACGTCGCCGGCCAGCCCTCAGAAGAGATGAAACGCCCATGGCGGCCAGACCTGGGCGACCACTCGGCCCACGACAGACGACGCCTTGATGGGCCCGAAGAACCGGCTGTCGTAGGAGTCCTGCCGGTTGTCGCCCATGACGAAGTAGTGGCCGGCGGGGACCCTTTCGGTAGGCACTTTGGTGGTGACCGCACTCGGCGGCAGGTAGGGCTCGGCCGCCGCCTGACCATCGACTATCAGGTGACCATTGCTTGACCCCACCACCTGGCCGGGCAGGGCGACGACCCGCTTCACCACGTCGGCGATGTTGGGATCAACCTGGTCGGTGGGCGGCCGGTGGAACACGACAATGTCACCCGGGTGAAGCTGACCCCGGTTGATGTTGAACTTTTGCACCAGGATCCGGTCCCCGACCTGCAGTGTCGGCGCCATGGAAGCTGAGGGCACCTCGAAAAACTGGAAAGCCAAGACCTTGACCAGGGTGGCCAGGACGGCGCCCACGGCGAGCGCCACCACCAGACCCACGGCTGAGCGCCTCCGACGCTTCTTGCGCCGCAACCGCCGGTACTCGGCCAGCCCAGTGGCGCCTGTGGGAACTCGGGCATCCCCAGCTGGCGGAGGCCGCAGCTGATATTTAGCGGTCGCCTCGCTAGCCGCCGTTGACGGCTGAGCCACCGTTGCCCCCGGCGCCACCGTTGCCACCCGACCCGCCGTCGATGGCCGAGCCCCCGTTGCCCCCGTCGCCACCGTCGCCACCCGAGCCGCCGTTGATGGCCGGGCCCCCCCTGCCGCCGTTACCACCGTTGCCGCCCGAGCCGCCGTTGATGGCTGAGCCCCCGTTACCCCCTGCTCCTCCGTTACCTCCTGCCCCGGTGGGCCCACCGGTAACCGGGGTATTGCTCGTACAACTGTCCGGCCCCGGATTCGACGCGTCTCCCCCTGCTCCACCCGAGCCGCCACCTCCGCCGGTTGTACCCTGCCCGGGAGCACCCGGGGTGCCCGGGGCTCCCGGGTTGCCCGTCGGCTGGCAGGCCACCGGCTGTGCGTTGCCCGTTCGAGAGCCATTGCCGCCTCCATGATGGGCGACGATGGCGATGGCGGGCACCACCATCAGCAATACGACCGCCGCCAGCGCCAGCCACCAGATTCTCTTCCCAGGCCTCATTGGCCTGCCTCCCGTTCGGTGTCCCCTGGCGTCACACCAATGACGCGTCGGCCGCACTCGTGCCGGCAGCCGCATAGGTGCCCAGTTTACGCCCGGAAGATGGCCCATAGGCATCGGCTAACTGACGAACTGCTCCCATGGGAAGCGATTGGACAGGGCATCGAGCCGGCCCTTGACGACACAGAGCGGTGGCCCTCAGGCCACCGCTCTGTGATCATCTGCTACGGGCTACGAGGCCCGCCAATGGTGTTCCCTAATGGAGTTCAGCCCTCATCAGGGGTTAACGGTGACGGCACCGGTGGAGAAGCCGCCCACCGCGACTCCGGCATTGCCGCCAGTGCCGCCCCTGCCGCCGTTACCGCTAATACCACTGGTGGCGGAGCCACTATTGCCGCCTCTGCCGCCGCTACCGGCGGTGCCGGTCGCCCGACAAGTGCCGTCACCGCCGGCGCCGGTCCGGCCGCTGTTGCCGCCAAGGCTGGTGCTGTGCCTACCACCAGCGCTGCTGCTGCCGGTGCTGCCGGAGTTTCCGCCGTTGCCCGCTACCGTCAGGCAGTTGCTCTGCTGGGCACCGCCGCCCCCGCCGTAGCCGCCATTGCCGCTAACGGAGCCGTTGTTGCCGGCGCTGCCGCCGCTACCGCCGTCGCCGGCCCGCCCAACGTTGGCGTTGCCGCCCCGCCCGGCGTTGCCGCCCCGGTGGGTAGTCGTGGTGATTGTCGTGGTGGCGGCCGACGACAGCGCGCTGGCGCCGGCAAATCCGACGGTCGT
>JAABUU010004471.1_pt1 | contig 16451 bp, 11 predicted proteins | sample 5559301 | NCBI WGS metagenome assembly JAABUU01 (sample SAMN10711884, study PRJNA513360) | rock metagenome | isolation source: Antarctica rocks | place: Antarctica: Victoria Land, Richard Nunatak white | reverse complement strand
TCGGTGCCTAGTACTTTCGCACTGACCGCATCGGGATGAATGCTCGATTGTTTTCACGATGGCGGATCAGCAGAATGGTAAGGGCGCTATGCGGTGTGACGATAGACGAGATGGAACCGTCCAGGCGATGTCGCCGGCGGAGCGTCCCTGCATGGGTGCAGGCAGTGGCGGTGCGGGCCAGCGGCATGGGGCGAGCGTCGTCGGGCTCCGTGATACGCCTCCCACACACAACGACGCGCCAATGAAGGGGGTGAGGAGTGACCGGGCCAGTCGTGCTCGTCGTTGACGACAGCCCGACGATTCGCAAGATCGTCGAGATCACGCTCAAACGGCAGGGGGTGGAGGTGCTCAGCGCCCCCAGTGGCGTGATCGCGCTCGCCGCGATCGCCAACACGCCCCCGAAACTGATCCTGCTCGACATCATGCTGCCGAAGGTGAATGGCTATCAGATCTGCCAGATCATCCGCCGCAACCCGGAGTACAAGCATATCCCCGTGGTGATGCTCTCCGGCAAGGACGGCATCTTCGATAAAGTGCGCGGCAAACTCGTCGGCGCGACCGAGTACATCACCAAGCCCTTCGAGCCGCGCGATCTCCTGCGCGTCGTCCGTAAGTATGTCCCCCTGGACGCGGCGGTCCGTGAGGCACACAACGGGGCCGTCCCGCTGGGGGCGAGCCGGGTAAGTTAAGCGATGAGCATGATGATGCGGCGCAGCGCCGTAGGACAAGAACACATTCAAGAGCAGGGTGCCGAACTGGCGCTCGATCCGCGTTTCCCCGAGGCGAACGGGGTGACGCCGCAGGAGATCGCCCCCGCAGCGCTCTACAGGGTCGTTGACGAACTGGCGGCGCAGCGTTTCAACGGGTATCTCCAGCTGGGTGGCATGAACGCCCTGGTCGAGACCGGCGGCGTCATCCTGCTGCGCGATGGCGCGTTGCTCGCCGCGCGCACGACCGTCGCCGATGGCGCGCGCGCGCTGACGCAACTGCTGACGCCCCGGGATACGGCCCCGCTCCTCTACGCGGCCCATACCCTCAACGGGGACACGGCGTTGGCGCTTGCCGCCACCTTCCACGCGCCGCAACTGACCCAGCCGATGGGGAACGACAGCGGCGAGGTCGCCATGCTACTGCGCGAACTGACCGGCGTACAACACTCCGGCGTCATCCACATCGGCGCGCGTGGTGCCCGCCCGCATACACCCCTTTGGGCCAGGATCCTCCTGCATAAAGGGAAGATCCTGGGGGTCTATGGCGCGCAGGATCGCTACCCGAAGGCGTCGCTCGCCGAGGTAACGACCGTGCTGGCCGCGTCGAACCCGCAGCTAGCCCTTTTTACCCTGCCCTCCACGCTCATACCGCTGTCGCTGCCGACACGCGCGGCGGCCCCGCCAACCGATCGAGCGGCGGCCGGTGCCGGGGCGACACCGGCCCGCGACGAACTGCTAGAAACCGATCTGGTCTGGTTCATGTCGCGCTTCGAGCGCGCATTCGGGCGGCTCAAGGAGCGCCGCGAGCCGCAGGCGGATCTGCTCCGCGCTTTCGGGGAACTCGCCAACGAACTCGCCGGTTTCGTCGCCGGGATTCAGGGCGCGGAGAACGACCAACTGGCGACACGCGCGGTGGTGGAGGTGGAACTCCAGCGCGCCAGGATGGGCGGGAACGCCCTGCCCGACCTGAAGCTCGGCAAGGCGGGGCTCGACGCGGTTGCGGTGTCGCGCGGCTACGGGGGGTTCCAGCGTCGCAGCGGGGCCGGGATGGCCTACTTCAAGCGTGCCAGCAACGACATGCTGACGCTGATCGGGCGACTGCTGGAACGGCTGATCGCGGCATTCCACGATCCGGTCGCTGCGGGGCTGTCGCGCGAGGCGGGGGAAACCCTCCTGCGCGAGATACGCGACGGCCTGGAGCGGTTGGCGTAGCAAGCAGATCGCGCGATGGCGGCGCGGCAGATCCAGGGCGATAACATACGAGGAGAAAAGCGCGATGGCGAAGAACAAGATCCTGGTGGTGGACGACAGCGCGACCGAGACGATGCTGATTACCACGCCGCTCCGTGCGGAAGGATACGATGTCATCACCGCCAAGAATGGCGATGAGGCGCTGCTGCGCCTCGCTGCGGATCGCCCGGACCTGATCGTGCTGGACGTGGTGATGCCCGGCAAAAACGGCTTCCAACTCTGCCGCCAGATCCGCAACGACGCTCGTTACAGCACCCTCCCGGTGATCCTCCTCACCTCGAAGAACCAGGAGTCGGACAAGTTCTGGGGGATGAAGCAGGGCGCGACCGCCTACATGACCAAGCCGTTCGTCCCCGAAATGCTCCTGGCAACGATCCGCCAGCACGTCTAGCAGTCGGTAGTCCGTGGTCGGTAGTCCGTAGCAGGGACGAGGATAACGGCCACCCCTACGGTTCCCTCATTTTCTACGGACTACGGACCACGGACCACGGACTAACCGCCCCGGAGGAACGCATGGTCACAGCGACCACCGAACGCGCCACGCCCGCCCCGCAGACCGGAAGCGCGGGACGCCTCTATCTCACCTGTACCCTCGCCGGGAGGCGCTACCTCGTCGCCGCAGGGGTGGTGCGTGAGGTCGAAGAGGTGAGCGGGGTCACGCCGATCCCCGCCGCGCCGCCGTGGTTGCGTGGGGTGATGAATCTGCGCGGCACGATCATCGCCGTGGCCGACCTCGCCGCCTTCCTCGGCATGGCATCGACCGGCACCGGTGACGAAGCGCTGATCTGCATCACCGGCGAGCCGACCGGTGCCGGTGGCGAGGATCAGTTCATCGCCCTGACGGTTGACGCGGTCAGCACGATCCGCTCCCTCGGCGCGGACGAGTTGCTCCCGCTGACGGAACGCGATCGTGTCGGCATCGACCGCTATCTGGCCGGGCTCTACCGCACCCCGGCGCGCGATGGTGTCGCCGGTGAATTGCTGGGTGTGCTCGACCTGGAGGTATTGCTCGGAGCCTTGCTCGGGGCGCTCGATAGCGCGCTGACCTAGAGGGTGTTAGGCACCCCTGGTTGCCGGTTGTCGATTATGGTGCCGTTATTTCGTCGTGGAGGCGATGCTACGTGGACCTGCCACCCCAGACGAGCACCATCGGGCCGTACCGGCCCGCTAGTACAGCGCGCTCGGTATTCCTCCGGGGTTTCGTAGCGCGATTTTCCTGCTACAACGCCAAGAATACTACCGAGCTATTCCGAGCATACTGTACTAGCAGGCGCGATGCGCTCGCCATCACCTCCCTCCTGTATATTGGATGTACAGTCATCACCAGCAGGTGCCTAACACCCTCTGGCGAGCGCGCCTTGCCCCGTCATATCGCAGCGGCGCAGCCGCGCGAACGATCGTCCACGCAGGAAAGAGAGGCGAGCAGCAGCATGAACGAAGCGTCAGCGCATCCGACCGGGACACCGGCCACCATCCTCGATGATCTCCGGGTCCGCCTGGCGGGCCTCGTACTCTTGCTGACCCTTTTGCCGATGCTGGGCCTCGCCTTCCTCCTGCGCGGGGCGATTCAGGGGGGCGAACTCGTCGCCTTCACCGTCGGTATCGCCGTCATCGCCATCGTCGCGGCGCTCCTCGGCGCGCGGCAAATGGTCGCCCCGCTGGCGGCGCTGGAGCACGACCTGCGCGCCATCCCCGCCGATGGACAGGTGCAGATCACCGGGCCGACGCAGATCGCGGCGGTGCGGGAGGCGGTCAATGCGCTGACCACAACGATCGGCGCGGAAGCACGCCAGCAAGCCGCACACAGCGGCATCATCCAGACGCAGATCGCGAAGCTGCTGGAGGAGATCGGCAGCGTCGCCGAGGGCGATCTGACGGCGGAGGCGGAGGTGTCCGCCGACGCGCTCGGCCCGGTGGCCGACTCCTTCAATTACATGATCGCCGAACTCCGCCAGATCGTCGGGCGGGTTAATTCCGCCACGCAGCAGGTTTCCTCCTCCACCGACCAGATCCTGACCACGACCGATACCCTCAGCCGCAGCGCCGAGCAACAGGCGGCGCGGATCGCGGATACCTCGGCGGCGATCGAGGAGATGGCCGTCTCGATTCAGCAAGTGGCGGAGAATGCCACCCTCTCCTCCGAGGTCGCGCGCGGCGCACGCGAAGCCGCCGAGGTCGGCACGCGCGCCGTGACCGCCACCGTGGCCGGGATGACCCGCATCCGTGGGCAGGTGCAGGAGACCGCCAAGAAGATCAAGCGCCTCGGCGAGTCGTCGCAGGAGATCGGTCAGGCGGTCCAGTTGATCGAGGAGATCGCGCGCCGCACCAATCGCCTGGCGTTGAACGCCGCGATCCAGGCGGCGATGGCGGGCGAGCACGGGCGCGGCTTCGCGGTCGTGGCCGAGGAGGTCCGCCGCCTCGCCGAGCGAACGTCGCACGCCACCGGGCAGATCGCCGCGCTCGTCGGCGCGATCCAGTCCGAGACGACGAGCGCGGTCATCGCGATGGAGGACGGGACGCGCGAGGTGGTCGCGGGGTCGCGGCTGGCGGACGCCGCCGGGCAGAGCCTCGGCGAGATCGACCAGATCGTCGGCCAGCTCGCGGAGCTGATCGAGGCGATCTCCCTCGCCGCCGACCAGCAGGCCCGCGCCTCCGCCGGCATCGCCCGCGCGATGGGCGAACTCTCCCAGGTGACGCAGGGGACCGCCAGCGGGAGCCAGCAGGCCGCCACCTCGATCGCCTCGCTGGCGACGCTGGCCGATGACCTCCGCGAGAGTGTCGCCACCTTCCGTCTCGGGCCGGACGAGCGCGCCAACGGACGCACGATCGGGCCGGACGAGCACGCCGATGGGCCTGCAACCGCGCAGCCGGGAACGCGAGGACACAGCAACAGCAACGGGTATCACCTGGCCGGGCCGAGCGCGCCGTTGATCGTTAATGGTGTACCAGAACGGAACTAACGGGCGCGCGTGCCGCCGTCGCCACCGGGAGAGTGAGGAGATCATGCAGGAACGATTCAGAGCAGGCATCGAACGCACGGGCAGCGTGCGGCGCTGGCGCGTCGCGACGAAGTTGCTCGTCGCGACCGCGCTCGTCGTGGTCGCGCTGACGATCGTCATCGACCTCCTGGTCGTGAACCGGGTGCAAAGCGCCCTGACGACCCAGGCAACGACCGATGTCACCGGTTCGACCAATTCACTGAAATATCTGCTCGATCAGAAGGGTGCCCCCAACGTCGATAGCACTGGTGTCCTCGCCTTCGGCGCGTGGAGCACGAACGAGGCGTCGATCGTCGAGGCGATCAAGCGCAATACCCTCGCCGACGCGACGATCTATCAGTTTGTGGGCGGCAAGTTCGTGGCGCGCGGGACAACCCTCGGGAGCGGGATGGCCGTCCGACAGGCCACCGAGACGACCCTGAGCGGGCCGGAAACGGCGGCGCTCCTGCGCGGCGAGGGGTTCAGCGGGCAGACGACGATCAACGGGCAACCCTACGTCGCCAACTATCTGCTGATCACCGATGGCAATGGGCAGACACTGGGCGCACTCTTCACCGGCAAGCCCGCCGCGTTCATCGGCGAGCAGACGACGCAGATCACCGGCGCGGTCGCGCTCGTCTCGCTCCTCCTCCTCGCGGCCAGCCTCGCCCTGATCTTCTTCCTCCTCACCCGCCTGATGACCCGCCCGCTGCGCGCGCTCAGTGGCACGGCGGAGCGGATCACCGCCGGTGACTACGGGGTGCGGATGTCGATCGACAACGAGGATGAGCTGGGCGATGTTGCCCGCACCGTCAACACCATGATCGAGCGCGTGACCGACAATGCGCGCGAGCAGGAGGCGCAGAACGCCGCGCTCCAGACGCAGATCGTGAAGCTGCTGGAAGAGATCAGCAGCGTCGCCGAGGGCGACCTGACGGTGGAGGCGGAGGTGTCCGCCGACGCCCTGGGCGCGGTGGCCGACTCCTTCAACTACATGATCGTCGAACTCCGGCAGATCGTCGGGCGCGTCAACACCGCCACCCAGCAGGTCGGGCGGTCCACCGACGAGATCCTCGCCACCACCGACGTGCTGAATGGTTCCGCCGAGCAGCAGGCGTCCCGGATCGCGGACACGTCGGTCGCGGTCGAGGAGATGGCCGTCTCGATCGGTCAGGTCGCCGAGAATGCCGCCCTCTCCGCGCAGGTCGCCCGCGAGGCGCGCGACGCGGCATCGGCGGGCGCGGTGGCCGTGACCGCGACGGTGGAAGGGATGGGACGGATCCGCAATCAGGTGCAGGAGACGGCGCGGAAGATCGAGCGTCTGGAAGCCTCCTCCCAGGAGATCGGCACGATCGTCTCGCTGATCAAGGATGTGGCCGACCAGACCGGGGTGCTCGCCCTCAACGCGGCGATCCGCGCCGCAGCGGCGGGCGAGCACGGGCGTGGCTTCGCGGTCGTCGCCGAGGAGGTCCGCCGCCTCGCCGAGCGCGTCACCGTCGCCTCCGCCCAGATCGACACCCTGGTGAAGGGGATTCAGGCCGAAACCGGCGAGGCGACCCTCGCGATGACCCAAGGTTCCCAGGAGGTCGCCTCCGGGGTCCGGGTGGCGGACGACGCGGGACGCGCGTTGGCCCGCATCGATACCACCGCACGCCAGCTCGCGGAGCTGATCGAGGCGATCTCCCTCGCCGCCGACCAGCAGGCCCGCGCCTCCGCCGGCATCGCCCGCGCCATGACCGAGATCTCCGGCATCACCACCGGCACCACCGCCGGCACCCGGCAGGCCGCCGCCGCCGTCGCCGCCCTCGCCACCCTCGCCGACGACCTCCGCCAGGGCGTCGCCGCCTTCCGCCTCGACGATATGGAGCGGATTGTCCCCGTCACACCTGTCCGCTCCGGTGGTACGGGCGGACGGCGCACACTGGCGAGCGTCGGCGTGGCCGACTAACGACTCCCAGAACGGCTCCTAGATGGAAGGGCGGCGAATGACAACCACGTATCGGGCAGTAATGGGAGGCGTGATGGGCGGGCGCGGCGGCGGGCTCGGTGCCCCCGCGTCCGCTGCCGCGTCCGACGCGGGCGCGGCCTGGGCCGAAGTCGTCGCCGCCCGCTGGGGGCTGCACTTCCCACCGGCACGCCATGCCACCTTGCTCGACCGACTCGGACAGCGTCTCCGCACCCTGGGACTAGGCGATCTCACGGCCTATCGGGGCTATCTCGCGCGGCACCCGCAGGAATGGCAACGCCTCGCCGACGCGCTGATCGTGGCGGAGAGTCGCTTCTACCGCGAGGCCGATACCGCCCGCGCCCTCGCCGAGCAGATCCTGCCGGAACTGCTCGGACACCGCGAGGTCGGTGGCAGCGGGCGGCGCGAATTGGCCCTCTGGAGCGCCGGGTGTAGCACCGGCGAGGAAGCCTATACCCTGGCGATGATCGCGCTGGAAGCGGTGCCGCTGGCGGCGAACTGGGAACTCCGCATCCTGGGGAGCGATCTCGGTACCAGCACTATCGCCAGCGCGCGCGCGGGGATCTACGACGCGCGCCGCCTAGCGAATCTCCCCGCAGGATGGCAGGAGCGCTACACCGCGCCGCTGCCGCCGCCCGCCGACGGGGCGACGCGCGTACAGGTGCGCCCGGCACTACGTTTGCCGACGACCTTTCGCCAGCACAATCTCTGTGGCGCGGTCTGGCCGATCGGCGCGCAGCTCGGCCCGGATGCTGGACCTGCCGCCCGCGCGGCAGCTCGGCGAACTGGCCCAACTCCTCCTCGAAGGCTTCACCGCCGCCGAGCGCGGCGGCGTGCCGGACGAGTCGCAGGCACCGCTGCTGACGATCGTCGAGCACCTCGACGCGCAGATCGAGAGCTTGCTGCACGATGAGGGGCAGGGTCGCGAGCGCCTCGACCGGAGCTATCGCCTGTTGGAGCAGGTGTTGCAGACGGTCGAGGCGGCGGAGGCCGCGCCGCTGCCGCTCCTCGACATCTCGCTCGACGATCTCCTCCTCACCTTGCAGCCCGCCGCGCCCGCCGTCCCGGAGGAGCCGGAGGCGGCCCCGCTCCCGGCGCTGCCAGAGCCGTCACAGACGGAGATCGTGCTGGTGGCCGAGGATGCGGTCGCGCCGATTGAGTGGGGGGCGAAGGAGACGATCCTCTGGAACAAGGGTGGCTGGAACGAGCGCAAGACCGCGTATGGCAACACGGAGTGGGTCTTCCTGGACGAGGAGAGGGGGACCGGCACGCTCGTCCCACCGCCAGGGATGATCGAGGTGCCGACGAACGACGCGGCACCACCCCTCGAAGCGACCGCCGTGGACGCGCCACGCATCGCGGAGGAGTCGGCGGATACCCCGCTCGTTGCGGCGGCACATGCTGACGTTGACGAACAGCTCGACATTACGCCGCTCGCCGCCCTGCCGCACACTGCGGGCGCGGCGACGCCGAGTGACGCACGCATAACCACCGGCACGCTCGACGCCCAGGCACTCGAAGAGGCCGCGCTGTTGGCCCTCTCCGAGGATGATCTGGCGCACTATCTGGACCTCACCGACGATGAGCAGCGCGTCTTCCTCCAGGCGCACCTGGGGGAGATGACCGATTTCGCGACCGATCTGGGGCTCGCCATCGATCCGGCGCTGCAAGCGGCGCGCGATACCGGCGATCTCTCCGCGCTGCTCGGCGCGGCGGCGAGCGACACCGGCTCGTTGCCGCCCACGCCCGGCGGGCGCGAGAAGCACACCGACGCGCTGCTCGCGCCGATCGCCCTGATCGCCCCCCGCCGCCCGCAACGCCCGCTGCTGAGCGCGCCGCATGGCGACGGTCCCGGCACCGATCGGTTGCTCGCCACCAACACCACCCCCGCACCCACCGCCAACATGTCGGAGCCGCAAGTTGCCACGCCCGCCGAGATGGACCCCGCGCTCGCGCCGGATGATAACGACGACAGCGTGCTCGCCCTCGCCGACACGGACCACGAGTCCGCCGAGACTATAGTGGCGAATACGGGATACGCCGCAGCAACCGATGTCGAGACCATAGAGAAGGACGAGACCCTAGCGGCCCTCGCCGCGACCGCCGCCGATGCACAGCACGCCCAGGTGGACGATCTGCTGCTGACCGAATATCGCGCCGCCGACCATGCGACGAAGCTCCTCGGCGCTGATTTCACCGAAACCTACGATCTCGCGCGGGCGGCGGAGGATGCGGTGCAGATCCGCGCCGCGCGGCTGGAGTCCGCCCGCCGCAGCCTCAACACCGCCGATCTCGATACCGGCGACGACGACCCGGTGACCGCCGAACCCAAAGCGGAACACGCCGACGGCGTGGGCGCGGCTGGCATCGGTGCCACCATCAGCGAGGAACCCGCAGAGGGGAACTTCCTGGATGTGCTCCTCGATGATGTGCCAGACGACGCTGCGGCCAGCGTCCTCGACGAGGACGACGATACCGATCTCAACTTCGCCGCCCTCCCCGAACTCGACCCGGAGATCGAGGCCGCCTTCGCGCGTCTGAGCGAGGCGGAGGTCAACACCTTCCTGACCCTCGATGGCGAGGCGGCGCTCGCCTTCCTGCGCAAACACACCACCGGCTCCGCAACCGAGGCGGCGACCCGGCACGACGAGGACTCCGCGTCGGTCGCGGCGGCCACGATCGCCAGCGCCGAGGAGTCGACAGACCTCAGCTTCGACCAGGAGATCGTGGAGGTCTTCCTGCAAGAGGCCCAGGATCTCCTGGCGGAGTGGGAAGCCGGCGCGGCGAGCCTGCACCACGACCCCGCCGACGCCGCCCAACTCGCCACGCTGCGCCGCATCGCTCACACCCTGAAGGGTGCGGCGAACATGATGGGCTTCACCCGTCTCGGCGCGGCGGGCGGGCGGGTCGAGGATCTGCTCGATCGGCTCGAAGAGCGCGAACTGGCCGTCGCGCCGCCGATCCTCGCCTTCATCGACGACACCCACCGTTTCGTCCGGCGGGCGAGCGACGTGACCGCCAGGGACGACGACGCGATGCTCGATGCGGAGAGCGCGGCGCTCGATACGCGCCACGAGGCGCTCGTCGCCGCGATCGAGGCGGGTGAAGTGCACGCCCCGCTCGATCGCGGCAGCGACGACACCATAACGGAGGAGGCTATCACCGCGACGTGGGAGGCCACGGACGGCGAGATCGACGGCGAGCTGCTCGACGTCTTCATCCAGGAGGCCGAGGAACACCTGGCCGCCTTCGGGCAGGCGCTGGTCGCGCTCGATCGGCATCCCGATTCGGTGGGGCAGATCGCCGAGGCGAAACGGATCATCCACACCCTGAAGGGGGCGGCGGGGGCGCTCGGCTATCCGGTCACAGCGGCCCTCTGCCATAGCATCGAGGATCTCTTCGGCATGCTCGATGAGCGCGACGATGTCCCCTCGCGCGAGATGCTGACCCTCTGCTTCGACTCCGCCGAGGCGCTGGAAACGCTGGTGCGCGGCATCGCCACCGGACAGGGCGAGGATCGGGCGCTGGTCACCCCGTTGCGCGGGCGCTATGCCGCCCTGCTGAACCATGCGGGGCGGACACCGCAGGACACGACCGCCGAGGCCATCCCGGAGCGCCCGGAGGAGCCGCGCGCCGAGAGCGCCGCGCGCAGCGTGCGCGTGGACATCGCCCACCTCGACAATCTGCTCAATCTGGTCGGCGAACTGGTCATCAACCGCACGAGCCAGGAACAATATCTCGAACGCCTCGGGCGCACCGTCGCGGAGTTGGGCATTAGCGTGGAGCGCCTGCGGCGGGTCGGCGGGCAGTTGGAGAACCGCTACGAGGTCGCCGAGCTCCTCCGCGATGAGTCGCCGCGCGCGCATCTCACCCTCGTCGGGCCGCGCGAGGAGGGACAGGACGAGTTCGACGCCCTGGAGCTGGACCGCTACACCGAACTGCACCGCATCTCGCGCGAGTTGATCGAGATCGCGGCGGATATCAACACCGCCAGCACCGAGTTCGATGGCCTTTACGATGGCTTCGAGCAGACCCTCGCGCGCCAATCGCGCATCGCGACCGACCTGCAAGATCGGATGATGGAAGTGCGCCTCGTGCCGCTCTCCACGATCGCGGCACGCCTCTACCGCGCCGCGCGTGGCGTGGCGACCCGCCGCGGGCGCGAGGTAGACCTGACGATCGACGGCGAGACGGTCGAGATCGATAAGGTGTTGCTGGAGGAGATCACCGACCCGCTGCTACACCTCGTCCGCAACGCCGCCGACCACGGCATCGAGGCCCCGGAGGAGCGGCGGCGGCGGGGCAAGCCGCCGCGCGGCACGATCCGCCTCAGCGCCGCCCGCGAGGGGAACGAAGCGGTCATCCGTGTCAGCGACGATGGCCTGGGGATCGATCTCGACCGCGTGCTCGACAAGGCGCTGGCGCGCGGCATCATCCGTCGCCGCGACGGGCTGACGCGCGACCAGATCCTGGATCTGATCTTCCTCCCCGGCTTCAGCACCAGCGCGACGATCAGCGACATCTCCGGGCGTGGCGTCGGCCTCGATGTCGTCCGCACCAACGTCGCGCGCCTCAAGGGGACGCTCGGTGTGGCGTCGGAGCCGGGCGTTGGCACCACGTTCACGATCCGCCTGCCGATCATGCTCGCGGTCACGCGCGCGCTGCTCGTGCGGTCCGGCACCCAGACCTTCGCCATCCCCCTGCCGGTCGTGGAGCAGGTCGCGTTCTTCCGCAAAGAGCTTGTCAGCACGATCGGCGAGCGCGAGTTGCTCGATCTCGGCGACACGGCCTACCCCGTGCTCCACCTGAATCGTGCCCTCGGGCTCGCCACGGGCGGCGAACCGGCCCCCGGCGCGCGCGCGCTGATCGTCGGCAACGCCGAGCGCCGGGTGGCGCTGGTGGTGGACGAACTGATCGGGCAGCAAGAGATCGTGGTCAAGCGGCTGGGGCGACACCTCCAGTCGGTCGCCGGGGTGGCCGGGGCGACGATCCTGGGGAGCGGGCAGGTGGTCCTGATCCTCAATGTCCTCGACCTGATCGGGGCAGGGCGAACCGTCCGCGAGGCCCCGGCCCTGCCCCAGCCGCTCCGCTCGCAGGGCACCGCGCACGGTGGGTTGGGCGGGCGCGTGGCGCTGGTGGTGGACGACTCCCTCAGCGTCCGCCGCGTGCTGACGCGCACGTTGGAGCGCGACGGCTGGCAGGTGCTCGGGGCGAAGGACGGGGTCGAGGCGCTGGAAATCCTTTCCTGGGCGCGGCCACAGGTGGCGATCCTCGACATCGAGATGCCGCGCATGAACGGCTACGAACTCCTGGCGCTGATCCGGGGCGGCGCGGAACACCGCGATCTGCCGATCGCGATGCTCACCTCCCGCGCGGGCGAGAAGCACCGGCGCAAGGCGCTCGACCTCGGCGCGTCGGCCTACCTGATCAAGCCCTTCGAGGAGAGCGAGTTGTTGCGGACGCTGCGCGAACTTGGCGCGGCGGCGCGGCAGCAGACGGTCGGGTAAGGGGTGAGGTGGCGGTCAGCGGGCGATAGTTGGCGGCGGGGCGGTGAATGGTCCCACGCCGCGCCATGTGCGCCGCCGCCCCACCGCGTACGGGAACCAGTATGAGCGCGTCCGCGAGTCCCGACACGCTGCCGGTCCTGTTGCTGACCTCGTCGCCCCTCCTGCGCGCGGCGATCGTCCGACTGCTGCGCGCGGGCGCGACGAACGGGGGGGGCTTCGCGCTCCACACCATCGTGGCGCGCGAGCACGAATTGGCCCGCGCGCGCATCGAGATCGCGCCGCGTGTCGCCCTCGTGCCGGTGGACACAGCGTCAGGGACAGCCGATGCGCGCGCGCTGGCGCTGATCGCCCGGCTGGTGCGGGAGTGGTCGGTGCCGATCCTCGCGCTGGGACTCCGCGAGGGGGCTTCCATGAGCGAGGAGGGGCCAATCGCCGCCGCCTGCCGCAGACACGGCGCGCTCGAATACCTGTCCCACGCGCGCTGGGCGGACGATCCGGCACAGCTGCGCGCGCGGATCGCGATGGCGGCGCGGATCACGATCCTCCGCCCGCTCGACACCGCCGCGCCGGAGACGACCGTGCGACCTGTCGCGCGCCCGCCTGTGCAAACCGGGGCGCTCGTGGTCGTCGGGGCGTCGGCGGGGGGGCCGACGGCACTGCGGGAACTGCTCGCGGCCCTGCCAGCGCACTTCCCGGCCCCGCTCGTCATCGTGCAGCACCTGCCGCCCCATTTCGGGGCCGCGCTCGCCGCCGATCTCAGCCGTTTCACGCAGGGCGGCGTGGCCCTCGCGGCGGTGGGGGACACCCTCGTGCCGGGCCGGTTCCTGCTGGTGCCGGGGCGACAAGCGCTGGTGATCGAAGGCGGGCGCGTCGTGGCCCTCCTCGAGGCGATGACCGAGGGGATCCACGGTCAGGCCATCGACCGGACGATGCTGAGCGTCGCCGCCGCCTGCGGCGCGGGCGCGTGCGGGGTCATCCTGAGCGGCATGGGCGAGGACGGGGTGCGCGGCCTCGCGGCGATCAAGGCACGCGGCGGGCGGACCTTCGGCTAGGATGCCGGCTCGTCCCAGGTCTACGGGATGCCCCGGCGCGCGGCGGAAGCCGGGGTGCTCGACCAGATCGGCTCGCCCGCGATCCTGGGCAATCTGCTCGGGCGCGCGCTGGGCGGCCCGCACCGCAGCAGCACATCCAGCGGACAGCCGCGCGCGGCGTTGTAAGGTCGACCAACGAGGAAGGAGTCCGGCGACGGTGGCAACTCTCACACCGGCGAGCGACGCACGACCAGCGGTCGCGGCGGGGCGCTTCGTCCGCTGCATCGTGGGCGGCATGCCCTTCGCCCTGCCGCTGGCGCGCGTCGCCGAGGTGGTGGCGATCGGGACCGCGACCGCGACCGCGCCGCGCGGCTGGATCGGCACACTGGCGCGCAACGAGCGCCCGGTCCCGATCGGCGATCTCGCCTTCCTGCTCGGCTTCCCGCACGCGCCGCTCAATCGCCGCGAGGTGCGCGCGCTGATCCTGCGCGCGAGCGGCACCGACGCGCGCTACGGGGTGACGATCGAGGCGGTCCCGCAGGTCTTCGATGCCGGGGAGACGCGCGCGGAGCCGTTGCCCTCCGTCGCGATGTCGGCGCACGGGCTGGTCGCGAGGACGCTCATCCGGGATGGCGAACTGCTCCTCGTCCTCGACGCCGACGCGGTCATCGGTCGCCTTGTGATGGGCATCACGCGGGGGCCGGACGGGCGAATCACCGAGCTGCGCGCCCTGCTCCGGCGCGGCGGCGAACGGTCGGAAGCGTTCCAGGCCCGCGCGGGCAACCCGCCCGCGCCATTGCACGACGAACAAGCGGCGATCCTGCTGGGACCGCTGGAAGCCGCCGATGGCAGCGGCACGGTCGTCCCGGCGCTGCCGCTGCGCTGGATCCAGGAAGTCAGCCCCTGGCAGGCGGCGCGTCCGATCCCCCACGCGCCCGAGGCCGTCAGCGGCATGATCGTCTGGCGCGATCACGCCCTGCCGGTCCTTGACCTGGCGCAACGCCTCACCGGCCTGCCGAGCGATGCGGGTGCCGAGACGCGCCGCCGCCTGCTGATCGTCGGGCCGCAGGGCGGAGCGCCGCGCGGCGCGCTGCTGGTCTCCGCTGTGCGCGGCCTACGCACGCTCCAGCCCGCGACCGCAGAGGCGCAGGACAGCACACCGAACCTCCCCGACTCGAGCGTGATCGCGGCCTGGGCGCGGCACGAGGGCGAGGCGGTCGCCCTGCTTGATCCCGCCGCACTCTTCGCCTGAAATCAGTCGGCAGTCGGTAGTCGGCAGAGAGTGAGCGAGTGGGCTTGCTCTTTCGTTTCTGCCGACTGCCGACTGCCGACTTTCCCCCTACGGCTTGGTCGGATCGCTGTGCCCCCCCTCCTCGACCCGCCCGAGGACGAAAAGGAGATCGGACGCGCGATTGAGGAAGCGCAACAGCTCGGCGTTGGCGATCAACCCCTCATGCAGCAAGCGCGCGACCGCCCGCTCGCCGCGCCGCACGACCGCGCGCGCCAGATCGAGCGCCGCGCCACCGACCGTCGCGCCGGGGATGATGAACTGGTTGGCGATCCGGACTCGCGCCCGGAACGTTTCCAGCGTGGTGTCGAGACGAGCCACATCCTCGGCGGTCATCCGCAGGCCGACCTGCTCCTGGTTCTCCGCCGGCGTCGCCAGTTCGCCCATCAGCAGGTAGAGATCGCGCTGGAGGGCGTGCAATGCCGCGCCGATCTCGGGGTGCGTCACCTGGGCGCGCGCGAGGCCGATCGCGGAGGTCGCCTCATCGAGCGCGCCGATCGCCTCCATGCGCGGCTCCCACTTCGGCACCCGCCCCGCCCCCAACCAACCGGTGTAGCCATCGTCGCCGGTGCGCGTCGTCACCTTCGCATTCCGCTCGGACATCCTGGACTCCTTCATCCTATCGGCCACCGACCCCGCAGCGCGCGTGCGTCGCGTATCGGTCGCCCACCCAGCCACGGCCCCCACCGATATCATCAAACGTGTCCACCCCGATAGCCGCCGCCTTGCTACAGGGTGCTGCGCCAACTGCGGGGACAACCCTACCGACTGGCAGTCGCCAACATCGCGGAGGATGCGAGATAGATTCCGTCCGCGCGTTGGTGCGGTGCGAGGCGGGCGGCGAGCGCGGCCCTGGCACGCTCGCGCTGCTCGTCGTCGAGGGCGTCGAGCCAACGCCGCAGGCCGGTGCCGCGCGCGTCCTGCCAGTACTGCTCCAGATCGGCGAAGCGAAAAACGGCATCATCGCTCTCGGCGCGCGCGGCGATGAAACCCGCCGCTGTCAGCGGGCCTTCGAGGCGTTCGGGGATGTTGAAGGACAGCGCCGAGACATCTTCCAGCTGCATCAAACCCAATCCCGCGAGGGTCGCCGCGAGATCCTGCCCCTGCGAGATGCGCCAGGTCGAGAGGGCGACCCGCCCGCCCGGTTTGAGCACGCGCCGAAACTCGCCCAGCGCCCGGTCCAATCGCGGGAAGAACATAATCCCAAAACCGCAGAGAACCCGATCGAAGTGCTCATCGGGGAAGTCGAGCCGTTCGGCGTCCATCACACTGAGCGCTACGTCCACGCCCCGGTGGGTCGCCTCCTCGCGCGTGAGGCGGACCATCCCACCGGCGAGATCGACGCCAACGACCTCGCCGGTGGGGCCGACGCGCTCGGCGGCGGGGAAGAGAACCGCGCCGCGCCCGGTGGCGACATCGAGCACGCGCTGGCCCGGAGCGAGCTCGGCCACCTCGGCCAGTCGCCGCCCGAAGTGGGCGAAGCAGCCCGGCCCGGCCACGTCGTAGTCCGGGGCGATCCGGTCGAAGATGGCGCGCGTCTGCGCTTTGTGGGCCGCCGTGGGATCATTCATGGCATCACCCTCCCATATTGCGACTAGTGGCGTGTCAGGCGTCAAATGAGGGATAGAGATGGCGCAGCTTGATGCGGGCGTCGGCGGTGGTGAAGCGCCAGTTGCTGGTCGTGGTGGCGGCGTTGCGGGCCGTTTCCCAGGCGGCGCCC
>JAABUU010004470.1_pt1 | contig 16452 bp, 21 predicted proteins | sample 5559301 | NCBI WGS metagenome assembly JAABUU01 (sample SAMN10711884, study PRJNA513360) | rock metagenome | isolation source: Antarctica rocks | place: Antarctica: Victoria Land, Richard Nunatak white | reverse complement strand
GAACCCGGACTACCCGGACACGATGTACGTCACCGAGCTGGTGGCGCCGAACACGGTGAACACGATGCCGGAGAAGACGATGGATGCCGTCGCGGACCACGGCGTGATCAGCGGCGACACCGTCAGCAACACCTCCGCTGCGGCCCAGCAGGTTTTCGACGCCCTGGAAGGTGTCGGCATCGACGTCACGGATGTGTTCCTCACCCTGGAGAACGAGGGCGTGCAGAAATTCGAAGCGTCCTGGTCGGAGCTGGCCGACACGGTGCGAGGCCAACTGGACGCCGTCTCCTCGAGCTGAGCACGCTGCTGACGTCATCCGCCCCCGACAGCGAGGAGCTTGGCCGTGCGCGCTACCCCCGGGTGGACTTCTCCGCTGGGCAATGAGTGGGTCACCCCGGCAGCGCAGGAGTGGATCAACCCGCTGCGCGACAGCCGGGACAAGCGGCGGCCCGGATCTGACGCTCGGTGTGCCGGGCGAAACCGGATTCGAGGGCGAGCCGTTCAGCCTGCGGTCCGGCGACCGGATCGTGTTTTCGGCGTGTCGCCGAACAGTATCCCGTTGCGAACCACTGATCGGGGTTCACTTGTCGAATGAGTGACCCCAGACGACAGCAGGCGGCTCCTACGGGGCAGGCCTTCGGGGTCTCGCGGCTGTTGGGGTGGCGGCATCGGCTCGATCAACGCTCTCTCCGATGCGGCCCGGTGACGCTCACCGCCGGGCCGGGATGAACGTCGCCGGGTCGGGCTCGCGGCCCGACGTACGTCCGGATGGGTCTCGGGCACGTGAGGACCGATGTATCCCGGTAGCAGCGGCACCTGGGGCCTTCGACCGGCGGGCCGGCGGGTGGGTTTGTGGCCGGGCTGCGGCAGGTCGTGAGATCAGCCCGCCGAGGTGGAGTGGGTGGCGCAGGTGAGCGGACCGCTCGCCGGGGCTGGCAGTCCCCGGCGCCGTAAGGAGGGCCTGCCCGTTGCCAGCCGGGTTGGGTCGTGGCTGGTGTGGTGGGTCGTGCTCATGTCGTTTTGGGTGGTCCTGGACTATTCGCTGGCTCCGGCCGAGTTGTTGGTCGGCGCTGGGGTCGCGGCGGTGGGGGCTGGCCTGGCTGAGCTCGTGCAGTACCAAGCTGCCACCCACTTCCGGATGCGAATCGCATGGATGGTCCCGGCGCTGCGCCTGCCCGGTGAGGTGGCCAGGGACACGATCGTGGTGTTCGGGGCGTTGTGGCGATGCCTGGCGCACCGGGAGCAGCCCGATAGCGGTTTCCGCGAGGTGACCACCACGTGGGGGGACGACAGCCCCCTCGGAGACACCCGGAGGGTGTTGCTGGTCGGCGGCACCTCGGTTGCGCCCAACACCTTCGTCCTGGGTATCGACCGGGAGCGCGAGGCGATGGTGGTGCATCACCTGGTGCTGCCGGCGCGGGATGCATCCGCGGGCCACCGACCGGACGGAGCCAGCAGGTGAGCGGTTTCGTCGCCGCCGCGATCGCCATGCTGCTCGCGGTGGTCCCGCTGGGCGTCGTGGCCTGGCGGGGCACGCTGATGGAGGCGGTGGTGGCCTATGAGGTCATCAGCTCCATCGTCGTCATGGTGTTGGTGCTGTTGGCTCAGGGCTTCGGGCGCTCCGCGGAGTTCGAGCTGCCCGTCGTGTTGGCCGCGCTGCTGCTGGGCAGCGGGTTGGTCTTCGTGCACGCGCTGGAGCGGTGGCTGTGAGCGGCAGGGAAGTCGGGGCTGACGTGTTGCTCGGTCTGGCTGTGGTGGTGGTGCTGGCTTCGTCGGTGGGTGTGTTGGTGATGCGCGACGTCTACCAGAAGCTGCATTTCGTGACCCCGGCCGCGCTGGTTGCTCCGGTCTTGGTGGCCGTGGCTGTGCTGGTGCAGAAGGGTTACTCGGAGAACACCGTGCAGACCTGGTTGGCGCTGCTCCTTCTGGTCATTGCCGGCCCGTTCCTGACCCATGCCACCATCCGGGCGGCCCGGATCCGCGAGACGGGGGACTGGCGGTCGCGGCGGGGTGGCGGCGAGCCAGTGACAGAGCAGGAGGGGGAAGCATGATGGCAGCCGCTGCGACGGTGGTCACTCCGTACACCGTCACGCCGTTCTGGCTGATGGACGCCCTGCAGCTGACCCTGCTGGTGCTGGTGGCCGCGGGAGCCACGGCGGTGGTGCTCAGCCGGGAGCCGATCCGGCAGGTGGTCTTCCTCAGCATCTACGGCATCTTGCTGGCCGTGTTGTTCATGGCCTTTCAGGCTCCGGATGTCACCCTGTCCGAGCTGACCGTCGGGGCGGTGGTGTTGCCGCTGCTGTTGCTGCTGGTGCTGGCCAAGGTCACCAGGCGGGAGGAATGACGCCGGTCGGGCGCAGATGGGTCTTCCTGGCCGGGGCGGCCGGGTTCTTGGCGTTCTACCTGTGGGGGCTGATCGGGCTGCCCGGGTTCGGCGACTATCCCGGACCCTACGGGGACGTCATCAACGCCGTCGCGGTGACCCAGACCCACGCCACAGGCGTGGTGTCGGCGGTCAACTTCGAATACCGCGGTTTTGACACGGTGGGGGAAGAGTTCATCTTGTTCGTTGCCTCCGCCGGGGTGGCGACCGTGCTGCGTCATCTGCGTGAGGAGCGAGATATCCCCGCTGCCGACGAGGCGAAGGACCGGCAGGTTCCTGCCACCAGCGACGCCGTCCGGATGGTGGCCCTGGCCTTCACCGGGCCGACCCTGGTGGTCGGCTGGTATCTGGCCACGCACGCGCAGACCACCCCGTCAGGGGGGTTTCAAGGCGGCGTGGTGTTGGCCACCGCTTTCGTCCTGATCTACCTGGCCGGGCAGTTCATCGTCTTCCGGCGGCTCAGCCCAGTGCATCTCGCCGACGCCGTCGAGGCGGTCGGGGCAGGAGGATTCGCCGCGGTCGGGATCGGCGCGTTGGGCCTGGGACTCGCCTATCTCACCAATGTGCTGCCGCTGGGGACCACTCCTGGGGCGGTGGACTCCTCGGGGACGATCGCGCTGATCAGCTTTTTCGTGGGCGTCGAGGTGGCGGCTGCCTTCGTCCTCATCACCGGTGAACTCCTCGAACAGACGCTCATCGTGCGAGCCGGTGGCCGGTAGTGCACGTCTTCCCGTTCGTCGTGGTGGCCTGGATCCTCGCCGTCGGCCTATACGGCATCGTCACCAGCCGTCACCTGGTGCACCAGATCGTCTGTCTGATCGTTGTCCAATCCTCCACCTACGTTCTGCTGCTTGCGGTGGGCTACAAGACGGGCGCGGTCGCGCCGTATTTCTACGACATCCCCCTGCACACGCCGGCGGTGGACCCGGTCGTGCAGGCGCTGGCGCTGACCGACGTGGTGGTGGAGGCCGCGGTCACCGCGCTGTTACTGGCCTTCGCCGTCCAAGCCCACAAGCGGTTCGGGACTCTTGACCCCGAACTGCTCAACCGGTTCCAGGGCTGAGCGGTGGCGGTGTCGTGACCCCCTTGCTGCCGCTGGTCGTGGTCGTCCCGCTGCTGATGGCGGCCGGGGTCTCGGCGCTCAACCCCCTGTTCCGCAGCCGTCGGCGCTTGCTGGACGCGGTGGCCATCCTCACCGCCGCCGCTGTCACGGGCATGCTGATCACCATCATGGCCGGCACGGCCGGCGGTCAGCAGGTGTACTGGTTCGCTGGCTTCACCCCATCACACGGGGTGGCGCTGGGCATCGACTTCGCCGTGGGACAGCTCAACGCGGGCCTGGCCGCCTTCGCCGCGCTGCTGGTCACCGCCGCGATGATCTTCTCCTGGCGCTACTTCGAGCGGGTCGGCACCTACTACCACGCCCTGATGCTCGTCTTCCTGGCCGGCATGGTCGGCTTCTGCCTGACCGGGGACATCTTCGACCTGTTCGTGTGGTTCGAGCTGATGGGGGTAGCCGCCTACGCGCTGACCGCCTACCGGCCCGAGGAGCGCGGCCCCATCCAGGGCGCACTGAACTTCGCCATCACCAACAGCGTCGGCGCCTACCTGTCACTGTCGGGGATCGGCCTGATCTACGGCCGCACCGGCGCCCTGAACATGGCCCAGATCGGCCAGGCCATCACCGGGCACCGCCCCGACGGCCTGGTGGTGGTCGCCTTCCTCCTCATCCTGGCGGGTCTGCTCACCAAGGCCGCCATCGTTCCCTTCCACTTCTGGTTGGCCGACGCCCACGCCGTGGCCCCCACCCCGGTCTGCGTCCTGTTCTCCGGGGTGATGGTCGAACTCGGCCTGTACGGCATCGCCCGGGTCTACTGGTCGATGTTCGGCGACGCCCTGGGCCACCGGGGCACCATCACCGCCGCCCTGGTGGCCCTGGGCACCCTCACCGCTGTCGTCGGCGCCCTGTTCTGCTTCCGCGAGCGGCACCTCAAGCGCCTGTTGGCCTTCTCCACCATCAGCCACGCCGGTCTGTTCCTGATCGGCGTCGGGCTGCTCACCCCGCTCGGGTTGGCCGGCGCGGCCATCTACGTCCTGGGCCACGGACTGGTCAAGGCCGCGCTCTTCCTGTGCGTCGGCATCCTCTTGCACCGGCTGGGCTCGATCAACGAGACCTGGCTGCACGGTCGGGGCACGCGGCTGCGGTGCACCGGCGTGGTGTTCGTGCTGGCCGGTCTCGGACTGGCCGACCTGCCGCCCTTCGCGCTGCACCTGGGCGCCGGCTGGATCGGGCAAAGCGGCGCCACCCAGGGGATGCCCTGGATCACCGCGGTGATCATCACCACCTCGATCCTGGTCGGCGCAGCGGTGCTGCGCGTCGCCGGCGGCGTCTTCTACGGGCTCGGCGACGCCCCCTCCGAAGACCCCAGGATGGCCGAGGAAGCCTCGGAGGAAACCTCGGAAACCGAGTCGGCCCGAAACCGCATCCCCCTGAGCATGATCGTGCCGCCGGTCGTGCTGGTGGCCCTGGCGATCGCCCTCGGGCTGCTCCCCCATCTGGGGCCGGTGCTGGAAGCCGGCGCCGTCCGCTTCCAAGACCAAGGCGCCTACAACGCCACAGTGCTCACCGGCGCCCACATCGCCGACCCGAGCGCGCTCATGGCCCCCGAAGCCGCCAGCACCACCATCACCGATCTGGCCGCCGGTATCGGTACGACGCTCGGCAGCATCGCGCTGGCCCTGGTGTCCCTGTACTGGCGCCGGCTCCCCCTGCTGCGCCGGGGTTTCGAGCCCGGCACCGGCCTGGTCGGACCGATCCGACGCTTCCAAAGCGGCGTGGTCAACGACTACATCACCTGGATGGTCCTCGGCTTGGGCTGCCTCGGCGGGGCGCTGGCCTTCACCATCCACTGACACTCGGCGGCCCCTCATGGCCCGACGCGCCGGTGCCGACATCGCCGCCCAGCTGGTCGCCGCCGACCGTCCCGATCCTGTCCGACCGGTTCCGCGGCGAGCTGTTCGTCACCGCCCTCGCCCTGCAACTCGACGCGGCGTCGGGCCGGTCCCAGCTGATCAGCGCCGGGCACCCCGCCGGTCCGGCTGCTGCGCGACGGCCACGTGAGTACAACCCGCAGGAGGCGGTGACCACGCTGCCAGGCGATGCCCGAAACCGACAATGCAGCCATCAGCCTGGTGGTGGGACGCAGATCTGTGCAGTCATCTCCCGAGACCAGCCCGCCGCCGCGGAAGATCGTCGTCGACCGGCTCACTGCGGTTCACGTTTTCCGGCCCCGCGTCGTCGGGCGCACCGACGCAGCGCCACGACATTCGTCAACGTCGACGCGGACACTACCGGGTCGACCCGCTGGCACCGGGGTCCGCGGATGGCGGCGTTCACACGGGTCTACCCAGCACCACCTTCGCCGCCACCCAGGTGAGACCCAGCAGGCCACGGAGCGCCGAGACGGACAGCGCGGTCGACCACACGGTTTTCGCACCCGGCTCCGCCAGCGGCTTACCGACGAACCTGCCGGCTAGCCAGCTCAGGGTGAGCGGCGCTGCGAGCGGATGCAACGCGATGTGCTCGCTGAGCCGATCCCGACGGTAGGTCACATGGGCACCGGCGGCGCGGTAGCGAGCTACCTGCCCGTCCACGTCATCGACGGCAATCAGCTGATCATGCACGGACTGCACGGCCAATATCGGGGCCGACGGAGCGCGCCCACCCGGCTGGATCTCCTGAAAGACGGCCGTGACCTCCAGCAACGCCAGGAAGTCGGCCAACGGCACGTCAAGGTGCTCATCCACGTCGTAGTGGGAAAGTCGCCGGAGGGCGGCGACGGTGGACAAGTTTTCCACGGACTGGAGCATCTCGAGTCCCTCGGCGCTGACGTGGCGGCGAATCACGCGGTCCAGCTCCGGGTAGACGTGCCGCAACCCGGCAACAACCATGATGGGCAGCCCCGCGTACCGCGTTGCGTTGAGCCGAAGGAACGCCGAACCCGGATCCCCGACCGGTGAACCGAGCGCCGCCCCGACCACATTGATTTCGGGTGCGTACTCCGGTGCCATCTCCGCCGCCCACGACGTCGCCAGTCCACCACCGGAGTACCCCCACAACCCGACCGGCGTGGAGGGATTCAAGCCGAGCGGAGCGAACGTCAACGCCGCGCGGATGCCATCCAGAGCCCGGTAGCCGGGCTCACGCGGCGCTCCCCAGTCCCCGGCCAAACCTTCATGATCGGGCAAGGACACGGCCCAACCGCGGGCAAGAGCACTGGCAACGAGGAGCAGCTCCAACTGCGGAACGCAACCGAGAGCCTGGGCGCCGCGCTGCAGCGCGTAGGACGGGAAACATGTCGAGGCCACCGCATCGATCGCGCACTGGTAGGACAGCAACGGACGCGGCACCGCCGGATCGGCACCGGCCGGCAACAACACGGTGGTCACCGCCGCTTGCGCCGCCCCCTGCAGATCACAGGAGCGATAGAGCAACTGCCACGCCGAAAACTTCTGCGGCACCACACCGAACAACGCCACCTCGACTGCACGACTACGCAACACCGCTCCCGCAGCGGCCCACTCGAAATCGTTCGGCGGCTGGTAGAAGGGGTCCGCTTCAGGCAACACCGGTCGACGTGGCCGCCCCCGCACCTCCTCGGTGGGTTCACCCACCCTGACCGCGCCAACAGCATCCGCTCGACAGACCATCATCCACACACCCTTTAGCTCGCTCATGGCCCTGCCCGGTGCCTGATCACCCGGGGGACAGGACAAGAGTCTCGCGAGCTGCGCTAGCCGGGAGAACCCTTCCCCCAGCGGCAGCCCCCGGACCCGAAGGGCGACCCAGCTCACACACCGGCCGCCATCAGAGCAGTGCACTGCCGGCCGCGTTGCCCGAGGGTTGATCATCGGCACGCTGTGCACCGGCCCCGCTGCTGGACCCAGCCGCACCCTCAGCCACGAAGGGTTGCGACGCACTACCGTCAGCCTACCGTCGGCGCCTCAGCCCGACGGCCGACCAACGCGATGGGCACCGCAAAACGCGGGGGTGCCCACGAGGAGCACGGCCGCCACCACAACCATCGTCTGCCGGCGCGGGCCAGGTTCAGATGCCCTGGGCGGCAAAGCGAAAACCGGGGTGTGAGCAGACCCACCTCTGCCCGGGTCGTGCTGCTCAAGACCCGCCAAAGGGCTGCCCGCCGCCCACCGGGCAGCTGGCGAGGTGGCGGGCGGGCACCGCCGCGGCCATTGTCGTAGGTGGGTGTAGCAAGCAACAAGGCTCAACGCACATGTACGACGCTCGCCAGTTCACCATGGCCGAGATCGCCCAGTCCTGCGGCGTCACCCCCAATGACCATCTACCGCAACATCGCCACCGGCGATAGTGCACACCACTCTTGAGCAGGATGCAGTTTGGTGCACACGACTTCTGATCAGCTGGTGGTCAACAGTCCTCTGCACTCGGCCGTGCTTGCGCACGAACTGGGTGCAGCCGACTTCTGAAAATGGCACCTGCCGGAAATCGTGTGCGAGGCGGGGAGAGTTGCATCAGCAGATGCCCTTCTGCGCGGCGCAATGAAGCCCCAGGCGAGTCCCATCACCCAGTGGCCCTCTCATTGGCCCGCGATTACCGTCAACGTCACCGGCACCGACACGTAAGGGAGATCCGATGACCGCCACACAAGAGCACCGCCCCCATGAGCACCCCGACCACATCCACGGGGAAGGCTGCGGCCATGAGACGGTGCAGCACGGAGACCACGTGGACTACCTGCATGAGGATCACCGACACGCCGAGCATGAAGGCCATTACGACGAGCACGGAGACCACTGACGTCGCCCAGTCGTCGCCGCGAAACCCTCCCTGGGGAGACCGCAGCTCAGCCCACCGCGCATACCTCGCCGTCGGCCGGTTGGACGCGCAACCATCCGTAGCTACCGTCGCCAGCCCAGAGCCGTCCTTTCGCGTGCACTCTTCTCACTGGCGGCTGTGCCTGCATGATGATGTCGACGGGTGCACGGCTGCCACGGCCGCGACCCGGGAAGAAACGATTAGGACAGAGGGAAGATGTGGTGACGGGACCGCACGGCACACTACCGAAGACCCGAGATGAGCTAGCTGAATAGCCCGTGATGCCGATCACCAGCAACCACCCCACGTCCGAAACCGGGTTTGCTTGATTTATCGACCCTACGGCTTGACTCGACGGACTTCTCGGGATGTTATGAGGGTGCTGACAAACTCGCAGGTCGAAACGGCCCGTCGTACGGTCGTGGGTATGACTGTTGCCCTCGAGCGTGTGGACGCCACCACCGACATGCTGGCGCTGTCCTCCCGAACCCGACCGGTGTTCGGGTACCGCGTGCTGCCCCCGCAACACCCAGCTGAAAGGAATTGCCCGTGACCTTCCCTCCTCCTGAGCCGACTCCAACGCCCATACCGGATCCGACGCCGACACCGTCCCCGGACCCCGCCCCGGTACCGGGGTTGCCCAGCCGCTGAGCCAGACCTCATTCACTCCGGCCGCCGAGGTGCACCCCGAGCGGGCTTAGTGAATGAGGTATGGCGTGGCGCGATCGGGATGTCGTACGGCGGTGACGTTGAGCGCACGAGCATTCGGTGGACACCCTTCCAGCGATCACCCAGCAAATGTCAGCGCCACCGACCACATTCGGTCTATGAGTGCACGGACCCCGACCGGCGCAGCAGAGGGTGGTGGCCCCTGGGCGTGGTGGTCCTGCTGACCGTGATCGGGTTAGCGGGCTACGCCGGCGGGCGTGTTCGGCTGAGGGTGGTCTTGCCCGGGCCATACTCCGCTCGCGTCGCGTTCTAGCCCAGCGAAGGGAGCATCGAATGATCAACGCCCAGCAAGCACAGAAGGTGATCGCCGGACCACTGATGGGTTCTGGCGGTGGCAAGCTCGGCACCGTCCAAGCAGTCCTGGCCAACAGCTCGACCGGCACCCCGCAATGGCTGGTCGTGGCACTCGGAACCGGGGGTGAGGAGCACCGCTTCCTACCGGCTGACCAGGCGACCCTGTCCGGCCCCGTGCTGAGCGTTCCCTACACCCACGGCGTGTTCGACGATGCGCCCGACGTCGACCCCCAGCACGATCAACCATCCCCGGATGAGGCCGCAGAACTGTATCGGCACTATGGCATCACCCAGCCCATCTGAACCTGCGGGGCGTGGCGCATACATGCTGCTGCCTCCGCCGAGCAAAGCGCCGACACCGATACCCGCGGAGTTCGGTGTGCAGTTTCGTGGTGCAATGCTGTAGGGGAAGAGGCCGAGAACCACTCGGCGCGATGGGGGTCAGGATGCTGGGCGGGTTGCTGCACTGGGTACGGGCCGCGCTCACCGCGGCCGTCGGCCTGGCGGGTTTGGGTGGGACCTCGCCAGCACCGCAGGAACGCCGTCGATCACGCGCGACGGTCGAACTCGACCGCCAACACAGAGCAGACCCGGCAACCGTGGCCGGGAAGACACCTGTCCGCTACCTCGAGGATCTCGATGAGCAGCAAGCCGCGGCGGAGACAATCACCTTCGGCCTCGACGGAGTGTCCTACGAGATCGACCTTTCCCCCGAGCACGCCGCCACGCTCCGCGAGGACCTCGCGAGGTGGATCGGCCATGCCCGCAGAACCTCCAGCCGGGCCACCGCACGCAGCCGCGGGCGGGAACCCTCCGTTCGTACCCAGCTGCGTCGGTGAGTGGGTGGGCGTACCCCGACAGCCTGCAGAATCCCTTATCGTTCGGTTCCCCGCCGCGTCACCGCATCACGCATCCGGTCCAGCAAGCCCGCCGCCGGGCCGAGGATCTTGTCCGCGGGCGGGCTGTCCGGCGCTGCCGGGTGCGGCCGGGTCGGTGCCATCTGCTTGATCGAGGCCACCTTCATGCCCAACTCTACGCCGTGTTGGTGCTGCTGGGCCGCTACATCGGCTTCACCCTGGACCTGTCGGGCATCGCCGGGTTCATCGTGGCCATCGGCATCACCGCCGACTCGTTCGTGGTGTTCTTCGAACGCCTCAAGGACGAAGTGCGTGAGGGGCGCAGCTTCCGCTCCGCCGTACCCCGGGGCTGGGTCCGCGCGCGGCGCACCATCCTGACCGCCGACGCGGTCAGCTTCCTCGCCGCCGCAGTGTTGTACACCTTGGCCGTCGGCCAAGTCCAGGGGTTTGCTTTCACCCTGGGCATGTCGACCGTGCTTGATCTCCTCGTGGTCTTCTTGGTCACCCACCCGCTGGTGGTGCTGGCCTCGCGTTCAGACTTCTTGTCCCACCCCGGCCGCATCGGACTGGGCGGAGTGCAGCAGATAGCCAAGCAACGCAGGCGCAACCAACCGTCGGAACCCTCGCCCGGCTGACACCGGGCCTGTCCGAGGTCCGCTGAACGCTCTGCGTGGGGCCTTCCCGGAATGGCTCAGGCCTGGGGGCGTCACTGCGCCTGTTGGCCGGGCCGCCATCGGGTGGGATGGGCTTGTCGACCAGCGCCTGTGCTGTGACTGGTTCAACGAGGCGTGCGAAGGGTGGCAGTCATGCAGGAGAACAGCGGTAGCCCTGTATCCGGTGGGGCCCGGATGGGTATCGAGGAGCGCTTAGCGGCAACGGGGGGTTCCCTTGGTGGCCGCTCGGCAGGGATGGTGGCGGTCGTCGCGGTGGGGCTTATCGGAACCGACCGGCTCATCAAGCACTCACCCGCCGGGGTGGATGCCTTCATCGTCTTCGCGGTCCTCGTCGTGGGGTTGACGCTGACGCGTGATCCTCGGGCCATGCTCGCAAGGTTCGCTGTTCTTGGGATCTACCTGATGCTGTGCGGATTCGGGTATCTCGCTGGTGGGCTACCCAGCACTCCCATCGGCGTCATCGGCGCCTTCTTCTTGGCCGGTGGGGTAGGAATGATTCTCGTCGTGGCGCGGGCGAAGAGGCGCTCACGCGATAACCACGAACGCAGTGCAATACCCGACAGGCGTTCACCCTGGGACTGAGGGCATTGTCAGCCCCAGCCCACCCGCGGGTCGGTTCGCTGTGCCGTTTACCGATCCGCTTACGGGCCTTCATACAGCACGTGCTGAGACGAGGCAGGCGCGAGCCGTGTCGGCTCGTCTGCCGCTTCGCTCAGCGGCCCGGAACTTCCGGCACCTCGTAGAGGCAGCTGCGGGTCGGCGCGTCGAGGTTGGGCATGTCGTCGGCCGCGGCGCGGCCCTCTGGCGAGGAAAAGGCCCGGTCGACGGCGTCCCAGTTCGGCCAGGTGACTTCCACGACCTGGTGGTACCCCGCCCCGCGGACCACCCGCGGCGCCCGGCTCACCGTGTAGCTGAGGATGCCCGGCAGGCGAGCCGTCAGCGGCTGATGCACCTCGCGGTAGTGGCGGTCGAACGCCGCCGGATCGTGCGGGATGTCGTAGGTGATGAGGAACCTGATCACAACTGCACCTCCGGCTCCGGGGCGAGCACGGTGAGGACCGCGGGGCCGACGTGTTCGCTGGAGAGCAGCGTCAGCTCACGGTGGCCGCGGAACAACCCACGACCGGCGCCGAGGACAGTCGGGAAGGCCAGCAGCCGGTATTCCTCGACCAGCCCCTGATCGGCCAGCTCGGCCGCGACCGAGCTGCTGCCGATCACCACGATGTCGGTGGTGGCGACCCCGCGTCGTACCCACTCGGCCAGCGACGCGTCGATCGCGCGGGAGTGCACCCACTCGGCCTCGTCCACGGGCCGGTGGGTAACCACGGCTTTGTTAGCGGCGTTCATCGCCTGGGAGAACGGGTCGTCGCGGTGGGGCCACAGGGTCCGGAAGTGCTCCCAGGTCCGACGCCCGAACAGCAGCGTGCCGTGCTCGAGGATCGGACCCAGACGGAACTTGTCGCCGGCGACGGCCTGCGGGCCGTGCCGCATGGCCCAGCCGCCGAACGGCGTCCCGTCCGAACCGTCGGGGTCCTCGACGACGCCGTCGAGAGTGGTGAACGCGGTGACGATCAAGCGTCCCATGGGGGCGCTCCTTCCGTGAGTGCGACGAGAGGTCACCGCTATCTACGGATCAGCGCGCCGAAACTCATCGCCCCGGCGAAGTTTGCTCCTCGAACAGTGCGAACAGCCGGTCGTCGCGGTAGACCAGGACGTGGTCGATCGCCCCGCTCTCGTCGGCCGCGAACAGCTGCAGCGTGTGCGGGACGCAGCGGCCGTCCTCGACGGCGTACAGCAGGAGGCCGGGCTGGCCGCCGGCCTCCACCAGGCGGGTCGCCCAGTCGGTGTCGCGCCAGGAGAACAGGTGGGCCATAAAGTCGCGGTACTGCTCCACCCCACGCGACCACGCCCGCACCGGGGGCATCTCCAGGACGACGTCGGCCGAGACCAGGGAGACCAGCGTCTGCACCTCGCCACCCTCGATGGCTGCGGCGTACCGCTCGACGCGGTCGCGGTCGACGGTCCTGGCCGTTGGCGCGCCGTCGCGGAGGGTGGCCCGCGCCCGCTGCAGGGCGGAGTTGACCGCGGGCACCGTGCTGCCGAGCACGGCCGCGGTGTCCGCGGCGGAGAAACCGAGCACCTCGCGCAGCGTGAAGGCGCCGCGCTGGGTTGCGGGCAGCGACTGCAGCAGCGCGGTGACCGCGAACCGGACCTCACCGGAGCGCTCCGCGACCTCCTCCACCACCACCGAACCGCCGGACCAGCCGGCCGGCGCCGGCATCAGCCACGGCACGTCCAGCGCCGGGACCAGCGGGGCGCCGGCGTCGATCCCGGGTTCCTGCAGGTCCCGCGGAAGCGGCCGGCGCCCGGTCTCGCGGAGCCGATCGATGCAGACGTTACGGGCGATCCGGAAACACCAGGTGGCCAGGCTGGCCCGGGCCTCGTCGTACTGCTCACGGGCGCGCCAGGCCCGTTCCAGGACGTCTTGGACGGCATCCTCGGCGTCGAACGGCGAGCCCACCATCTGGTAGCAGAACGACCTCAACCGGCCGCGCAGCCCCTCCAACTCCTCCGCCGTGACCGCGCCCATGGGCCGATGGTGTCAAAGAAAGTCCAGGCACGCCCAGCTCGCTCGACCGCATGGGGATCGGCTAACGACGACGGGTCCGGTCAGGTCAGCGTCGCGGGGTGGCCGGTTCCGAGTAGGCCGTCGAGGAGGGTGGTCAGGTCGGCGAGGTAGGTGTCGCTGCTCTGGGCTGCGGTCCAGTGGCTGGCGGTGGCGGCCAGGGTCGGGTGGTGTTGAGGATCTGGTGAGCCGCGGAGCTGTTGTTGAACGGTGGCGCCGTGCGAGGTTGCCTCGGCGCGGAGCAGCAGGGTGCCGAGAGTGAACTGCCACATGATGCGGTAGGTCACGACGGCCTGGTCGAGGCTGAGGCCGAGAGCTATGAGGTTGGCGTGGATCTCCTCGATCGCGTCCAGCACCGAGGCGGCCATCAGGCGCCTGCGGGCTAGCACCTCGGGTAGCCACGGGTGCTGGGCGAGTCCGTCGTAAAGGGTTGCCCACAGGACCAGGATCGCCTGGTGAGGATCCTGGGGACGTTCGGGGTAGCGAAGCCGTGCGGCGAGCCGATCGACGAGTACGAGGAGCAGCTCGTCCTTGTCGGCGACGTGGCGGTACAACGCCATGGGCGACACGTCCAGCGCAGTGGCGACGCGGCGGATCGTGACCGCGCCCACACCGTGGGCGTCGAACAGCGCCAGCGCTGCGTCGAGCACCTGGCCACGGCTCAGTACCGCGGGCCGGCCCGGCCGCCGCCTCGCGGATTCGCCGTCGGTCGTCTGCGTCTTCATTTGAGTACGCGTATATTAACACGCGATGAGCTGGGCATCACGGAGACGCCGCACAGGCCCCGGTGCCCGCAAAGGATGGAAGGAAGACATCGTGCGAGTGAATCATGTGATGGCCAACCTGTTGGTAGCAGATCTCGAGTCGGCGAAGGGCTTCTACACCGACTACCTCGGGCTGAGCACGGAAGAGTTCAACATGGGCTGGGTGGCGCGCTACACCTCCCCCGACACTGGGGCGAACGTCCAGCTCGTCACCCATGATGCGACCGCGGCCGAGGACCCGACCATGTCGGCCCTGGTCGACGACGCCGACGCCGCGTACCAAGAGGCGCAACGGCTCGGCTACGAGATCGTGCATCCCCTCACCACCGAGGCGTGGGGCGTGCGCCGGTTCCTGGTGCGGGCACCGGACGGAAACGTGATCAACATCGTGCGCCACCACGGCAGTCCCGAAGACGCATGACTACGGGAGCAGGGATCGACTGGCCCGGCTGGCTGCGACGCTGGGACGCGCAGCAAGCGGGCTACGTCCCCGACCGGGAAGCGCGGTTCACCGCGATGCTCGACATCCTCGACCAGCTGCTGCCGGCCTCGTTCGTTGCGGTGGACCTTGGCTGCGGGCCGGGATCGATCAGCCAACGCTTGTTGGCCCGGTTCCCTGCCGCGCACGCGATTGCGGTCGACACGGACCCGGTGATGCTCGCGCTCGGCCAGGGTGCGCTCGGCACGGTGGACGGTCGGCTGCGCTGGGTAGACGCCGACTTGGCATCGCCCGGTTGGACGCACGCGGTCGGCACATCTCGGGTCGATGCAGTAATGAGCAGCACCGCACTGCACTGGCTGCCGGCGGAGGCCTTGAGCAGGCTTTATCGCGACCTGGCACAACTTCTCCCACCGGGAGGCGTGTTCCTCAACGCCGATCACCTGCCCTACGGCCCTACAACCCCGACCCTGGCACAGGTGAGCGAGCACACCCTCGATGAGTTGTGGAGCGACGAGTCCTTCGCTACCCGAGGCCTCGAGACGGCAGAACAGTGGTGGGAAGCCCTCGCCCAACAGCCCGGGCTGGCGACCCTGCAGGCTGAACGGGCTCGACGCTTCGACAGCAAAACGCGACCCCAGCGAGCCACCGTCGACGACCACGTCACGGCCCTGCGAACTGCCGGCTTCCGCGAGACCGGCACAGTTTGGCAGGCCCTCTCGGACCAAGTGCTACTCGCCGTGCGGTAAGACCCTGACTACGACCTAGCAGGTGTACCCACGACGCACGCAGAAGCAGACCCCAGATGGTGCACAATCACCGTCGTGATGGACGCCCGCCAGGTGCTCAAGACGCTGGTATCCCTCCGCTCGGCTGGGGCGTCCCACTTCGGCTACGAACCAGACGACGACCGCGCAGACATCATCGAGCTGGCCAACCGCTTCAACCTCGAACTCCCGGTTGCTTACCGGCCGGTCTGATTCCCATTTGACGAACCATCACCGACACCATCTGCGTCGCCAACAAGCCCGTGACCAGGGCTGTTGCAGATGACCTGTCCGGAGCCTTTTTCGATAGGGGGCGTTTCCTGGCACACTGGTCACAGTGGAGCAGCGCAGGATCGGTTAGCGCATCGGATCCGCATCGGGCGGGGCCGGCACCCTTCCGCGCTGGCTGTCAAGACCAACACGCCTGATGCGGCCAAGATTGAACACGGTCGTCGCGAGGACCCGTTTGTTCAATCTGCACCCCAGGGTGGCGAACAATCTTCACTGCATCCCGACATTGTCTTTGTTGTCGAGATGCAGCCAAAATGAGACAAGAGCCCTTGTATTTAATATGTGGGCTATCCATTTCACTGCCAGCTCGCGGTGAGATCATGATGTGCCGTCGCGTGGTCTGCACTATCCGGGCTCGTATGCCGAGTTGAGGGCGTGGTTCCCCGACGATCAGGCGTGCGTGGACTACCTGGACTGGCTGCGCTGGCCGGCGGGGCCAGTGTGTCCGGGGTGCGGGCGTGCGGGCGTGCGGGCAGTGGCCGCCGGTCGAGTGTGGCGATGCGGCGCCTGCGGCAAGCGGGTCTCGCGCACCGCGGGGACGATCTTTCAGGACACCCGTACACCGTTGACAGTGTGGTTCGCGGCCGCCTGGTACATGACCGCCGATCCGGGTGGGGTGTCGGCGTTGACGATGCAAAAGCTGCTGAGCCTGGGCTCCTACCAGACAGCGTGGACGATGCTGCACCGCTACCGCACCGCGATGATCCGGCCCGGCCGGGAGGTCCTCACCGGACGTGTCGAGGTCGATGAGACCTTCCTCGGCGGTGAGCAGCC
>JAABUU010004467.1_pt1 | contig 16461 bp, 14 predicted proteins | sample 5559301 | NCBI WGS metagenome assembly JAABUU01 (sample SAMN10711884, study PRJNA513360) | rock metagenome | isolation source: Antarctica rocks | place: Antarctica: Victoria Land, Richard Nunatak white | reverse complement strand
CGGCCGTCATGGTCTACGCGTCGCTTGGCGATGATGTAGCGCCCAAACCAGCGCATCCCATCCTGGCAGGCCGCTTATACTAGACAGTATGGATACCTCGCGCAAGCGAAGGACGGCGAACGACAGGGAGGGCGTCCGATGAGCGTGATGGTCTACTCGCGGCTCGGCGATGTGCTTCGCGCACGCAACCTGACCGTGGACGATCTGCGTCGCCAGATCTCCGTGCGCTTCGACCTGGCGGTGGATGCGCGGACCCTCGATCGGATGACACGCGACGAGCGGGTCCGTCGGCCCGACGTGGAGATTGCGGCGGCGGCGGCGGCGGCGCTAGACGTAGGACTCGACGATGTCTTCGCCGTGGAGACCATGCCCATGGACGATATGACACTGGAACCGAATAGCCCCTTCGACGAGGATGATGTCCTCGCGCCAGACCAGAGCCGACGCCTCTCGGATCTGTTCGACCTGCGCGGCCAACGTCCCTTGACCGACGACGAGCGCGCTGAGTTGGACGCGCTGGTGGGCGCGTGGGGCCGCGCGGTCAGTGAGCGCGCATTCGCCGAGGTGGCGCGTCGGCGGGGCGTCCCGGTCGAGCAGGTACGCGCGGAGTCTCTGGCGGAGACCGAGCGGGTACTCGCTTGGTGGAAGGAGGTCGAGGCCAACCCGGCGCGGCGCGCGGAGGTCGTGCGCGACGCGCGGGAACGACAGCGGACCCGTCGCACCAACTTGGGTGACGAAGCCTCTCCCGCATCCGCGGATCAACACGCACGAGCCATCTAGCGGCGTGGAGTCACGCATCAGTGAGCGCGTCGCCGCGTTGCGTCGGCGCGCCGTCCACGACCCGCACAACGCGGACGTCCGTGAAGTGGCGCCCCTGCGGGCGAACGACGCCTGCGAGTATTGTCTCCTGCCCACCCTCGGTAAGTTCGAGGTGGAGCACATCATCCCCCAGGCTTGTGGGATGAGTACGTCGCCGACCGCCTTCCCGGTGTCCGTCCATGGCGTGGGCGGCGCGAACCCCACCACATCGACAACGACGGCTGGTCGTGCTCATTTTACAACAGGGCCAAGGGCGAGCGCGTCTCCCATGGGGTCGGTCGACGCGCGATCCACTTCTTCGACCCATGGCATGATCACTGGCCGCGCCACTTCGCGTACCCAGCGGCAAGCGGATATAGCGCCATCGCCGACCTGACGCCGGTGGGGCGTGTGATGGCGGGGACGGACGGCCTGGACTTCAATGCGGGGGGGCTCGAAGGTCCAGTCGTGTCCCGGCATAGCGCCATCCTGAACGGGGGATATCCGCCGACATGGGCGCGCATCGCCTACAATGTATGAGAGTCGACCATCAGGGATACCCCATGCCGCGTGTTCTGATCGGCGGAGAGCGCCAACACTCGCTTATTCATACGTCACGGCGAAGACTGTGTCGGCCAGCCACTTGCGGAAAGACGCGTTGTCGCTGAACTGCTTGAACAGTTCGGTGTGATCGGCGACGAGCGCGGTGATCACGCGCTCCAAGGCCTTGTCGTGCTCGAGGCGCGCGTTCTGCTTGTCTGAATTTTCCCTGGCGTTCTGGTACGCCTTATCAGCGGCTACTTTCGCTGGAATCTCGTCACGAATAACCTGGTGAATCTTGTCGGCGTCCCGCCATTCAAGGGCGCCGAACTGCTCGTTAAACGCTTTGATAATGTGGCTCAAGCGGTCACGCTCCGGCTCCGGCAGGCCACCGCCACCATTCGCCGGCGCCGGCGCGATCTCGGCGTTCTGGTCGGGCAACGCGATCGTGAGCGCCGCGCGCACTTCAGTCCGGTAGCTGTCCATGTCGATCGCGTCGAGGATGCCCCTGGCGAGATCCTCTTCCTTCGGGGCCGGCAGCTTGGGGATGAGGAACGTCAGGAAGATCGAAAGCTTTTCCCACGCGGCGTTCGTGTAGGGCAGGATGGAAGCGAGGAACCCATACGCGCGCACGAAAGCCTTGGCCTGACCCTTGAAGTCGACCTGCCTCTGCTCGTCGAGATCGTCCGTGTAGGTCGCCACGCACGCATCCAGCAACGGGTCAAGCCGGTCGCGCTCGGCGCCGCCGAGATACAGCGAAACGAGACCGTCAAGCTGGGCCTCTGCGTACACCTCGGCGGCGTCCAGCGCGGCCTTGAGATCGTGCAGTTTGTTCGGATCGGTCTCCTGGCTGAGGAGCGTGGTACGGTAATAGGGCGCGAAGGCGGCGTCGATCATGGCGGCGTCATTCATGAAGTCGAGCACGAAGGTGTCGTGCTTCTGGGGATGCGCCCGATTCAGGCGCGAGAGCGTCTGCACGGCCTTGACGCCGGAGAGCGCCTTATCCACGTACATGGTGTGCAGCAGCGGCTCGTCGTACCCGGTCTGGAACTTGTCCGCGACGATCAGGAAACGGTACGGATCGGTGACGATCTTCTCGGGTATCAGGGCGCTCTGGAAACCGTTGAGCGTGGCTTCGGTCACTTTCCGGCCGCCATCGCCGCCGTCCTCGTGCTCCCCGGAGAACGCCACGATGGCTCGGTAGGGGCTCTCGCGCTCACGCAGAGACGCCGTGACGGCGTGGAAGTACTGGATCGCGCGGTCGATGCCGCTCGTCACCACCATGGCGCGGGCCTCTCCACCGAGCTTACGCCGCGCCAGGACCTGCTCGTGAAAATGGTCCACCATGATGTCGGCCTTTTGTCGGATGGCGTGCTCATGCGACTCCACATAGCGCCGCAGCTTCTTGCGCGCCTTCGTCGCGTCGACCTCAGGGTCGTCGGACGCCGCCCGCGTCAGGCGGTAGTAGCTATCGACGGGCGTGTAGCTCGCCAACACGTCCAGGATGAAGCCTTCGTCGATCGCCTGCTTCATGGTGTAGCAGTGGAACGGCCGGCGCTTGACCACGCCCTCGTGGTCGTAGGGCTGGCCGAAGATCTCCAGCGTCTTGTTCTTCGGCGTCGCGGTAAAAGCGAAGTAGCTGGCGTTGGAGAGCATCTTCTTCGCCTCCATCAGGCGGTTGATCCTGTCTTCGACCGTCTCCTCGTCATCGGCGCCGCCGTGCTCGGCCAGGGCCACGTTCATGTGCGCCGCGGTGCGGCCGCCCTGGCTGGAGTGCGCTTCGTCGATGATGAGGGCGAAACGGCGATTCCTGTGCTCGTCCCCGATCGCGTCGAGAATAAACGGGAACTTCTGGACGGTGGTGATGATGATTTTTTTGCCGGCCTGGAGAAACGCGCGCAGGTCGTCGGCCTGCTCGGCGTGTCCGACGATGGACGACACCTGGGCGAACTGCTTGATGGTGTCGCGGATCTGGCGGTCCAGCACGCGACGATCGGTGACGACGATGACCGAATCGAAGACGGCGTCGCCCTCCCGCTCAAGGCCCACCAGTTGATGGGCCAACCAGGCGATGGAGTTGCTCTTGCCGCTCCCTGCCGAGTGCTGGATCAGGTAGCGCCGGCCGGCCCCGAGCTGCCCCCCGTCGGCCAGCAGCGCGCGCACCGCGTCGAGTTGGTGGTAGCGCGGGAAGATTTGCCGGCGCTTCTTCCGCCCCATGTCGTCCTTCTCCTCGACGATCTGGGCGTAGTTCTCCAGGATATCGGTCAGCCCCTCGCGTGTCAGGATGCGCTGCCAGAGGTAAGCGGTCTTGACGCCATCCGGGTTGGGCGGATTGCCGGCCCCGTCGTTCCAACCCTGGTTAAAGGGCAGGAACCACGAGCCCGGCCCCGTCAGATGCGTACACATGTACACATCGCTGTCGTCCACGGCGAAGTGAACGGCGCAGCGTCCGAACTGGAAGATCAAGTCGCGCGGGTCGCGGTCGCGCCGGTACTGCGTAACCGCGTCCTGCACGGTTTGCCCCGTCAGGCTGTTCTTGAGTTCAAAGGTGGCGATGGGCAGGCCGTTGATGAATAGGCACAGGTCCAGGGCGCGCCGCGTCTCGTCTTTGCTGTAGCGGAGCTGCCGCGTGACGCTAAAGACGTTGGCGCGAAACAGCGCGCCGGCTTTGGTATTGCCAGGCGTCGGCGCGCCGAAGAATAGCTCCACTGACGCCGGACCATGCTTGACCCCTTTGCGCAGCGCGTCGATGACACCGCGCCGAGCGATCTCCCCTTGCAGCCGGTCGAGAAATTGCCTGAGCTTCACGTCACTCGTGTCCAGGCCGAGCAACTCGACCACCCGCGGCTGGGTCGCGCGCAGAAACTCCAGCAGCTTCGCGCGGTCCACGGCGTGGTCGCGGTCGTAGTCCTCTGAGCGACCGAGCATATAGCCCGCGCCGCCGTAGCCAACGGGCGACTCCGCGATGCCCGGCGCCGTGCGCAGGATCTGCTCGTCACTCAGGCCCGTAAACGACCGCACGATGAGCAGTTCCAGGCCCTTCTCGCTGGTATCAGTCGTCGGCATCGGCAGCCTCCTCGATGGTATCAACGTCCGGGCTCTCCGCGCCCTGTCGCGCATCGCTCAGGAGCGCGTCCGTCAGACTGTCGAGCGGCTCGTAGCCATCCACGTCAACCAGCGGCGTCTCCAGCGCAAGCCCCCGCATGTCCACCTTGCCGGTCACCACGTCGGCGATAAGCCGCGTGCGGTACTCTCGGATCAGGTCAATCTGACGTTGTGCTCGTGTGATCATATCGTCCAATTCAAGCGCTTCCCGATGAATGCTTACCAGGATGCGTCGCTGCTCATCCAGGCTCGATGGAAACGCGATCAACACATTCCCGATGAAGGCCCAATCCGCTCGCGGCATCTTTGCGCCGAACGTGGAGCTATTCACCAAATCGATGACGTGGCGTGAGCGTAGCTTCTGCTCTAGAAATTGTGGAACAATCTCTTCCGCCGTTGGTCGAAGCACGAGTAGCTCACCGACGCACACGCCTTTACGATTGGGCCGAGTCACTTTTGCGAGATACGGACGGAGCTTGCCGAAGAGGATATCTCCTGCCTGAAATCGCTTTACCTGGCTGTCAAACTCCACTTTGCCTTCTGGAACCGTCAGCTTGCCAGTCCAACTCTCGACATTCTCCAACGCTATATAGACCTCGTCGGATGCCTTCGCGTCAGTCGACTCATTGACGTTTCGAACGAGATATTTGAGCCGCCGCACTTGCCAGTGCTCCGGTACCTCGCCCTGCCAGTCGACGCCAGCGGGAATCAGCCGCGCGCTTGCGTCCACGCCGCGCGTGACGGCCCGGTTCACGATTGCCTGTTTCTGCTCGTTGAGTAGCTCTATGAGCCGCCGCTTGTTGCGAACATAGACGGCGACGCGCCGGCCATGCTCGTCCAGAAAACGCGCGATCCGCTGCTGCTCGTCGGACGGCGGGAACGGCGATGGCATCTGTTTGAACTCGTCCCAGCAGAGCCGGTTGCGGTCCTTGACGATGCCGTGCGAGTATTTGTTGACCTAGTGGGTCACGCCCCAATTAACTGGGATTGATGCGTAGCGGCCCATCGCGGCTGCTACCCGCCCTGTGACGCCCGTTGACTAGCCAGGGGTGGCACTTGCCCGACTCCAGTTAAATGGGGCGTGACCCACTAGTTCATGTAGGCAGCCGTTCGGAACAGATAGGCGTAGTACCCCGCGTCTACCTCAGGATAGGGGCGTGCCACCACATAGGCGGGGCTGATCAGCCCGTCCACGGGAGCCACGCCGACGGCGCCCTGCCACAGCCGCATCATGTTGTAAGCAATATCGCCTTTGGCCGCTCGCTTGTACTTATCGCGATCCGCCATCACCTGTTTGCGCCGCGCGCCGCCGAACTCTCGCACGCGCACGCCAGTATGGAGTGACACCTCAAGGATGGGCAGGTCCGCGAAGCCCGTCTCGTTCCGCTGCGCGAAGAGGCGGCCGTTCCGGCGAATCTCCCAATATACCGGAATGGCCCCAAGCCAGGGCAGATGTGAGTCGATATAGGCGTGTGGGCGGTCCGGCACGGCCCTGTCAAGTACCTCTCTCATCGCCGGTTCCCTACATCGACCAGGACGGCGTCGAGCAAGCCCTCCTCTTGCCGTTCGAGCGCCTCGATATCGGCCCTGATCTCCTCCAGGGAGCGCAGCGCCTGGGGCTGATAGAAGTAGCGCGTGAAAGAAATCTCGTAGCCGACTTTCGTGGAGGACCTATCGACCCAGGCGTCCGGCACATGGGGCAGCGCCTCGCGGGCCATGAACGCCGCGACGCCGCCGTCCTCCAGCAGTGGAACCTGCTCGGTGTCGCGCAGGTCGGGGTCGGGCTCGTACTCGACGACGCGCGCCTGGCCGTTCAACTCCACCTCGTAGCGGCCATGAAGCGGATCAGGGTCCATCGTGCCGTGCCTGTACACACGCTTGATGATCGGCGCCGCGCCGCCATCTGTCTGGCCGAGTTCGTCCCGCAGCAGCTTGCGGCGCCCCGTCGTCAGCTTGACGTCGTGGCGCGCGGCGTCGTCCTCGACGGCTGCCATAAACGCGTTGAAGTCCCGATGCGGCCCCGCTCCCAACGCCCCCGCGACGCGTTCCACCACGCCGGCCAGCGCCTCGGCGCCGCTCCCGGCGCACACGCGGCGGAAACGGGAGAGCGTGGCGGCGCCGAGATCGACGCTCAACCGCAGCGGACGCTCGACCGTTACCTTCCAGTACCCGAACGCCTCGTTGGGGAAGATCTTCGACCGCGTGGTCTCCTCGCAGGCCAGGAAGGTGTCGCAGATACGCTGGATATGTTCGCCGGCCAGTTCACAATTCTTGTCGCCCAGGTTTTTGCGCAGCGGCGTGAACCACTCCGTGGCGTCGATGAGCTGCACCTTACCCCGACGATGCGCGGCTTTGCGATTGGAGAGCACCCAGATGTAGGTGGCGATGCCGGTATTGTAGAAGATATTGAGGGGCAGCGCGACAATCGCTTCCAGCCAGTCGTTCTCGATAATCCAGCGGCGGATGTTCGACTCGCCCTGACCGGCGTCGCCGGTGAACAGTGATGAGCCGTTATGCACCTCGGCGATGCGGCTGCCCAACGGCGTGCCCCGCTTCATCTTGGTGAGCATGTTCACCAGGAACATGAGCTGCCCGTCGTTGGACCGCGTGACGAGGGAGAACGCGGGGTCGCCGGCATGCTCGACGATGAAACGGGCGTCCGTGAACTCGCCCTTGCCGCCCATGCGCTCCAGGTCGGTCTTCCAGCTTTTGCCGTACGGCAGATTGGAGAGCATGAAGTCGAAGGTCCGGGTGGGAAACCCATCCTGAGAGAGCGTGGAGCCATGCGCGAAGTTCTCCGCCTCCTCGCCCTCGCCTTTCAGGAGCAGGTCGGCCTTGCTGATGGCGTAGGTCTCGGCGTTGACCTCCTGCCCGAACAGGTGGATCGCCACCTCCTTGCCGTGCGCCACGGAGAGCCCGTGCAAGGTCTGTTCGGCGACGGTCAGCATGCCGCCCGTCCCGCAGGCGCCATCGTAGACCAGGTAGGTGCCAGACGCGATGCGCTCGGCGATGGGCAGGAAGATGAGGTTGGACATGAGGGTCACGACATCGCGCGGTGTGAAGTGCTCGCCGGCCTCCTCGTTGTTTTCCTCATTGAAGCGGCGAATCAACTCCTCGAAGATGGTGCCCATGGCATGGTTGTCGAGCGCCGGCAGCCGGACGCTGCCATCGAAGGCGTACGCCGGCTGGGGGCTCACGTTGATGGACGGATCGAGGAACCGCTCGATGAGCGAGCCCAGGATGTCCGCCTCGACCAGTGTAGGGATTTGGTGGCGCAGCTTGAATTTGTCGAGGATGTCCTGGACATTGGGCGAGAATCCGTCGAGATACGCCTCGAAGTCGACCCTCAGCTGCTGCTGCTTCGCGCGCGCCTTCAGGTCACGCAGGGTGAAGGGTGAGGTGTTGTAGAAGGACTGCCGGGCAGCCTGCCGGAGCGCCGCATCCTGGTTAGTAATACCGGCCGCGTCGAGCCGCTCTTTCATGGCGAGCACGTCTGGCTTGGTCGGCTCAAGCACCGCGTCGAGGCGGCGGATCACCGTCATCGGCAGGATCGCATCGCGGTACTTGCCACGGACATAAACGTCGCGCAGGACATCATCCGCGATTTTCCAGATAAAGTTCGTGATCCAGTTCAGCTGGCTCTGATCCATGCGGGCGCGGGTCCTCTCTTGCTATAGCTATAACTCGTCGGACTATGGGTGAGGGACATAGGCCGCGACAATCCTCAATCCTCGCGCTCACCTATTGTCCTGGGAAGTGCCCGACCTGTCAATAGGCCAGTACGCCGGCACGCTCGCCTCAGCGCGTTGTAGCGCGTGACAGGGAGCGGTGTTGGCGATCACCGTATCGCCTATACCTACTCGCGGCGGCGTCGCCAAACCGGAAAGCTCCCACGCAGATGGTGGGCAATACGATACGGGTACGTCCTCCGCATCTAAGTGGTCCATCCGGCAAGTGGGCCATCTAACAGGCGCGGCTCACTTGCCGGATGGACCATTTAGGCTACGACCTGGTGGTCGCCTGCCAGAACGCGGAGGTCAGGCCCACGCGGGCGAATATCTCCGTCGCTTGCGCGACCGTCCATCCACGGAAGTCGGGCGCCATGCGGTCGCCGTACCATGCTTGGGAGAGCGCCCACACCCGCGCCAGGGTCAGCGTTTCTCCACGCGGCGCGCCCGTTGCCAGGCGCCACCTATCGACATCCTCCTCCGACCGGAAGAGTGAGATCGTTGCTCAGGTGTGGATGAGATTGTCGTACCACTGCCGGAACGGTAGGGGGAAATGCACTACACCGCAAGCGGCGTTGAGGCGTCCGGCCGTGATCGCGTAGGTGGCCGCGTCCCCCGACGGCGTGAAGGTGGCCTCGATTCGCGCGTCCGTGTGGAGCATCGCGGGAATACCGAGGGAGTCCCACGCGCAATTGGCCCACAGGCGATGCCCGTTGACGTAGACCCGATACGGCGTGGGGACAGCCGAGAGGGGATTGGCCATACGGACCGCGTCGGTACCGGGCTCCAGGAACAGCGCATGCCCCTCATGCAGGCGGCGATAAGCCTATCGCGCGTCGTCGTCGGTGATGGCGAAATGGCGCGCCGTCTCGGCGAACGTGGGGGGACGCCCGTGATCGACCAGATGGCGATAGATATGCAACCGGATCCGCCAATCCCGCTCGCTCAATGGTGCTATGGTCATCGCTCCTCCGTCACTTCGCAGTCATGCCGCTGTTGGGGTCGTTTGACGAAACAGAATTAAAGTACGCTAAGCGAGATTGGTTCCTATCAGGCGACACGGCGTCATAGCGTCCTGGACGTATCCGTGCCGTTATGACTGGTGGGAAATGGGTAGCCAACGGCCTTTACCCGCGTCGCACGTTCGACCTCGCGCGGCTATCAGACACGGATCTCTCCGACGCTCGGCTCTCTACGGACGGCTCACCGGCCGCTGCGCGGCGAGATAGCGGAAGCCGTCGTGCGCCACGCGCAGGGGCGTAAAGCCGGCCGCGCTGACTTCCGCGCGTAGCGCGTCCGCGCTACGGATCGGCACGTCCCAGCTTCCATAGAGAACGTGGTCGATGGCATGCTCGCGCCCCGTTGGCGCCTGGCGCTCGGCGGGCGAGGCCGGTGCCTCGCTCAGCAGGGTGGCGAGCAACAGGCCGCCGGGCTTGAGCGCGCGAAACGCCGCCCGCAGGACGGCCGCGCGGCTCGCGGCGGGGAAGAAAAACTGGCTCCAGAACAGGACATCGGCGCTCGCCTCCTCGTCCAGGGTCCCCGCGTCGGCCTGGCGCAACTCCAGCCGGTCCTGGACACCCAGGCGCACGGCCCGGCTGGCCGCGATGGCCAAGACCTCGGCATCCAGGTTCAGACCCAGGGCGGTGGCCCGCGGGTAGGCCTGTAGCATACTCAAGAGGCCGCCACACACGCCGCAGCCGAACTCGACCCAGCGCCCCCCGGCTTCGAGGCGCGCGGTGGCCTCCGGCGCCGCCACGAGAGCGTCCACGAGCAGGCGCGGCGTGAGGGGCGACGTGGGGTCCAGGGTGACCCACTGCGCGAGGGCCAGGCGGTCGGCCGTCGCCGTCGTCCAGTAGGATGCGTCGCTCGCCACCGCCGCCACGAGGGCGCGGGTCACGGCCGGCATCGCCTCGATGCGCGGGCGCAGCAGGGGCAACGCGGCGGTCGAGGCCAGCGCCCGCCACGCATCGGCCAGGCGATAGGTCGTGGCCTCCCGCACAAAGATGCCGTGCGCCTCCAGCGCCCGGCAGATGGCCTCCACGCGCCGGACGTCCAGCCGCGCGTCCGCCGCCAGGTCGACCGGCGTGCGTGGCTCGCGCGCCGCTTGGACGATGCCGGCGGCGAGCGCGCCCTGGAGGAGGGCCAGCGCCTGCGCGCCCTCGAGCCAGGGGGCCAGCGCGGCACTGTCCCGCGCCACGTCCTGTGCGTCTGTCGGGACGTCCTGAGGAGTCATCGTGCGCCTCCTTGTGCCGGCGACAGGGACGGTCGTGTCCTGTCGCCAGCGGCCACGGCCAGCGGAGCCGCAGCCCTCGGCATCGGCGCCAGCGGCCTCTCCGCCAGAAAGAATCGCGGGTCCATGACGTCCTCCCCTCGACGGTACTGTGTCCTGTACCACCAGCGATGACTGATTACTATTGTAGCGGGCGACGCTCCTCGTCGCATGTACATCATATCCTCATATCCTCAGGGTGCGCCCCACGATTGTGATGGTGAGCGCGCTTGGCCTGCGACTGCGGTCGCCTGGCAGCGTGACGCCGACTGCGGTCGGGGGTCAGCCCGGTCGGGGCGCCCTCAGTGCCCCTCGTTCCGGCGCCGCAGTGCCCGTCCGCTGCCATGCGACCGCAGTCGCAGGCTCCATCTCACAATCGTGGGGCGCGCCCATATCCTCATAGGTCATTGACAACACCTCCTTCATCATGTATATAGAACATGCGTTCTAACAAAGATAGTACGAATAGGGCGGTTCATGGCGTATCGGCTCAGACCCCGTCGCGGTCCCACGACCCACCGCGCGGCGCTGGACGCGGTCGTCGCCGCGTTGCGGCGGCGCTACGGCGCGCATATTATCCGCCCGGCTGGCGATCTCACCGCGTCAGGACCGGCGACCGGGACGCCCATACTCTCGACAGGTTCGCTGGGCCTCGATCTGCTCACGGGTGGGCTCGTGCGCGGCGCCCTCGCCGAGTACGCCGGCGTCGACGGGGCCGGCAAGGAGACGCTGGCGCATACGGCCCTGGCGCGGGCGCAGCGAGACGGAGGGCTGGCGCTGCTCCTCGACGCCGACGGCGCGTCCGACCCCGACGCGCTCGCCGCCGCCGGCGTTGACCTCTCCGCCCTGACGCTGGCGTGTCCCACCACGGCCCACGAGGCGTGGGCCGCTCTGGTCGCGCTGGCCCGCTGCGGCGCGCTTGATCTGCTCCTGGTGACCTCGCTCTCGGGGCTGCTCGACCTTCCGGGGGCCGGCGACCTGCGCCTGTTGCGCGTCTGGCTGCCGCGGCTACGCCTGGCTTTGCGCGGCCGGCGCACGGCGCTGCTGGTCACGAACGCGCCCTTGGCGCGGGACGACGCGGACCGGGCGCGCGCCGGGGACACCGTGGGGGGAGCGGTCGTGGCCCAGGCCGCCTCGCTGCGCGTGGCGTTGCGGCCGGCCGGCCTGCGCTTCGACCCGCACGGCGATGTCGTGGGTCTGGGCGCGACGGCCACGGTGGTCAAGCATCACGGGCTACGGCGCGGGCCGGTCCTGCCGCTGGAGTTGACCGAGAACGGCGTGAACCAGGCGCGGGAGTTGATCGCGCTCGGACTCCTGACCGGGCGCATCACCGCCACGCGACTCGGTCTGGTCGCGGAGGGGATCGCGCTGGGACGCACGGAGATCCGCGCGGCCGCGACGCTGGTGGCCGACCCCGATCTGGCCGCGGCGCTCGAGGCGTGCATCAGACGGGCCTGGGGAGCCGAGGGCGCCACGACGCTCTCCGGGCGCCCTGTCGATGGGGCGGCGCGCTGATGGCCGCGTCCGCACGCTCGTCGACACAATCGGCGCGCCGCGCGCGCGGGCGGGGGACCGTGCGCGTCGACGCGAGACCGGCGGCAGGTCCGCTCGTCGCCGTCGAGATCTATCCGGCGCCGCTTATTCAGGCCGCGTGGCGCACTCAGCCGACCCTGCGCGGCGCGGCGCTCGCCGTCGCCCCCGCCGGTGGCCGCGTGGTCTGCGCCTGCCCCCTGGCAGTGAGCGTCGGCGTCGCGCGTGGACAGAGCGTCGCGCAGGCGCGCCTGCGCTGCCCCACCCTCGTCGTTGTTCCGCCCGACCCCGTGGCCGCGTCCCTGCTGTACGACGAGTTGCTGCACACCCTCGTCGCGTTCTCGCCCATCGTCGAGGCGACGGACGCCGACGCCGGCGTGGCGTACCTCGATGCGCACGGGCTCGCCGCGCTGTGGGGCGTGGACCCGGCGCGCTGGGATGGCGGTGTGGTGGCGCGCGCCATCGTGCGTGACCTGGCCGCGCGGGGTCTCGTCACGCGCGCCGGAGTAGGGCCAACGCGTGTGGTCGCGCGGGCGCTGGCGCGCCGGATGGACGCGGGGGAACCGCGCGCCCTCACGAGCGACGCGGCGACGGCGTTCCTGCGCGCGTTGCCGCTCGACGACCCCGCGCTGGGCCTCACGCCGGCGGCGGTCGTGGCGCTGCGTGACCTCGGGATCGTGACGGCCGGCGCGCTGGCCGCGCTGCCGGAGGTGGGGGTGTCCCTGCGCTTTGGCGACGACGTGCGCGTCACCTGGCGCATCGCCGCAGGAGCGGACGAGTTGCCGCTATGCCACTGGACGCTGCCCGCCCGCCTCACCGTCACGCGGACGCTCGACGGCGGAGTGACCGACGGCGTGGTCCTCGCGGCGGTCGCGCGGGCGTTGGGGGAACGGCTCGCCGGATTGCTGGCGCGCCAGGGGCACGCCACGGCCGCGCTAACGCTCCACCTCACCTGTGAGGATGGGGCGCGCCACGCGCGACGCGGGCAGCACTGGCCGCCGATCCATGGTGTGGCCGCCCTCGTATCCGGCGCCCTGGCCCTCCTGGCCGAGGCGCGGCCCCTGACGGCGGTCGAGGCGGTCGAGCTGTGCGCGACGGACCTGCGTGCGCCCGACGCGACGCAGCACGGGTTGTGGGACGACGAGGGGGCGACGATGGGGCGGCGGCAGACGCGCCTGGCCGCCGTCCTCGCCGCCCATGCGCGACGCGACGGCCCCGGTCTGGCGTACCGCTGGCGCGCGGACCCGCTCGCCGACGAGGGCTGGGCGCGCGACGCGGTGGACCTGGGGCCATGACACGGAGATTGCGTCCACCGGCCCCGCTCGACGTGCGCCGGGGAGCGGACGGGCTGCCCGCGCGGGTGCGGCGCGGCGGACACGAACGCGTGGTGACACACGTCGTCGCGAGTTGGGTGCGGCCCGCCCCGTGGTGGGCGGACAGCGACGGGACGGGGGAACACGGCGTGGCCGACCCACTGCACGGCGAGCGCGCCTACCTGAAGGTCGTGCTCGACGGCGCCCTCGTCTACGAGATCTTCTCCATCGACGAGGGCGCGGCGTGGTTTGTCGAGCGCATCTACGACTGACATGGCGATGGTACCCATGGCGCGACGGCGCGGCGCGCCTATCACACGCGCGGCGTACGGCATGCGGGGTGATAGAGGCCGCCGGCGTCACGAACGAGGAGGATCGACGTCGTGCAGAGACAAGGGACCGGGGGGGACGGCGCGGGCTGGTGTGAACTGCACTGTCACAGCGCGCATAGCCTGCTCGACAGGGTGTGCCCGCCCGAGGACCTGGCGCGGCGCGCGGCCACGCTGGGCTACCCGGCGCTAGCCCTGACCGACCACGACGCGCTGGCCGGCCTCGTCGCGCACGCGCGGGCCTGCGCCGCCGCCGGCGTCCGGCCCATCGCCGGCGCCGAACTCACACTCGACGACGGCAGCCACCTCACGCTGCTGGCCCGCGACGCCGCCGGCTACCGATCGCTGTGTCGCGTCGTGTCCGGCGCACAGCTCGCCGGGGAAAAGGGCGCGCCACATGCCACGCTCGACCTCCTGGGCGATAACGCGGCGGGGTTGGAGTGCCTAACCGGCTGCCATGCGGGGCGTGTGCCGGCCGCCCTGCTGCGCGGGGACGAGCGTGGCGCGCGGGAGGCGCTCGGCGCGCTGCGCGACATCTTCGGCGCGGCGCACACCTGGATCGAGGTCCAGCGCCCCGGCCTGCGCGACGACCGGCTGCTCTCTTTCGGTCTGACGCGGCTCGCGCGCTGGGCGCGCGTCGGGCTCGTGGCCACGGGCAACGCGCACTACGCCGATCCGCGCGACCGCGACCTACAGGACGTGCTCGTGTGCATCCGCGAACGCGTGCCCTTGACGCGGGCGCGGCCGGTCCTGCGTCCCGGCGCGGCGTGGAGCCTGCGCAGTCCCACCGAGATGGCGCGGCGCTTCGCCGACCTGCCGGCGGCGCTGCGCGGGACGGTCGAACTGGCCGACCGCTGCGGGTTCGCGCTCGCTCACATCGACGCGGCGCCGCCGTCCTTCCCCGTCCCGGACGGCCACACCGCCGCCACGTACCTGCAGGAGTTGGTGGCCGCGGGCGCGCGCGCCCGCTACGGCGCCGACGCCGGGGGCGCGGCCGTGCGAACGCGGCTGGCGCACGAGTTGAGTGTCATCGCGCGCCTGGGCTTGTCCGACTACTTTCTCATCGTGTGGGACCTCGTGCGCTACGCGCGGGGACGCGGCATCCTGTGTCAGGGGCGGGGGAGCGCCGTCGGGTCGCTCGTCTGTTACTGTTTGGGCGTCACCGCCGTCGAGCCGCTCGCGCACCACCTCAGCTTCGCGCGCTTCCTCGACCCCGGCCGCACCGACCCGCCCGACATCGACCTCGACCTGCCGGCGGACCGCGCCGACGGGCGTCCGGGGCGCGAAGAGGTCATCCAGTACGCCCTGGGGCGCTACGCCGGGCACGCCGCGCTCGTCAGCACCACGATCACCTTCCGCGCGCGTTCGGCCGTGCGCGACGTCGGGATGGTCCTGGGGCTGGCGCCGGAGCAGATCGACCTGCTGGCGCGGGAGCAGGACCACACGACAGCGGACGTGGGAATCTCCGCACCAGCAGGGCTGCCGCCGGGACCGGTGGCGCGGCGACTGGGCGAGTTGTGCGCGCGGCTGGAGGGGGCGCCGCGCCACCGCGGGCAGCATCCTGGCGGCGGCGGGGCTCGACGCGCCGGCGCGGTCCGAGGTGCTGATGATGGTGGAGGCCTTCGCCGGCTACGGCTTCGTGCGCGGGCATGCCTGCGCGTTCGCGTACCTCGCCTATGTGAGTTGCTGGCTCAAGGTGTACCACCCTGCCGCCTTCTGCACGGTGCTGCTCAACGCGCAGCCGATGGGCTTTTACCCGCCGGAGGTCGTGCTGCAGGACGCCGCGCGTCACGGGGTGCGCACACGGCCGGTGGACATCCGCCACAGTCGCGCGGGCTGCACGGTCGAGGCGGGAGCCGTCCGCTTGGGGTTGGGGCAGATCCGTGGGCTGGGCGCCGCGACGTGCGCGCGGATCGAGGCCGCGATGGGGGGCGACACGCCGCCGGAGAGCCTGGACGACCTCTGCATGCGGGCGCGTTTGGAGCAGGACGAGGCGGTCGCCCTCGCGCGCGCCGGCGCGCTGCGGAACTTCCTGCCGGAGCGGCGAGAGGCGCTGTGGCGCGCGCCAGCCGTGGCGCGGGCCGCCCAAGAACGCTGGCTGCCGGAGATCCTCGTCGCTGTCGATCCCCCGGTCGCGCTGCCGTCCGCGACCGCGGCCGAGGAGCAGGCGCTGGACCGGCGCGCTCTGGGCTTCTCCCCCCGACAGCACGCGCTGTCATCCCTGCGCGCGAAGTTGACGCGCCGGTCGATACGCGGTACGGCCGACCTCAGGGCGTGGCCGCGTGGGGCGACGATCGACATCGCGGGGCAGGTCGTCTCGCGGCAACGTCCGGGAACGGCCAAAGGCGTCATGTTCCTGACGCTGTCGGATGAAGACGGGCTGACCACCATCGTCGTCCCGCCGACGGTGTACGAGCGCGACCGCGCGGCCGTACGGAGCGCGGCATTGGTATGGGTGCGAGGCGTCGTCGAGCGCCGCGATGGAGTGGTCTCCGTGCGCGCGGAGAGGGTACGACTGCTGGCGGACGCCTTGACATCAAGCGATGAACAATGAGCGACCGCTGGAAGGGGACGGCGCCGACGGTGAATGCGGTGACTCGGCCACGGCAGGTAGGACAGGGAGATTAGCGGCATGGCAAGAACGGGTGGACGAAGCCGCCGTCTATCGGCTGCCTCGACACAACGCAAAGATGAGCGAACAGCTCGCATCTTGATGATCGCCACGCCCCATTATCGTTCACATGGTATTACTAACAAAACAGTCTGCGAACCGTGTTCTAGCCGCAGCCGTAAACATGTACCGTGTCCTCTCGCCACGTATCAATGACCGTGACGCGTTGCATGATTAT
>JAABUU010004465.1_pt1 | contig 16465 bp, 5 predicted proteins | sample 5559301 | NCBI WGS metagenome assembly JAABUU01 (sample SAMN10711884, study PRJNA513360) | rock metagenome | isolation source: Antarctica rocks | place: Antarctica: Victoria Land, Richard Nunatak white | reverse complement strand
GGGCGGTCGCGGGCGGGCGGGCCTCCCTCGGCGCGGCGGGGAGGAGGCCGCCGGAGGGCCGGGCGGGCGATCCGTTCCGGCCGGGCTGATGCTCGGCGACGGGGGCCGGGATCGGGGCCGGTCGAGGGGACGCGGGGGGGACGGGTTCGGGCTTCATCTTGGGGGGCGATTCCGAGATCCGGGTGGGGGGTCCGGCCGGCGGGGCCGGCGGCTTGGGGGCGAAGTTGGCCCCGGAGACCTTGACCGTCAGCCCCGGCTTCCGGGCGGCCGAGGGCCGGGACTCGGCCCCTTCGTCCCAGGGGGTCAGGCGGACCGGGTTGCCGATCGCGGCGAGCTGCGCCAGGGCCCGGGCCAGGTCGGCGACGGCCCCCCGCTTCCCCCGCGAGGAGTCGAGCGCGACGGCCGAGTGGTCTCGGCCCTCCAGGATCGAGGCGACCAGGCCGGTCAGCCTGGCGTCGGGGCCGACTTCCAGGAACGTCCGGATCCCCGAGCGGGCCATCGCCTCGATTTCCTCGACGAACCGGACCGACCGGGCCAGTTGCCCGGCCAGGAGCGACCGGGCCTCGGAGGGGTCGGCGGGATAGGGCTCGGCCGTCGAGTTGGCGAAGACCGGGACACGCGCCGGGGCCAGCTCCACCCGCTCCAGGGCCTCGCGGAGCGGGCCGGTCGCGTCCTCGACGAACCGGCTGTGGAAGGCGGCCGAGACTTCCAGCGGCCGGGTCGAGATCCCCCTGAGGGCGAACGCCGAGGCGGCCCGGGCGATCTCCTCGGTCGAGCCCGAGAGGACCGACTGCCGGGGGGCGTTCCGGTTGGCGACCACCAGGTCGATCCCCTCCTCGACGAGGGCCGATTCGATCGCCTCGGCCGGGGCCAGGGCCGCCAGCATCGAGCCCCGGTCGCCCCCCCCGCCCGCCATCAGTCGGCCCCGGAGCCTGGCCAGCTCGGAGAACGTGGGCTCGTCGATCCGACCGGCCGCGCAGAGGGCGGTCAGCTCGCCGAAGCTGTGACCGGCGACCGCGTCGGGGCGGACCCCGAACCGTTCGAGGACCCGATAAGCCCCCAGGCTCGCCGCCCCGAGCGCCGGTTGGGCCACGGCCGTCGCCCGGAGCGACCGCTCGGCGCGCTTCCGGGACTCGTCGTCGAACGAGGGGTGGGGATAGATCCAGTCGCCCAGGCCCTGCCCCTGGATCGGGCCGGCCTCGGTCGCCCCGGCCAGGGTCCGGAGCATCTCGGGGAACTTGCAGGCCAGGCCCCGGAGCATCCCGACGTACTGCGACCCCTGGCCCGGGAACAGGACGGCCAGCCCGCCGGGGTCGGTCCCGGAGCCGTAATACACCCCCTCGGGGGCCGCCGCGACCGGCGATGGGGCCGGGCCCGCCAGGAGCGACCGGGCCCGGTCGACCAGCCGGGGCCAGGCGACGCCGCCCCGCTCGGCGACGATCGCGAGCCGGTCCGGGTCCTCGGTCCGGAACCGGGCCCGGGCGGTCGCGGCCTGGGACCGGAGAGCCTCCCAGGAGGGGTCGGCCGGGAGGGCGTCGATCGCCGATCGGAGGGCGGCGGGGGAGGCGCCGGAGAAGGCGAGGATCTGGACGTCGCCGTCCCAGTCGACCGCGGCGGGCTCGGGTCCGGCCTCTTCGAGGACGCAGTGGAAATTGCTCCCGCCGAACCCGAAGGCGCTGACGGCGGCCCGGCGGGGGTGGCCGGGGTTGGGAAGCCAGGGGCGGGCCTCGGTGTTGAGGTAGAACGGGGTCGAGCCGGGCGCGGCCCCATCGGCCGGGCGGTCGACCTTGATCGTCGGGGGGAGGACCTTGTGGTAAAGCGCCAGGGCGGCCTTGATCAGGCCCGCCGCGCCGGCCGCCGCCTTGGTGTGGCCGATCTGCGACTTGACCGAGCCCAGGGCGCACCAGGTTCCCTCGGGCTGGGCCGACCGGTAGACCTCGGCCAGGGCCGAGAGCTCGACCGCGTCGCCGACCCGGGTCCCGGTCCCGTGGGCCTCGACCAGCTCGATTGTCTCGGGCGAGACGCCGGCCGACTCGTAGGCCCGGCGGAGGCACTTGACCTGCCCGGCGGCGCTGGGGGCGTAGACGGCGTTTCCCTTGCCGTCGCTGGAGGCGCCGACGCCCTTGATGACGGCGTAGATCCGGTCGCCGTCGCGGCGGGCGTCGTCGAGCCGCTTCAGGGTCAGGACGCCCAGCCCCTCGCCCAGGATCGTGCCGTCGCCGGCAGCGGCGAAGGGCCGGGCGTCGCCGGTCGGAGAGAGCGCGGGGGTCTTGCTGAAGCACATGTACATGAATATGTCATTGAAAGTGTCGAGGCCGCCGGTGAGGGCGACGTCGCACCGGCCGGCGGCCAGCTCCAGGAGTGAGAGGTGGACCGCCCCCATCGTGCTGGCGCAGGCGGCGTCGACGACGCAGTTGGTCCCGCCCAGGTCGAGCCGGTTGGCGATCCGCCCGGCGGCCACGTTGCCGAGCAGGCCGGGGAACGAGTTCTCCTGCCAGCCGACGTAGGAATCGGCGATCCGCTGGACCACTTCGGAGGCGACCGGCTCGGCGACCCCGGCGGCTTGCAGGGCCCGCCGCCAGATCGGGTGGCCGAGCCGGGCCCCGAGCGGGATGACCAGCTCCAGGGTTCCGGTGACGCCCAGGACGACGCTGACCCGCTCGCGGTCGATCGGCCGGCCTCCAGCGTCGCCGTAGCCGGCGTCGTCGAGGGCGGCGCGGGCGACCATCAGGCCCAGGAGCTGGGTGGTGTCGGTGGCGTCCAGGTTGGTCGGGGCGATCCCGAAGTCGAGGGCGGGGAAGTCGACCGGGTCGAGGAAGCCGCCGCGTCGGGCGTAGGTCCGGTCGGGGGTCTTGGGGTCGGGGTCGTGGTAGTCGTCGGGGTCCCAGTGGGTGGCCGGGACCTCGCGGATGGCGTCGACCCCGTTGCAGATGTTGGCCCAGTAGCGCCGGAGGCCGTCGGCCCCGGGGAACAGGCAGCCCATCCCGATGATCGCCACGGGCACCGAGGGGGTTCGGTCGGCAGGATTCAAGGGTCGGTTCCTCTGGGGCGACGATCCGGGGACGCGGTCCGGGGCGGGGGCGGGGCCGGCGGTTTCTCGGGGGCTCGGACTCATAGGACAGCCCGCTGGTCGATTTCCGCTACCGAGAGCGGCGAGAGCCGGGGGATTCCGGGCGGGATCGTCACGCCCTGCGCGGCCAGGGTCCGCGACCGGGCCAGGACCGCCGCGTGATGGAGGATGTTCCGGGCGACGGTGACGACCTTCCGTTCCTCGGGCCGCTCCAGGAACGTCCCCCGGACCCACTCGTTGAACGCGGCCATCGCCGGGCCGCACCAGACCTGATAGTCGACGGCCCGGGTCGGCTCGCCGGCGTTAGCCCAGTGCGACGACTGGCCGAGATACCAGCGGAAGACCAGCGCCATCAAGTGCTTGGGATCGCGTTCGGCCCGCTCGACCTGCGCCGGGTCGCGGTCCAGGAAGTAGGCCCGGGTCTGGTCCCAGATTTCTCCCAGCGGGGCCCGGAAGATCATCTTCTCCAGCATCGCCCGGTCGGCGGCGGGGATCCGGTCGAGCGCGTCGTGGGCCCGGTAGAATTCGAGGAGCTTGGCCCCCCTCATGGCGAACATGGTCCCGCGCTTGAGGACCTGGACCTTGACGCCCATCTCGAACATGTCGGCGGCAGGGGCCATCGCGATGTCGGCCTGCTGGGCCTGCGCCAGCATCTTCCGGACGGCATCGGAGGTCCCCGACTCGACGCACGACTGGTTCACCGAGCCGACCACGACGTAGGACGCCCCCATCGCGAACGCCCCGGCGGCCGACCAGGGGGTCGAGATCCCCCCCGCCGCGCCCACCCGGGGGGGGACGTCATACTGGTACTGGGCCTGGAGCCGGTCGCGGAGGGCCAGCATGGTCGGGATCAGGACGATGGCCGGCTGGTTGTCGGTGTGCCCGCCCGAGTCGGCCTCGGCCGTCAGGTCGGCGGCCATCGGGATCCGAGCGGCCCAGCCCGCTTGATCGGGCGTGATCTCGCCCGAAACGACCAGCTCGCGGAGGAACCGTTCGGGCGGCGGGGCCAGGAACTTCGAGGCCACCTCGACCCGCGAAACCTTGGCGATCACCCGGTTCGGCGCCACGACCCGGCCCGATCCGTCCAGGCCGATCCCCGCGACCCGGTAGCGGACCACCGGGAGCGTAAGGTCCAGGTAGGCCGACGCCTCGACCAGCCGGACCCCGCGCCGGAGGTAGAGGGCCACGACCTCGCCTTCCAGCGCCGGGTCGTTCGGGCTGTGGATCAGGTTGAAGCCGTAAGGGCCCGAGGGGCCGAGCGACCCTTCGAGGCGGTCGATGGCCACCTCGACCGCCCGGATCGGCAGGCCGGCGGCCCCGAAGATCCCGAGCATCCCGGCGCGGCCCATCGCCTCGGCGATCTCGGCCGAGCCGATCCCGTTGGCCATCGCCCCGGAAACGTAGGGATAGCGGAGCCCGTGCTCCTCGCGGAACGAGGCGTCCCCCAGCGACCCCGGGAGGCAGGCGGGGAGATACCCGAGGACCGGCCCGACCTGCCCGGCCGACCCGGCCTCGGCCTCCACCAGGGCCGGGCCCTCGGGCCGTCGGACGAGGAGGTAGGGCCGGCCAACCTGCCCGAGTGCCCGCTCCATTTGCTCGCCGCCCGATGAGGGGATGACCACTCGACGTCTCCGCCCGACCGCGACGACTCCGGGACCTCCCCGAGTCGGGGACGTCCGGGGTCGCCCATCTTAAACAGCGAACCGCTCCCGGACCGACCAGCGCGCGGGTCCGAGCCTGGCATTTTAGAGGAATCGATGCGCCGCGTCACTATCCCGGGGCGGCGATTTCCCGGCCTCGGCCGGTCCGTCCCGGCAAGGTTTCTCGCTAAATTTGGTAGCGGGCCATCGGGTTTTCGGTTATCGTTCATAGCTCCATAGTAGTGACGCAGTTGATGGTCTTTGTCCAGTAGGTGCATTTTGTTCGCTGCACAAGATAGGCAGCCTGCCATCAATGAGGCAAGAAGACGAGCCGAACGCCTACTGTACATAAGCCATTAACTGCGTAACTCCTAGGCCAATGAGTGATGGTCGATCAGCGGGGCGATATCCGATGCCAATCCCGAGGAAATCTTGGTAGTTTTCTCTCCCATCAACCATCGCCCATTAGTCATCACTCATCGCCAGGTCCAGCCAATGTTTCCGGATCGCCTCCGCGACGGCCTCGGGTCAGAAGTCGCGAACGGATCCGGCCCCCTCCGTTGGTCTGGCCGGTCCGGGACCCCGCCGGGCCAGGGCGTTGCGTCGGCCGAAGGCCGCCGTTAGACTCCCTCGGGGCTTCGTCGGGAGGAGGTGGAGGGCCCTTCGACCGATGTTTCCGGGACGCGGGGTGACCGATCCGGACGACACGCGCAGTTTGCCCGTCGCGCGGTTAGAATAGGATGCGGACGTGGCCGGACCCTCGCCGGGCCGGACGAGGCCAGGGCCCTCCCCTGCCCCACCGACGCACCACCCATCGACGGACGACGATCGGAGTCGCCGCGGCCGGCCCGGACCTGGGCCGGACGCGACCGGACCGATTCGCCGCCGGACCGCCCGCCCTCGCGGACGGGGCCTCTCCGGGAGATCGCCAGCAGGATGAGCCCTTCCCTCGAAGCCACCACCGACCCGAGCTCGCTGGCCTCCGACCCGACGGCCTCGCCGTTCGTCGACCCCCGGGGCGAGGCGCCGATCCGGGCCGAGCTCTACGGCCTCGACCGACTGGAGGCGCTGGCCCGTCGGCTGGCCTCGGCCGGGTCGGTGGAGCCGGAACTGAAGGCGGGCGACCTCCTGCTCCGGCGGTTCGCCGAGAACGGCCGGGTCCTGGTCCGGACCCACCGCCGGATCGTTGGCGAGGCCGACCGGCCCGAAGGCCGCGGGATCGACGCGGACTGGCTGGCCGACAACTTCCACATCGTCGAGGACGTCCTCCGCGAGATCAAGCAGGATTTGCCCAGCGAGTATTACTCCGAACTGCCCAAGCTGGCCGTCGGCCAGGTCCGGGGCTACCCCCGGGTCTACACCCTGGCCCTGGCGCTGGTGGCCCACACCGACGGCGAGCTGGACGAGCCCCGAATCACCCGGTTCCTCCACGCCTTCCAGTCGGTCGCGCCGCTGACCATCGGCGAGCTCTGGGCGGTGCCGACGATGCTCCGGCTGGTCCTGATCGAGAACCTCCGCCGCCTGGCCGAGCGGATGGTCCGGAGCTGGGACGAGACGCTCCGGGCCGAGGACTGGGTCGCCCACCACTTCCCCAAGCCGCCCCTCGACGAGGCCGAGGGGACGCCCGCCGAGCCGGCCCCGGTCGAGGCCCCTCCCTTCGCCTCGCCGACCGACCCCTCGATCGTCCGGCTCGTGCAACTCCTCCGCGACCGGGGGGCCCCGGCGGCCCCGAGCCTGAGGCGGCTGGAGGCCGAACTCGCCGAGCGCGGGGCCGACGCCAATCGCGTGCTCCGCGAGGAGCACCGCCGCCAGGCCGCCAACCAGGTCTCCGTCGGCAACTGCGTCATCAGCCTCCGGCTGCTCTCGGCGATCGACTGGAACGAGTTTTTCGAGGAGAACAGCGCGGTCGAGGTGATCCTCCGGGGCGACCCCTCGGGGGTCTACGAGCGGCAGGACTTCGCCACCCGCGACCGCTACCGCCGGGCCGTCGAGAAGGTCGCTCGCCGGTCCAGGACCGAGGAGCAGGCCGTCGCCCGGCGGGTCGTCGAACTGGCCCGCGCCGGGCTGCCCGAGGGGCCGGCCCGAGGGCACGTCGGCTATTACCTGATCGACAAGGGCCGCGCGGCGCTCCACCTCGAGGCCGGCTACCGGGCCCCGGTCGGCGAGCGGCTGATCGACTTCGCCCTCGGGCACCCCCGCTTGACCTACTTCGGCTCGGTCGGCCTGCTCGTGGCGGGCCTGATGGCCGCCGCGGTGGCCGCGGGGGTCTCGACCGGGCCCGCGCCGGGGTTGGGGATGCTGGCCCTGCTGGTCCTGGCCCTGCTCCTGCCGGCCGGCGACATCGCGGTGGGTCTGGTCAACCACGTCGTCACGCTGGTCCTGCCGCCGAGGATGCTGGCCCGGCTCGATTTCAAGGCGGGGATCCCGGAGGACTCCGAGACGTTCGTGGCCGTCCCGAGCATGCTGGTCCGGGCCGACAGCGCGGCGGTCCTCCTGGAGCGGCTGGAGATCACCTACCTGGCCAACCCCGACGCCCGGCTCCGGTTCGCCCTGCTGACCGACTTCGCCGACGCCAAGGAGGAGCACCGCCCCGAGGACGACGGCTTCATCCTCGCGGCGCTCGATGGCGTCCGGACCCTCAACGCCAAGTATGCTGGCGGCGGGCCCGATCGGTTCTTCCTCTTCCACCGCCGGAGGAGCTGGAACCCGGTCCAGGGCTGCTGGATGGGCTGGGAGCGGAAGCGCGGCAAGCTCTCCGAGTTCAATCGACTGATCCGCGGTGACCACGACACGAATTACGTCGTCCAGAGCGCCGACCCGGCGACGCTCCCCCGGATGCGGTTCGTCATCACCCTGGACGCCGACACGGTCCTGCCCCGCGAGAGCGCCCGGCGGCTGGTCGGGACGCTGGCGCACCCGCTCAACGCCCCCCGGTTCGACCCGGCCCGGGGGCTGGTCGTCGAGGGGCACGGTGTCCTCCAGCCGAGGGTGAGCTACCACCTGTTCGCCGCGACCCGGTCGAGGTTCGCCGGCCTCCTGGCGTCGTCGGCGGGGATCGACCCCTATTCCAACGCCGTATCCGACATCTACATGGACCTCTTCGACTCGGGGAGCTTCACCGGCAAGGGGATCTACGACGTCGACGCCTTCGAGGCCGCCAACGGCCACACCTTCCCCGACGACCGGATCCTCAGCCACGACCTGATCGAGGGCAATTACGCCCGGTGCGGCCTGGTGACCGACGTCGAGCTCTTCGACGACTTCCCGCCCCGCTACCACGCCTACGCCCTCCGCGAGCACCGATGGGCCCGGGGCGACTGGCAACTTCTCCCCTGGCTCGGCCGGACCGTGCCGGCCCCGGCCCAACCCCCTGCCGCTCCTGGAGCGGTGGAAGGTCTTCGACAACCTCCGGCGGAGCCTGGTCCCGCCGGGCCTGATCGTCCTCCTGGTCCTGGGATGGACGGTCTTCCCGGGCTCGCCCTGGCTCTGGACCGCCATAGCGCTGGCGGTCCCGGCGCTGCCGATCTTCCAGCTTGCGCTGGGCTCGACCGTCTCGGCGGTCCGGGGCCGTTCGCTCTCGCCGATCCTGGGGATGGGGCATCATCTCCCGGCCACGGCCGGCCAGTCGCTGCTCTGGATCGCCTTTTTGGCCGACCAGGCCCGCCGGCTGGTCGACGCGACGGTCCGGACCCTGAACCGGCTCTACGTCTCGCGGCGGCGGCTCCTGGAGTGGGAGACGGCGGCGGCGACCGAGCACCGGTTGGGGACGGGCCTGGGCAACTTCATCCGGACGATGTGGCCCTCGCCGGCCTGGGCCCTGGCCCTGGCCGGGCTGGTGGCCTTGGTTCGGCCCTCGGCCCTGGCGGCGGCCTCGCCGGTCCTCCTGGCTTGGTTCGTGGCGCCGGTCGTGGCCTACTGGGTCAGCCGACCCCGGCGGGCCACCGAGTCCCCCCTGTCTGACCCGGAGCGGGCCGAACTCCGCCGGATCGCGCGGAAGACCTGGCACTTTTTCGAGACCTTCGTCGGCGACGAGGACCACTGGCTCCCGCCTGACAATTACCAGGAAGACTCGATCAGCTCGGGCGGCCGGGTCGCGCACCGGACCTCGCCGACGAACAAGGGGATGCTCCTGCTCTCGACCCTGGCGGCGCACGATTTCGGCTACCTCACGCTGAAGACGCTGCTGGACCGCCTGGAGAAGACCTTCGACACCTTCGACCGGCTGGAGAAGCACGAGGGGCACATCCTCAACTGGTACAACACCCAGACTCTCGGCTCGCTCCCGCCCAACTACGTCTCGACGGTCGACAGCGGAAACCTCCTGGGCTGCCTGGTGACGCTGAAACAGGGGATGCGTGAGAAGGTCCGCGAGCCGATTCCCGGCCCGACCGCCTGCCAGGGGATGGCCGACACCCTGGCCATGCTCGCCGCCGACGTCCAGTCGGCCCGGCCCACCAAGGTGGGTGAGGAGTACAAGGCGTTCGAGGGGGCGGTGGCCGACTTCCGCCCGCTCCTGGCCGAGGTCCCGGGCGACCTCGTCGCCTGGGACGAGTTGCTCGGCCGGATCGAGTGGGCCACGGTCGCCCTGGTCGGCCGGGTCCGGGCGCTGCCGAACGTCGGGCCGAACGTCCTGGAACGGTGGGAGTCCTATGCCCGGAGGCTGGAGGCCCTGGCCCGCGAGCGCCGGGCCGAGGTCGCCTCGGTCGCCCCCTGGGTGGGATCGCTCCCGGCCGCCGGCGAGGGGCTCGCGGTCGCCCGCCGCCGCTCCGAGGCGCTCGAAGACGCCTGGCAGGGCCTCCAGGTGGCGCTCTCGGCCCCCGGGAGCCCGGTCGAGCTGGCCCTCCGGGCGGAGTCGGCCGCAGACACGCTGGCCGGGCTCGAATCGTCGATCCCCGAGGGCGAGGGGCACGACCCGGCGATCAAGGCCCTCCGCGAGCTCGCCGACGCCGCGAAAGCCTCGACCGCCACCGACCTCAAGGCCCGATGCGATCGGCTCGGCGAGCGAGCCGGCCGGCTCGGCGATGGGATGGACTTCCGGTTCCTCTACAAGGAAGATCGTCACCTCTTCTCGATCGGCCTGAACTTGGCGACCGGCCGGCTCGACGCCTCGTGCTATGACCTGCTGGCCTCCGAGGCTTGCCTGTCGAGCTTCCTGGCGATCTGCCGAGGCGACGCCCCCCGCCGGCACTGGTTCCAGCTCGGCCGGCCGTTCATCGAGGCGGCCGATCGGGTCGGGCTCCTGTCCTGGGGCGGCTCGATGTTCGAGTACCTGATGCCCCGCCTGCTGCTCCTGCCGCTGAAGGGGACGCTGCTCGACGAGGCCCACCGGACCGCCGTGGCCCGCCAGATGGAGTATGGCCGCCAGCGCGGAGTCCCCTGGGGGATCTCCGAATCGGCCTTTGCCGCGTTCTCGGTCGACGGCGACTACCTCTACCAGTCGTTCGGGACCCCCGGCCTGGGCCTGAAGCGGGACATCGGCGACGACCTGGTGATCGCCCCCTATGCCACGGCGCTTGCGGTGGCCGTCCGGCCCCGCGAGGCGCTGGAGAACTTCCGGAAGCTCGCGGCCGAGGGGGCCGAAGGGCGCTACGGGTTCCACGAGGCGGTCGACTTCACTCGGGAGCGTGTTCCCAAGGGGAAGCGGTCGGTCGTGGTCCGGTCGTACATGGCCCACCACCACGGGATGAGCCTGGTGGCGCTGGCCAACGCCCTGCTCGACGAGCCGATGCCCCGCCGGTTCCACGCCGAGCCGATGGTCCGGGCCGCCGACCTGCTCCTTCAGGAGCGCGTCCCCCGCGACGCGCCGATCATCGAGCCGTCGGCGACCGAGTCGAGCCCGGGCTCGGAGTCGAAGATGGAGCGGGCGACGGCCCCGCTGATGAGCCGGAGGCTGAGCACGCCGGGCACGCCGTCGCCGCGGACTCACCTGCTCTCGAACACCCAGTACAACGTGATGCTGACCAACGCCGGGTCAGGCTACAGCACGTGCCGGGGGCTGGACGTGACCCGGTGGCGCGAGGACGCCACCCGCGACGCCTCGGGCCTGTTCCTCTATATCCGGGACCTCGCCACCGACGCCGTCTGGTCGGCCGGCTACCAGCCGACCTGCCGGGCGGCCGAGCATTACGAGGCGATCTTCTCGGCCGACAAGGTGACCTTCCGCCGCCTTGATGGCGGGATCGAGGCGGTCACCGAGATCACCGTCTCGCCCGAGGCCCGCGCCGAGATCCGCCGGGTGACCCTGACCAACCACGACACCCGGCCTCGCGAGCTGGAGCTGACCAGCTACGCCGAGGTGGTCCTGCTCTCGCACGGCGGCGACACCAGCCACCCGGCCTTCGGCAAGCTCTTCCTGGAAACCGAGTGGGCCCCCGCGCCCGAGGCCCTGCTCTGCCGCCGCCGCCCCCGGGCCCAGGACCAGGCGCCGATCTGGGCGGTCCACGTCGCCGCGGCCGACTCCCCCTCGCTGGCCCCCACCCAGTTCGAGACCGACCGGGCCCGATTCCTGGGTCGGGGCCGTTCGACCGCCGACCCCGCTGCATTGGACCCGGGCGTGGCCCTCTCGGGGACCACCGGCGCCGTGCTCGACCCGGTCTTCAGCCTCCGGAGGCGGGTCCGGATCGAGCCGGGGATGTCGGCGATCGTCGCCTTCACCACCGCCGTGGCCGACTCGCGCGACGAGGCCCTCACCCTGGCCGACCACTACCGCGAGACCTCGGCCGTCTCCCGGGCCTTCGAGCTGGCCTGGGCCCACAGCCAGGTCGAGCACCACGGCCGGAACTGGACGGCGCAGGACGCCCACCTGTTCCAGAGGCTCGCCGCGCACGTCATCTACGCCGGCTCGATCCTCCGGGCCGACCCCGCGATCCTGGCCCTCAACGTCAAGGGGCAACCCGGCCTCTGGGCCTACGGGATCTCGGGCGACAAGCCGATCGTCCTGGCCATGATCGCCGACTTCGACGAGCTGGCCCTGGCCGCCCAGATGCTCGTCGCGCACACCTACCTCCGGCTCAAGGGGCTCGAATTCGACCTCGTGGTTCTCGGTGGCCCGGCCGAGGCCGAGTCCGACGAACTCCACCAGCACCTGCTCGACATGGTCCGGGCCAGCGACGCCCGCGACCTCGTCGACCATCCCGGCGGCGTCTTCGTCCGGAAGCTCGGGGCGATCCCCGAGGTGGACCGGATCCTCCTCCAGTCATCCGCCCGGGTCGTCCTCCAGGGCGATCGGGGGACCCTCGCTGGCCAGCTCGACCGGCCCGATCGCGTCCGGGCCCTCCCCGGGCCGCTGGCCCCGGACTCCCCGACGCCCGAGCACAACGCCCCCGACCCGGTCGCGACGCCCGACCTGCTGTTCGCCAACGGGGTCGGCGGGTTCGCCCTCGACGGCCTTGAATACCGGATCCTCCTGCCGGCCTCGCCCCGGCCCGACGTCCGCCGGAACGGCAAGGCCGACCGCCAGAACCTCCCCCGCCCGGTCCTCCCCCCGGCCCCGTGGGTCAACGTGGTGGCCAACCCCGACTTCGGGTTCATCGCCTCCGAGGGTGGCTCCGGCTATACCTGGGCCGGCAACAGCCAGACCAACCGCCTGACCCCCTGGAGCAACGACCCGGTCACCGACCCGCCCGGCGAGGTGGTCTACCTCCGCGACGAGGAGACCGGCGAGTTCTGGTCCCCCACCAGCCTCCCCGTTCCCTCCGACGAGCCCTCGGTCGTCCGGCACGGCCAGGGATATACGGTCTTCGAGCGGCGGGCCCGGGGGCTCGACCACGAGCTGACCCTGCTCGTCCCCCCGACCGACCCGGTCAAGGTCATCCACCTCCGGGTCGGCAACCCCGGCGATCGTCCGCGCAAGCTCTCCGCGACGTTCTACGCCGAATGGGTCCTGGGCTCGCTCCGCGACCAGGCGGCGATGCAGGTCATCACCGAGGTCGACGCCGGGTCCGGGACCCTGCTCGCCCGGAACCCGAGCCACCCCGACGATTCGACCCGCGTGGCCTTCGCCGACGCCAGCCACCGCCCCCGGACCTTCACGGCCGACCGGACCGAGTTCCTCGGCCGGAACGGCTCGGTCGCCGAACCCGCCGCGCTGGGGCGGTCCGAGCTCGGCGGGGCCTCCGGCGCGGCCCTGGACCCCTGCGCCGCGATCCAGGTCAAGTTCGAGATTCCGCCCGGCGGCGAGGAGCGGGTGACCTTCGTCCTCGGCCAGGCCGGGACGGTCGAGGAGGCCCGTCGGCTCGCGGCCCACCACCGCGACCCCGCCCGGTTCGGGCCGACCCTGGCCGAGGTCAAGGCCCGGTGGGACCACGTCCTCGGGGCCCTCCAGGTCCGGACGCCCGACCGGGCGATGGACCTGGTCCTCAACCGCTGGCTGATGTACCAGGCGCTGAGCTGCCGGTTCTGGGGGCGGTCGGCCACCTACCAGTCGGGCGGGGCCTACGGCTTCCGCGACCAGCTTCAGGACTCGATGGCCCTGGTTTATGGGGCCCCCGAGGAGGCCCGGGGCCAGATCCTCCGCGCGGCGAGCCGCCAGTTCGTCGAGGGGGACGTCCAGCACTGGTGGCACCCGCCCGGCGGCAAGGGCGTCCGGACCCGGATCTCCGATGACCTGATCTGGCTCCCCTACGTCGCCTGCCATTACGCCGCCACCACCGGCGACTCGGCCATCTTCGACGAGTCGATCTCGTACCTCCAGGCGCCCCTGCTCAAGCCCGGCCAGGAGGACGACTACGGCCTCCCGGTGACCTCGGACGAGTCCGGGACGCTCTACGATCACTGCGTCCGGGCCCTCGACCACGCCCACCAGCTCGGGGCCCACGGCCTCCCGCTGATGGGGACCGGAGACTGGAACGACGGGATGAACCGGGTGGGCGCCGAGGGCCGGGGCGAGAGCGTCTGGGTCGCCTGGTTCCTGATCGCCGCGCTCCGCCAGTTCGCCCCGATCGCCGAGACCCGGGGCGATTCGGGCCGGGCCCGAACCTGCCTCGATCGCGCCGAGGCCCTCCGGTCGGGCGCCGAGACGCACGCCTGGGACGGTCGGTGGTATCGCCGGGCCTACTTCGACGACGGGACGCTGCTGGGCTCGTCGACCAACGACGAATGTCAGATCGACTCGATCACGCAGTCCTGGGCCGCGATCTGCGGGGTCGCCGACCCCGATCGCGTCCGGCAGGCCATGACTTCGGTCGACGAGCGGCTGGTCCGGGCCGACGACGGGCTGATCCTGCTGTTCACCCCGCCCTTCGACAAGGGGAAGCTCCAGCCGGGCTACATCAAGGGTTACGTCCCGGGCGTCCGCGAGAACGGCGGCCAGTACACCCACGCGGCCACCTGGGTGGCGATGGCCGCCGCGATCCAGGGGCGGGGCCAGCGGGCGGGCGAGCTGTTCGGGCTCCTCAACCCCGTCAACCACGCCACCGACTCGGAATCGGTCGCCCGCTACAAAGTCGAGCCCTACGTCGTCGCGGCCGACATTTACGGCCGGCCCCCGCACACCGGCCGGGGAGGGTGGACCTGGTACACTGGATCGGCCTCCTGGCTCTGGCGGGTGGGGATCGAGTCGATCCTGGGGTTCCACCTCCGGGGCGACCGGCTGGCGATCGACCCCAGGATCCCCGGCGACTGGCCCGGCTTCGAGCTGGCCTATCGCCACCGATCGACGCCCTACCGGATCGTCGTGGAGAATCCCGAAGGCGTCGAGCACGGGGTCCGAACCGCGAGCCTCGACGGCGAGCCCCACGACCCTGCCTCGATCCCCCTGGTTGACGACGGCCGGCCGCACGAGGTCCGGATCGTCCTGGGCGGCGGCCCGGCCCTGGCCTGACCTCGGGAAGGGCCCGGTTTCCGTCCCGATCGAGGCAATTCGCCTCGATCGGGCTTCTACCCTGGGAGAAGTCCGCTAGAATTCCTCGCCAGGGGGATCAAGGTCGCTCCCCCGCCTCGGGACGAGGAGCGGTCGCCATGCCACGATGGGCCGGCGAGTCGGGGTCGTCGAGTGACCGGGAACTGCTCCGGGGGCTGCAAGCCCGGGCCCTCTCCTATTTCATCGACAACCAGACCCCGGGCGGGCTGATCGCCGACCGCCAGGCCAACCACGGCCCGGCCCTCCCGGCGGGGATGGCCAGCATCACCGCGACGGGGATGGGCCTGATCGCGATCGCGCTGGCGTCCGCCGAGCCCCACCGGCTGATCGAGCGATCCGAGGCCATCGCCCGGGTCGAGATCGCTCTTCGGGCCGCCCTGGGGCGGATCCCCCACGATCGCGGGATCCTCCCGCATTTCGTGGACGAGCGGTCCGGCCGTCCGATCGGCGAGGACGCCTTCAGCACGGTGGACAGCTCCTGGTTCCTGGCCGGGGCGCTCTGGGCCTCGTCGTTCCTGGACGACCCCGTTCTTGTCGAACTTGCCGGGCGGATTTACAACCGGGTTGATTGGGTCCACTGGTCCCTGCCCCGGACTTCCACCCTCCCGGGCCTGATCCGGCACGGCAAGGGGCCAGGCGGCCGGTTCCTCAAGTGCTCCTGGGACCGGTCCAATGGCGAGACGATCCTGATGTACGTCCTGGGCGCGGGGGCCGAGGAACCTCGGGCGCTCCCGGCTTCGGCCTGGTCGTCGACCAGGCCATTTTATGGCGAAATCGCCGGCCTCCGATTTAACAACGCCGACCTGGGACTTTTCGTCTTCCAGTACGGCCTCGACCTGCTCGACCTCCGCCGATGGCGGTCCCCCTGCGGGCTCGACCTCGCGGCCGAGGCCGAAGTCGCGACGGTGGCGAACCGCGACGCCTGCCGGGCGGCCTCGGGCGAGTTCCGGACCTACCGGGTCCACTGGGGGCTCTCCGCCGGCGACGGCCCGGGCCGATCGCCCGGTCGGGATGCCTACGACGCCTACTCCCCCGCCGGCCCGATCGACGGGACCGCTCACCTCACGGCCACGCTCGCCTCGGTCGCCCATCGACCGGGCGACGTCCTCGAGAATGTCCGGGCGACGGCCGTCCGCCGCCCCTCGCCGCTCGGCCGCTACGGGCTGAGCTGCATCAACGAGGATCGGCGCTGGATCGCCCGCGACATGGTGGGGATCGACGCGGGGGCGCTGGTCCTCGCGCTGGAGAACGTCCTGATGGAAGACCGGGTGCGCGCGGTCTTCCATCAATTACCATGCGTGGCCCGTGGCCTGGACCGATTAGGGTTTGAGGACGCTCCGGCCGTGCGACGGGCGTCCTGAAGGCTGCGGTGGGGGGATATTACTTCGGGGTCGCTCCCGGGGAACGAAGACCGGGTGGCCCCGGCCCGAGCCATCTCGTCGATCAAGCCTCGTAGCGGGCCCGGACCAGCCCGCGCATCTGGAGATGGCTGATCGGCAGCGACGACTCCTTGAGGCGGCTGATCAACCGGGTCTCGACGATCTGCGCCGGGGTGAGGTGCGAGCGGTCGTCCACGACCAGAGACTCGGACTCTTCCGGCAGCGTCACGGCGAACCGGGACGCCGAGCCACGGACCGTCGCGACGGCCAACCCGTTCGCGAGGGGTTCGGGGGACGAAGTAAATCTCGATCCATCGATCGCCGAGAACGTGCTTTTCATCAAAGTATCGTCTTTCATTCAGGTCTCCCTCGCGGTGAGATCGGGACGAGCCACACGTGTAGCCCCGAACCAGGGCAAAGGTCATACCGAAGACAGGGATGATCTTGGCCGCCGGGACATCGTCTTGTCAATAGCCGAGAATTTGGGCAATTGATTGGGCTCGTCAATCGATGTCCT
>JAABUU010004464.1_pt1 | contig 16465 bp, 14 predicted proteins | sample 5559301 | NCBI WGS metagenome assembly JAABUU01 (sample SAMN10711884, study PRJNA513360) | rock metagenome | isolation source: Antarctica rocks | place: Antarctica: Victoria Land, Richard Nunatak white | reverse complement strand
GTTGGGCGCCATGTGGCGCCACAGACACCACGTACCGCGAAGGGAGCAGGTCACCATGCAGGAAAACCATGACGTCGTCGATGCCGGAGGGACCCCGGAACGCCGCAATATCTACGCTGTATTCGACCACGAAGAGCAGGCGCGCGAGGCCGAGCAGGCGCTCTCCGCGCGCGGTGTCCCCACGCAGCGCCTCGCGCACTCGCCAGCGTCGGGCGACCTGAGCGAGTCTAAAAAGGACGCGGAAGGCTTCGTGGGCAAGTTTACCAACTGGATCAAAGGCTACGGCGGTGAGGATATGGAGGCCAAGCGCTACTCCGTCCATATCGACGCCGGCCGCGTCGTCATCGCCGCCCCCGCCGAGAGCCAGGACAACGCTCAAGATATCACACGCATCCTGACACAGTATGGAGCCTACGACGTCACCTACTTCAGCGATTGGACAATCGTCCACGAAAGCCCGGCCGCCAACGCGCGGCACGGTATGCCCACCAACGAAGCGGCTACCGAAGCCGATGAGTATACAACCGGCGATATTACAGCGGGTCAATCACCCCGCTCACACGCCGAATAACGCGCAATTCGATTGAGAACGGGGAGTTTAGACATGGTATACTCGCGCTTATGACCATCGATCGAGAAACATTCTTGCTCGACGACCGCGACGATCTGCGCCGCGCGATCGATGAGCGGGTCAACAGTGTCCCTCTGCCGCCGGCCCTCGTGTTCAATTGCCACATCACGGGACTGGCCGTGGCGCGTTCACTCGGCGCGCGCGGCGTGCCGGTCATCGCGCTTGACAAGGATGAGCGCGGCTTCGGGCTGCACTCGCGCCACGTCGCCGTGCGTGGGTGCCTACCCTCCCCGCTGGACGACGAAGACGCGTTCGTTGCGCGGTTGCTTGAGATCGGCGCGCTGCTCGACCGGCGCGGCGTGCTCTTCCCCGCCAACGATGAGTGGGTACTTGGCCTCGGCCGCCACCGCGCACAGCTCGAAGAGTATTATGACATCCCCTTCGCCGATGAGGCGACCGTCGAGCGTATCCTCGACAAGAAAAGCCTCTATGAGGCCGCCGAGGCGCTCGACATCCCAGTCCCGCGCACCTGGGACCTGGCGGAGCGAGACGCGGCGCGTCTTGCCCGCGAGGTCGCCTACCCATGCATCCTCAAGCCGCGCGAACAGCGCTCCTTCACCGAGCAGTTCGGCGTCAAAGTCATCGCAATCCCCGATGCGGCCGAGTTCATAGACTGGGCGCGCCGCACCGCCGGCCACGGCATGCTCGCACAGGAAATTGTGCCGGTCACACCCGACGGGTTCCACTCGCTCTGCGCGTACGTCGCGCCCGGCGGCGCCACGCTTGGCGCGTTCGTGGGACGCAAGGTCGAGCAATATCCGGGCGGTTTCGGTACGGGGTGCCTCGTCGAGTCCGCCGCGCTCCCGCTCCTAGTGGAGCGCGGCGTGCGCGTGCTACAGGCGCTGAACTACCACGGCATCGCCGAGGTCGAGTTCCTCTACGACCCACGCGACGGCGAACACAAGCTGCTCGACGTCAACACGCGCGTCTGGAAATGGATCGGCCTCCCTATCGCCGCCGGCGTCGACTTGCCCTGGCTCGCCTACGCCACGACGACCGGGCGCCGGGTCGAGCCCGTCGCGCCACACCCCGATGCGCTGACCTGGGTCTACCTCAAGGATTACATGGCGCTGCGCCGCTCCGGCGACGCCGTGCGCGCCGACGACTCGCTGACCGAGGAGCAGTGGCTGGCGCTTATCACAGGAGGGGCGCGCGCGGCGGGCGTCGTCGAAGCCGTACTTGACCCCGACGATCCACGCCCGTTCTATCAACTTTTACAAACCGAAATGGAGGGCGCGCGCTACTTTTGCGCGTGTTAACGAGGCCTGCGACTGCCTCCCCACTGCGGTGGGGACCCCGATGGCAGCGGACGGCACTGCGGTGCGAAGGGTGATGTTTTGTAGGGGCGTATGGCATACGCCCGGCGCTTGATGCCAGGGCGTATGCCATACGCCCTTACGATCACAACATCCGACCGCAGTGCCGTCCGCTGCCATGCGACCGCAGTCGCAGGCCGCTTGCTAGAAGGAGTACTCATGACAAAGCCACGGTTCGGTTTCTGGTTGCCTATTTTCGGCGGCTGGTTGCGCAACGTCGAAAACGAAGACATGCCCGCCACCTTCTCTTACGCGCTGGACGTGGCGCGCCAGGCCGAGGAGTGGGGCTATACGACGGCGCTTGTCGCCGAGTTGAACCTCAACGACATCAAGGGCGTCGATCAGCCTGTGCTCGAAGCGTGGACGACCTGCGCGGCCCTCGCCGCGACGACCCGCAACCTGGAGATCATGGCCGCGATCCGCCCCGGCTTCCGCAACCCCGCCATCGTCGCTAAGATGGCCGCTAACATCGACAACATCTCCGGTGGCCGCTTCACGCTCAACGTCGTATCGGCATGGTGGGCCGAAGAGGCGCGCCGTTACGGCATGGACTTCGTACCCCACGACGAGCGCTACGCACGTACCACCGAGTTTATCGACGTGATGAAGGGCATGTGGAGCGGCGGCCCCTTCTCGTTCCACGGCCACTACTACAATGTCGACGACGGCGTGCTGGCGCCGCGCCCCGTGCAACAACCGTGGCCGCGCCTATACGCGGGCGGCGAGTCGGAGACCGCGCGCACGATGATCGCAACCCAATGCGACGCCTACTTGATGCACGGCGATACCCCCGAGGCGGTGGCCGCGCGCGTGGCTGATATGCGCGCGCGACGCGACGCGCTGGGGCTGCCGCCGTTGAGCTTTGGCATAGCCGCCTACGCCATCGTGCGCGACAGCGCCGCCGAAGCCGACGAGGAGATTGCCCGCATCACCAACGTGCGCGACGCTGCGGGCTACGCCGGCTACGGCGACTTCACCAGCCACTCACAACTGGAGCGCGAGCTCTCTCTGCGCGACTACTCCGTCTCCAACCGGGGTCTGCGGCCGGGCCTGATCGGTACACCCGAGACCGTCGCCGCGCGCGTCCGGGAGTTCGCCGACGCCGGCATCGACCTGTTCCTGCTACAGTGCAGTCCCATGCATACCGAACTCGAGCGCTTCGCGCGTCAGGTCATGCCTCTGGTTTAGCGGTTTGTCACGGCGCGGCCCTCACCCCCGACCCCTCTCCCTGACCCAGGAGAGGGGGGCCGCCTGCCTCCGCCGGTTTACGCCACAACCACGCGCCTCCTACGACCAGCAGACTGAGCAGCGCGCCGATGAGCAGGGCGCTGGACGCCCCATACCGACCGGCCAGCCAGCCCATCAACAGATAACCCAACGGCAAGCTTCCGTCGAAGAAGAGGATAGCCACGCTCATGACGCGCCCGCGCAGGTGATCCGGCGCCACCGTTTGAAGCATGGTCACGGCCAGCGTGGTGAAGACAATCTCGGCGCCGCCCACGCTCGCGATCAGCGCCAACGACAGGGGATAAATGCGCGAAACCGCGAACACGGCCTCCAACACCCCGAAGACCAACGCGCCAATCAGCACGCGGGTGATCGTTGGCTTCTGGTTGCGCCAAGCCAGCCACAGCGATGCGATCAAGGAGCCAACGCCGGACGCGCCCGAGAGAAAGCCAAAGCCCGTCGCGCCAGCATGCAGCACGCCCGTAGCGAAAAAGGGGAGCACAACGTTGAAGTTCGAGCCGAAAAGCAACACCAGGCCGACCACGAGGATCACCAACGACACCGCGGGCGTGTTCCGGACATAGTCCACGCCCTCGCGCAGGCTCTGCCAGGTGGTCTGCTGCGCGCCCGCGTTGGTGTGTCGGGGCGCCTGCGCGTGCAGGTCGCGGCTGTTGATCAGCGCCAGGGCCGCCAGCACGGCGATGAAGCTGAGCGCATTGAGCAAGAAGAGCGAGGCCACGCCGCTGACGGCGATAATGACGCCTCCCAATCCCGGTCCCACGATGCGCGTCAGATTGGAGAGCGAGGAGTTCAGGGCCACGGCGTTGGGCAGGTCCGCACGTCCGACCAACTCGACGACAAACGCCTGGCCTGTTGGCCGGCCCAGGCAGTTCGTGAGCCCCAGCAGCAGCGCCACGACATATACATGCCAGAGTTGGACGGTTCCGGTGGCGATCAACGCCCACAGGAGCAGGGCTTGGATCATGGCCGCCGCCTGGGTGCAGAACAAGACGAGCCGTTTGGGCCAGCGATCGGCCAAGACGCCGCCAACGAGCGCGAAGAGCAGCACCGGCAGAGCTTGCAGCGCGCCCACCAGACCAAGTTGGAAGGCGCTATGGGTCAGCTCCAGCACCAGCCAGGTCTGCCCGATGCTTTGCATGTAGGAGCCGGTCAGCGAGATCATCTGGCCGAACCAGAACAGACGAAAATTGCGCTGGCGCAAGGAGGCCCCAAGCACGCCGCTACGCCACGGCGTGCGCGGGAACGCGCAGCCACTGCTCCAACTCCGCAGCGGGGAGCGGGCGGCTGATGCCATAGCCCTGGGCGACATCGCCATCCAGGGCCAGCAGCGTGTCCCAGACACCACGCGTCTCCACGCCCTCGACGACGACCCGCAATCCCCGTGTGCGGCCCAGGTCCAGAATGCACGTCACGATAGAGGCGTCTCCGGCCTCAGCGAGATGTGTCACGAATGACCGATCGACCTTGAGTTCGTCGACCGGTAACCGCTGCAGCAGGCCCAATGAAGAGTGCCCCGCCCCGAAGTCGTCGATGGACAATCGGACCCCGACCGCGCGGAGGCGGGCGAGCACGGCGCCGGCGCGATCCGGGTCCGCCATTACGCTGCTCTCGGTGATCTCGAGCGTCAGACGCTCCGGCGACAGGGGACACCGCGCCAGGAGCGCCGCGATCCGATCCGGCAAGGTGTCGTCGCTCAGGGAGCGCGCGGATAGGTTCACGGCGATATCCACCGACATCCCCGCCTCGTCCCAGGCGCGACACTGGCGCAGCGCCTCCGCCAGAACCCAGTCCGTCAGCGGCGCGATCAGCCCGGTCTGCTCGGCCAACGGGATGAACTGATCCGGCGCGAGCAGCCCATGCTCGGGGTGCGGCCAGCGCACCAGGGCTTCCACGCTCAAAGGGCGGCCGTTCGCCAGGGCTACGATCGGCTGGTAGTGCAGACAGAGCGCGCCCGCAGCGATGGCCCGGCGCAACTCGCCAACCAGCGTGAGGCGCGCTGTGCTGTGTGCGTCGCGGTCGGACGCGTAGACCGCGTAGCCGTCGCCGGCGCGCTTGGCGCTGTACATGGCCACGTCGGCGTGACGCAGCAGCGCGCCGGCGTCCGCGCCATGGGCTGGCCCGACGGCGATGCCGACACTGGCCCCGATATCGAGGCGCTGGCCCTCCAGCGCCAGGGGCTCCGCCAACGCGCCGAGGAGCTTCGCGGCAACATAGATCGCGCCGTCCGTGCCGGTGGCTGGCAGGAGGGCCGCGAACTCGTCGCCACCCAACCGGGCGACTGTGTCCGAGGCGCGCACCACCCCTTGCAGGCGCGCGCTCACCATGCGGAGGAGCGCGTCGCCCGCGTCATGCCCCAGCGTGTCGTTGACCTCTTTGAAGCGGTTAAGGTCAAGCAGGAGCAACGCCACCGGCGTCTGCTCGCGGTCGGCGGCGCGTAACGCCTGGGTCAAGCGATCGCCAAACAGCGCTCGATTGGGCAGCCCCATGAGGGCGTCGTGGTGCGCCTGATGCGCCAGACGCTCCTCCATCTGTTTGCGTGCACTGATGTCTACCACGAAGGAGGCGCGCGTGGGACGCCCGTCGCGCCCGCGCAGCGTAATCGTCGAGGCGAGGATGGTGACGGGGCGCCCCGTCTTGGTGATGATCTCGTACTCACCCCTGGCATCGACGCCGGCGCCCACGCTCCCCGCGTAGGACTGAGCGGACTCCGCGCGGGACGAAGCGGGCATGACGCGAGTGAAAGGCTGCCCGATTAGTTCCACGCGCGTGTAGCCGGATAGGGCGCAATAGGCGTCGTTCACGGTCTCGAAGCGGCCGTGCTCATCGGTGATGCACGCGCCAACTGGGGCTTTCTCCACCAGAGAATAGGCGTGCTGCTCACCGGCGTGCAGCGTTGCGATCGTGTCGCGCAAGCGGAGCCGCATCCGCTCCATTCCCGTGGCCAACGCGACGAATTCGCGCGCGCCCGTCATGCCGACAGGGTGGTCCAGGTCGCCGCGCTCGATAGCCGCGACCGCGTGGCCAAGCCGCGTCAGGGGGCGGACGATGGCGCGAGTGGTCCACCAGCCGAGTCCCGCGAGCAGGATAACAGCGCCGACGAAGAGCCCGGCGAAGACGACGGTCATCCGCGTCAGCGTGCCCAGGCCGGCCGCGAAGGCGTCCCGGCGATCCCGGTCCAGGCGGCCGACGATGCCGTCCGTCGCGACGCGGTAGCGGTCGAACAACGTCTTGCCCTCCTCTTGCTGGGCGACCAGCGCCGCCGAGCTACGCGGGGTCGCCAGCGGGTGGCCCAAGACTCCTCGCGCCCAACGCTCCCACTGATCGGCGAGCCCGCGGCGCGCCAGGATAAGAGGACGCACGTCGGGCGCGGCGACGAGCAAGGCGTCGGTCTGCCGGCGCAGCGCCGGCGCCTGGCGTTGGGCGGCAAGATAGGGGGCAAGGAAGGAGCGGTTGCCGGTGAGGAGGTAGCCGCGCAAACCGGTCTCCTCATCGTCGCGCAGCTTGCTCTCCTGGACCACGAGAGTCGAGAGGGCGTCGGCGCCACGCACCGTGTGGGCGTAGTCGGCGCGCAGCGCGGCCGTGCTCGTGCTGGCGACCGCCCAGGCTACGACGAGGAGCGTGAGCGCGCCGAGGTAGCCGGCGAAGAGGCGGGCACGGATGCTACGCATGAGGCGGCGTCTCCGTCGATCCTGCCGGCGCCTCCGCTCCTCCATCCAAGCACGGCGACCAGGAGGCCAGGCGCGCGGCGTAAGCCTCGACCACAGTGGAGTCGAAGCGCAGATAGCCGCCCGGCGTCCGCGCGGCGGGCCGGATCTCGCCGCGTTGCGCGGCGCGAAGCACCGTGTTGCGCGAGACTCCGAGCCGCCGGGCCACCCCGCCGGTCGTGAGATAGCTCGTCTCCGTCCCCTGTGCCTCCTGGGTCATCGTCATCCCTCCCATCCAACCGCGCCAGGTCGTCCAAGCGTTGCATCCGTTCCCGGCTACGGTAGGCGCGTGACACGATCGAACGCAATCCCCCAAACGGGCTATTCGTGCGGCGCTAAACGGACGCATGTCCACCCTCAAAATAGTACCTTTATGGCGTTGGCGTCATGGCGAACCTTTGTGATGGGGCGAGACGTTCCTGAACATGCGTAAGGGCGTCGGCCAGCGGGACCTGCCGCGGTTCGACCCCGGCGCGCTCTTTGATCTCGACGGAGCCCTCACGCAAGGTGCGCCGGCTGACCGTGACGCGCACGGGCATGCCGAGCAGGTCGGCGTCGTTGAACTTGACGCCGGCGCGCTCGTCGCGGTCGTCGTAGAGCACGTCAATCCCCCGCGCTTGCAGCGCCGTGTAGAGGCCGTCGGCCGCCGCGCGTACCGTGTCTTCGGTCAGATCGAGCCCCACGAGGTAGACGTCGTATGGGGCGACCGCCGCCGGCCACATCAGCCCGCGCTCGTCGCGGCAGGCCTCGGCGACGCAGGCGATCAACCGCCCCACACCAATGCCGTACGAGGCCATCACGATGTCGCGCAGCTGCCCCTCGGCGTCCAGATAGCGCGCGCCGAGCGCCGCGCTGTATGTCGTGCCCAACTTGAAGGTGTGGCCGACTTCGACGCCGCGCGCAAGACCCAGCGGCGCGCCGCAACGCGGGCACGGCGCGCCCGCGTAGACCGCGGCGACGGCGGTCACGATATCGGGCCGGTAGTCACGCGGCACGTTGGTGTTGAGCAGGTGGTAGCCCGGCCGGTTGGCCCCCGCGACAAGGTTGGGCGAGCGCGCGACGAGGTCGTCGACCACCACGGTCGCGCCCGTGACGCCGATGGGCGAGGCGTAGCCCGGCACGATGCCCGTGCCCTCCAGCTCGTCGGCGTGAGCTGGACGCAGCACGGAGGCGCCAACGGCCCGCGCCAGCTTGGTCTCGTTCACCTCCATGTCACCGCGCACCACGGCGAAGATCAAACGCCCATCCTCGCGCTCACCTGTACGATCACTGGGCTCATCGCGCGGGTCGGCGATGAAGAAGGCAGCTTTGGCCGTACGCGACGCGGGGACGCCGAGCAGGCCGGCCAGCGCGGCAATCGTCGCCGTCCCCGGCGTCGCCACCTCCTCAAGCGGCCGCGGCTCCTCGACGGCCGGCGCGTCCGCACGGAAGTCCGCGACCTCGCGGTTAGCCGCGTAGCCGCAGGCGGCGCAGAGCGCGAGCGTATCCTCGCCGATGTCCGTGAGGTACATATATTCATGGGTGGTGGTCCCGCCCATCATGCCAGGGTCGGCCTCCACGGCGATGACGTCGAGCCCGCAACGCCGGAAGGCGCGCAGGTAGGCGTCGTAGACGAGCGGGTAGTAGCGGTCGAGGTCCTCGGCCGAGGCGTGCGCGGAGTAGGCGTCTTTCATGGTGAACTCGCGCACGCGGATCAAGCCGCCGCGGGGGCGCGGCTCGTCGCGGATCTTGGTCTGGATCTGGTAGAGCATCAGCGGGAGCTGGCGATAGGACTTGACGTTGCGGCGCAGCAGGTCGGTGAACGCCTCCTCGTGGGTCATCGCCAGCACCATGTCGCGGCCGGCGCGGTCTTTGAAGCGCACCAACTCCGGTCCGACGCTGTACCAGCGGCCGGACTCCTGCCATAGTTCAGCCGGGTGCACGACGGGCAGCGAGACTTCCTGGCCGCCGACCGCGTCCATCTCCTCGCGCAGGATGCGCTCGACACGTCGTTTGACGCGTTGCCCCAGCGGCAGGTATGAGTAAATGCCGGCGGCGAGCGGCTGGATGTAGCCCCCGCGGATCAGCAGCTGATGGCCGGCGGCCTCGGCGTCGGCCGGAGCCTGGCGGAGCGTGTCGCCGAAGGATTGTGAGCGGCGCATGGTGGTACCTCCTTCTGAGAAGTGACGAGTGGCGAGTGGCGAGAACTACGAAACTCGCCACTCGCCACTCGTCACTAATAAACACGGCCCCCCATCCGACGGGACGAAGGGCCGTGTTCGTGGTACCACCCGACTTCGGAGGTTATGGTTCACCCATAACCTCCCTCGTTGCGTGCCGGGTAACGGCGGCGGCCGCGACACCTTACCGCACGCGCTCATGCGTGACGTACGTTCGGAGTCGTCGTGCGGGTGGGTTTTCACCGGGTGCGCTACGGGAAGGCTCTCAGCCTCCGGCCTTCCCTCTCTTATATGTCACGCCTACGATGTACGCGTCCCGCCTATATACATATAGTGTAACCCATTGTAGCAGGTTGTCGGCAGCTTTTTGCACGCCACTACAGGATGGTCAAATCTCATCCCGTTCACGTTGTCGCTTCGCCTGGATGTACGCGTCGACCGCCTCGGCAAAGGAGTCGTTCACGAATAATCCGGCAATGGCAGCGAGTAGATCATGCTCTTGGCGCGCCGCAGTTCGTGAGTTTTGATCGTCGCACGTTATCGTTCTGGAAACATTGATGTCTTCTTCATGTGACGCAGGCGAGATCGCGCTAGTATCCTGATTCATGTGACACTCCTTTTTCTTGAGCTGCCACTCTATGTCGTGCCGGAAAGATCTGCCCTGATAAATTTCAGCCCTTGCTCGAAGCGTGCTATCCATCGGCAGCCGTATGTCTGCAACTCTCTTTTAACGCTCGGGGAGCCAAAAGCTGTCGAATCACGGCTCAGGAAGCATTTCACGTCCTCCAGCGCTCTCCTTTGCAGATCGGAGATAATCGAGGCATAGATCTTGGAGTCTTGCGGCGACAGGTCGTAATCCCTTTGATACCGTGTCGCCGCATCGAAGATTGACAGGTCGATAGTAATAACATTGGCCGTGGTCACCATACGGCGAATCGTTTCCTCAAGCCTGTCAGTCTCTTGCCGTTCAATGACCGATAAGCCCGATGCGACAGCGGCGATGTTGGTCGCTAGATCACGGTGTAGTGCCGACCGGCGAAGTTGCGTTTCCTGTCCACGCAACTCGTTGAGCACTCGCTCACGCAAGACACGCCGAAGCGACATGTTCGAGTAAGGTTCGCTGAGCGCGAAACTGGGGATAGCCAACGTGATCTCACTGCTCTCAGCGAGCTTCAGAATCCCCTCTGCTACGTCGCTCTCCTCCTGGGCCAAAGCTATCTCCAGCGCGAAGTTAGACTCGACGTATACGAGCACGGCTCAATTGTCTCCCCCGTTATCTATGGCCTCTACCGTAGAGGGCGCGCCACATTAGCATGCCTCAAGTGATTGTCCCAATCCTTACCAGGGCGCCTTCGATCGCCGCCAAGAACCCAAACTCCGCGAGGGACTTCTCGGGCTCACCTGTGGACGGCTGTAGACCTATTGCCAGGTCGGCGAGCCATTGGGACACGATGAAATCGAGTTCGCGTCCGCGTAGCCACTCGTCCGCGGTCAACGCGGGAAGATAGCGGGCCACAACCCCCTCCATCGGGAACTCGACCATTGGCGAGGCATTCTCTCGCCTCCCCCGCTGTTTCCAAAGGAACCCCAGCCGTTGCGAGAGCAACAGGAAATAGGGGGCGTAGGAGGCCGTGCTCTCGGCAATAATATCGTGATACAGCGCCAGCGCAATATCGCGGGACAGTACCCTGGCGTTCTTCACTTGAACGAGTGCGATCGACTGTCCGTCCTCGCCGCGGATCGATATGTCGGGCTGGTAGGACATTAGTGTATGCGAACGTTGGGCCATATGTCGTGTCCTTTTTCCCTTCAGTATATGACCGCCTGGCTAAAACAGGCGCGCCTGACCGGGCGCGTTGGGCTCGGGCAGACCGAGGTGGCGGTAGGCAAGCGGGGTGGCGACGCGTCCGCGCGGTGTGCGTGTGAGGAAGCCGAGCTGCAGCAGGTAGGGCTCGTAGACATCCTCGACGGTGTCGCGCTCCTCGCTCGTCGCGGCCGCGATGGTGCCGACGCCGACCGGGCCGCCGCCGAACTTCTCGATGATAGTGTGCAGCAGCTTGTAGTCGGTGGCGTCGAGCCCCAGGTCGTCGACCTGCAGCATCTCCAGCGCCGCACGGGCGACCGGCAGGGTGATATGCCCCCCCGCGCGCACTTGCGCGTAGTCGCGCACGCGCTTGAGCAGGCGATTGGCTACGCGCGGCGTGCCGCGGCTGCGCCGGGCGATCTCGGAGGCGCCCTCGGCGTCGATAGGCACGCGCAGGATGCCGGCCGAGCGCGTGACGATCTCGATCAGAGCCGTCTGATCGTAGAACTCGAGGTTGTAGTGCACGCCGAAGCGGTCGCGCAGCGGCGCCGAGATCAGGCCCAGGCGCGTGGTGGCGCCGATGACGGTGAAGTGTTGCAGGCCCATACGCAGTGTGCGCGCCGAGGGACCCTTACCGATGATGAAGTCAACCATGAAGTCTTCCATCGCCGGGTAGAGCGTTTCCTCGATCACGCGATTGAGGCGGTGGATCTCGTCGATGAAGAGGACATCGCCGGCCTGCTCGTTGGTCAGGATAGCCACGAGGTCGCCCGCCTTCTCGAACGCGGGACCGGAGGTGGTGCGGATGTTGACGCCCATCTCGGCGGCGACGACGTTGGCCAGCGAGGTCTTACCCAGGCCGGGCGGCCCGTAGAGCAGGATGTGGTCGAGCCCCTCACCGCGCCCTTTGGCCGCGTCGATGAGGATGCGCAGGTTCTCCTTGACCTTGTCCTGCCCGATGTATTCGCTCAGGCGCTTGGGGCGCAGCGAGAGTTCCGCCGCGTCTTCGTCCAATTCGCCGGGGGTGATGAGTCTTTCGTCCATACGTTCTAAGTATACGAGACCGGCCGCCGTACGCCGTTACTAGGGTTGGAGCCCGCCCGCGTTCCTTCTCTCTTGTCGATTCAACCCGCGCTTCATACACGCCGCGTCACGGTAGATGCGCGCTATGGTCGGCGGAGGCTCCCAATGGTCGTTATGACGCCGGCTCGGCGCGCCCCTCCGCGTCCAACGCGCTGCTAGCCGCCACGATCACCTGTTGTAGGGTGAGGGACCGCCCTCCCGCCTGGGGTAGCCCGAAGGTCGCCGCGGCATAGCGCAGGGCGCGGGGAGGCGCCTCCTGCCACGCGGACACGTACATGATGGCCGTGGCCGTGGGGCCTCGGTCCATGAGGGGGAAGTCCCCCACCTCGCGCACCAGGGCGAGGGCGCGAACGTAGGATGCCCGCGCGCTCGCCGCGTCGCTGTCCTCCTCGGCCAGTTGCCCCAGTAGGTACAACGCGAACGCGACGGTCTGCGTGTCGCCGAGGGCGGCGGACGTCGCGGCCAGGCGCTCGATGTAGGCCCGCGCCCCGGCCACGTCACCGCGCGCCCACGTCAGGCAGCCCAGGTCACCGAGCACCATACAGCAGACCCAGATGTTGCCCTGCCGCTCCGCCCGCGCGAGGGCTGCGGACAATTCCTCCACCGCACCCGCGAAGTTACCCCGTTGGGCGGACGTCACGCCCAGGAACCATAGGCAACTGAGGGTTTCCCACCGTCCGGGTGGTAGAACCATCCCGAAAAGCGCCAGGGCCTCGTGCAGCACCGTCCGCGCCGCTTGCGGATCGGGCTCCCCCTCCAGAGGGAACAGGCTGAGGGACGCGGCCATCAGGCTGGCACGCCCGCGGGAGAGGGGGTCGTCCAGCGCGGGCGCCAGGGCGAGGCACTCCGCGCTCCGCGCCCGCGCCGTCACCGCGTCGCGCGCCATCAACGCAACCCCCGAAGCAACAGCCAGCGCCCGGACGCGTCCCGCCGTCGGCGCCGCCGCGCCTGGCGTCGGTAACAGCCGATCCAGCCAGCCCACACCCTCGCGTAGGTGCGGACGGATCAGCCAGAACGGGTACAGGTCCGCGGCCAGGGCCAGGGCTCGCTCGGCGGTCGGCCCGTCGCCAGCCTGCCCGCGCTCCACGCACCAGGCCAGCGCGGCGCGCAGGTTGTCCAACTCTTCATCTAGCGCGTCGAGCGCACGCGGCAGGTGGGCGTCATGGAAGCGAGCCTCTGCCGCCTCCGCCAGCGCCAGGTAGTGCGCGGCGTGACGCCCACGGATCGCCTCCGCCTCGCTGGATGCCTCGATCTGTTCCAGCGCATATTCGCGCACAGTCTCCAGCAGTGTATAGCGCGGCTCGTTGTCCCCGATGGGCGTCCCAAGCAGGTGAGCGTCCGCCAGCGCCGCCAGCCCCTCGGCCACGTCCGCCACATCCGTCCCCGTCAGCGGTTTGTCCGGCGCGTCCTCCGGCATGCATACGGCCGCCACGGCATCGACAGTGCAGCCCCCCGCGAAGGGGGCGAGTCGCCGAAACAGGGTCTGCTCCACCGTGGACAACAAGTCGTAACTCCATGCAATCGTGTCGCGCAGCGTCCACTGGCGGGCGGGCGCGTCGCGCGGTCCGCCCACCAGCACTCCCAGGGGCCGGGCGAGGCGCGCCAGCAACGCGGCCGGCGGCAGCGCCGCCACACGCGCCGCCGCCAATTCGATCGCCAGCGGCAGCCCCTCCAGCCATGCGCAAATCGCGGCCACGGACGCGGCGTTGGCGGAGTCCAGCGCGAAGGCGGGGTCGGCGGCGCGCGCCCGCTGCACGAACAGGGCTACGGCGGCGACCTCCTCTAGCGCGGTGGCCCCTTCCAGGGCGTCGAGCGGCGGAAGCCGGTCGGGCGCGGGGATGGCGAGCGGCGGCACGGGATAGACCTGCTCACCACGCACGCGCAGCGCCACGCGGCTGGTCGCCAGCACACGCAGCCCTGGACACGCCGCCCGCAGCGCCGCCACCTCCGGCGCTACATCGAGCACCTGCTCACAATTGTCGAGCACCAACAGGAACTGGCGCTCGCGCAGATGGGCGGCCAGGACTGCGGCGGCGGGCCGGCTGCCCTGCGCGGTCAAGCCCAACGCTCGCGCGATGGCCGGCAAGACTAGAGCGGGATCGCGCAGCGGCGTGAGGTCGACGAAGGCCGCGCCATCGGCGAAGCGTTCCTGGGCGGCGTGGGCGGCGTGCAGGGCCAGGCGGGTCTTGCCGACGCCGCCCGGCCCCACCAGCGTCAGCACGCACAAGTCGTCGCGCCGTAGCAGGGCGTCCACCGCCGCCATCTCACGCTCACGTCCGATCAATGCGGTCGGCGGGAGGGGCAAGATGGCCGTTGAAACCACTGTGGGAGCCCCGACAGGTGTCGCCGTTCGCCGTCGCGGTGGCGCGCCGGTCAGCAGCCGCGCATGCTCAGACGCCTCCAGCCCCAGGGCCGCGGCCAGGTGCCGCGCGGTATCCGGCAACGGACGATTTTCGCCGCGCTCCAGGTTCTGCACGTTGCGCACGCTGACCCCGGCGCGCTCGGCCAGCGCCTCCTGCGTCAGCCCCACCTCGTGCCGATGGCGCCGCAACAGGGCGCCGAAAGACTCGTCCGTCTCCGTGCTCATACCCATCGTCGCACCATCCCGCCCCATTGGGGCCACGACACGCTATACAGCGCCGCGCCGTCCGGCCCATGCCCGTGTGTCGCAGCCATGATAACACAGACCTCTAACTTTGTGGGTAACGCTGTGGGTTTTGCGTGGTCAACCCGGCGCGATACTGTCACAATAGGACGTGACGGGACCGGTCACCCGGCGTTATTCGGAAGTGTGTCGCGCCAATCGGCACGGCCATATGAGGAAAAAGGAGCAACGATCATGTCCACCGAAGAGAACAAGGCGGTCGCCCGCCGCTGGTACGATGAGGCGTTCAACAAGCACCGCGTGGCCGCCATTGACGAGTTATATGCCCCGGACTTCGTGACTCACGATAATCCGCTGGTTCCCGAGGGCAACCTCGCGGGCGCCAAGCAGCTCTTCGCCGGCCTTTTCGCCGCCGTACCCGATATGAGTGTCACGGTCGAGGACATCATCGCGGAGGGCGACAAGGTGGTCGCTCGCTACACGACGCGGGGGACACAGCGCGGGGATCTCATGGGCATCCCGGCCACAGGCAAGAGCTTCACGATGGCGTGTATCGACATCCTGCGCCTGGAGGGCGGCAAGATCGCGGAGCACTGGGTCGAAGCCGATCAGCTTGGCATGATGCAGCAACTTGGCGTGATCCCCACGCCGGGGCAAGCGCCGGGCTAAAGTCCATCCATCGTGGGCGACGCCGGCGCCACGCGCGCTGGACGAGTCCGCCTGTGCGCGGCCATCGGGGCGGCGTTGCGCCGCGCGAGCCGGTATCGCGGGCTGTCCAGGCGAGGAGGGCGCACGTCGGCTACATCACGGCGGCGCCCGGATACCTCTAAGATTGTGATGTCACCGACCGTGGGCCTGCGCTTGAAAGCGCAGGCTGTGTCTCACAATCGCGGGGCGCACCCTAAGCGCCGGGCATGCCCATACAGGCTCTCGCCTAATGATGGATAATGAGGCAAAGGCGGGTGTGAGGGAGTAGGGGCGAACCGACGATGTGGGGTACATCATGATTATCGGCGGGCGGCATGGCGGATACGACCAGGGGGAGGCATGACGGAGATGGCTGAAGCGCGTACACTCCCATCGGCTACACTAGCGCCATGGGCGGAGATTGTCCCGGACACGGGATGCGCAACGGTGGATGACCTGCTGGTCCGGCCGGACGACGGCTGGCGCTATGAAGTGGTCGAAGGGGTATTGGTCCGTATGGCCGGGAGCGGCGAAGAGGCGACAAACATCGCGGGAATTATCTTTGGCGTGATCTTCGCCTATGTCCGTCCGCGGCGACTGGGCCGGGTCACGCCGGCTGACGGGGTGTACAAGTTCCCAGGCGCTGAGACAGGCTTACTGCCCGATGTCGGATACTACAACTCCGCCCTGTTCGCGCGCGTCATGGATAAGAAAAGGCCAATCCCCTTCGCGCCCGAGGTCGCGGTTGAGGTCGCCTCACCGGAGCAGACTGCCACGGACATGGCCGTCAAAGCGGCGCGCTATCTAGGCGGTGGCACGCGTCTAGTGTGGATCGTCTGGCCGGATGCGCGCACCGTCGATGTATGGCGCCCCGGAGACATCGCGCGTCCGTCCAAAACGCTGCGCGCGAACGCCGCGGATCAGCTTGATGGGGAAGATGTTATCCCCGGCTTCTCCCATCCTGTGGCCGACATATTCGACATATAGCTGTAGCCGCTACTCGCCTTATCACAGCGATGTAGATGAGGCGAGTAGCCATCAACAAGGTATGTCTATCGTGCGCCCAGCAGCACCTCCGTAGTGAGTTGGTCGAGGCGCTCGTAGCCCAGGCCCACGGCGGCGATGGCGTCCACGTCGAACGTTTCGTTTTTGAGCGTGCCGGCTGCTTCGCGGCTGTAGCGCGCGGGGGGCTGCGGTCCCTCGGCGCCCAGGCTCTTCAGGCGCGCCA
>JAABUU010004462.1_pt1 | contig 16469 bp, 15 predicted proteins | sample 5559301 | NCBI WGS metagenome assembly JAABUU01 (sample SAMN10711884, study PRJNA513360) | rock metagenome | isolation source: Antarctica rocks | place: Antarctica: Victoria Land, Richard Nunatak white | reverse complement strand
CGTCAAAAAGCAAATTTGCGAAGAGACGAAATTACAATGATTAAATGTCTGAAAAAGCAGCATCAAGAAGGAAAATCAGTATTGAAAGCACATATCGAATGTGAATTTAAGTCATAAATTACTAAAAAAGATGAGAAAAATCAATAGACTAACGTTTTCAATATTTATTCAGCTGAAAATGAAACATGACTATTTCAAGAGCTATTTGCATCGATTATCAGAGAATAATTCGAACAAATGCTATGAAATATGCAATGCAAGATAAACATTGAAGCATTTACTGCTGAACTGCAGACATTATAGTGCAGAGCAGATAAAGCTTAAGGAAAAAGCTCAGCTCAAAAACACAGACACTATATTGACACTGTTCATCATCAAAATTGAAAGAATCGTAACACTAGAGTATTTGAAAAATACTTGAATTGCGACGAGAAAATGACTATTAGAAACGAAAGAGTAGAACGCAAAGAATGCAAAGAAACAAAGAAAAATGAGAGTACGATGACGAGAATTGAGAAAGAGCGCTTGTATGCGCAAACTATCAATGTGATTGATCAACAAAAAGATATAAAGCAGCGACTTTGATCAGATTACATGTAACTTAGCATACATACAGCGTCTAGACAGTGTCATAGTCATAGACTGCATGCACTTAATGAAGAAATAAAAAAATAATAAAAAAGTTCATCAAATCACGACTAATTGAAAAGCTACTCTTAATACAGAATGTGCAAAAGAAGTTGAAAACTAAATTCAATGAAAAGTGCAAGACATTCTTGAAAGTAATGTATTTATCATCTTTGAAAGTTCAAATCAATGAGAATTTACTATCAAACGAAAGTATACAGTGATCAAGAATTATTGAGAGAAAGATTAAGCATGCTATTAACTCTTCAGTACTCAGAAAAGCACTTGAATCAAATGATATGTCATTTGCAATCATGCAGCAAGTATACAAAAGTGTATTGAAAATTTTCAATCTGATGTATTCAAATCTGATTGAAAATGACTATCATTCAAAAATATGATGCGAAGACACAGAAATCATTCTGAATAAATTGAATAATTTAATTTTGAAGATATACAGAATTATCATACTGTTAGAAATCTGTCTAGAGTGAGTCAGATAGAGATGTCATTTAACTAGAAGATAAATGCTAAGAAAGAAAGATAGCTACAGAAAAGAAGCTGACTACATATATGTATTTCTCAGTTGATGCTAGACTCAATAGAAACTAATCAAGATGATGAAGTGAGAATAAATCTGACAAGGCTAGAAGATTGAGTTTGACAAGACTAAAATCGTGACATTACTTTCTTTCTTCAATGATTCATGTTTGCATGAATGTATTTTCTTCTCGACTCAATTGATTATCAAATCTTGATTGATTGAGATTAGCGTGATTTGTTCAAGTATCAAATATGAAAATCATCAATGATCTTCTGAGCATTCATAAATTCATCGTCATAAGCGTTGTATCAATTGAGATCATTGTTATAGTCATTTCATTTGACTTTATACTGAAGTCATCTTTGATATCAACGAGAATTCAATATATCATCGATTTTTCACTCGTCTTCGTCGTTTATTACTATTGAATCTGAGAGATTGTTCTTTTGATCAGACAAGAGATTATCGACGACAGAACGAAGCAGATCAGAATGAAATACATCATGAACATGCATAGACTTCGATAATTTTAGTTTATATGAAGAGTTGACAAGATCTAAATTGATGAAAGAATTAAGCATTTTATCATTTAGCTTCTTGAAAGATCTCGCTGTAATGATGTTTCTTTCATTCAGAAACATTTTTGATTCAATCTTATAATTAACTTCTTTTCTATGCTTATTGACTTGTTTCATCATTTGTTCTCATGTTTTGACTAATGACTCGCGAGCAAACTTCAGTGTTTTGTTCATATGTTCAGATATAATCTTGACTTTAGTCATCTGCAAGCGTTCACAAGAACTTTTATATTCGATGACATTGAATTCAAAGCTCATACAAGAATGAAAGTCTTTGTTTAGAAAGAAAGAGATCAAGAAAATAACTGAGAACAAAGCATTATTATCAATGAACTCAATCATGAATAGTAACTTAGCTCAGTCATTCTGCATTTACAAACAGAAGAATCAAAGATATTTTTCAATGTTCTGATTGATTCATTCACTTTGATCATTAATCTGAAAGTGATAGACTGTAAAGAGTTGAAGATTAATGTTTAGTCTTTTGCAAAGCAACTTTTATAAAATGAAGATAAATTGAGAGTCTTAATTCGAAACAATGAAATCAAGTAAATCATGTATTTGATATATTCACTGAAGCATTAGCTCAGCTGTTTTTTCTGCTGTAATCTTCTCATCATCAATGAAGTAAGAAATATAATGTTGTTTCTTTGTCAGTTTACATATCACTGTTAGTATGATGTTTTTGTCTTTCAAAGAAGATAAGTTAATGACGAAATTCATGATTATGTTCTTTCATTACTGTTCAAGTATGAATAGAAAATGTAGTAGTTCATTGAATTTATCTTAAGAAGTCTTTGATTGCTGACAAATGTAGCAGTTTTGAATATATCAATCTATTGTCTTTCGCATTGAAAATCAATAGTAGTATCTTCTTATAATCTTCATCGTTCTGAGAATTTCGAAATAATCAATAAAAGATTAATCATGAACTTTTTGAATTAGCTTCATTTGAAGATGCTCATTGAAGAAAATCTATAGAAGATTACTTCAATATAGTATTTCATTCTGAACTTAACAATTTCTTAATTTAATATCTTTGTATTGAGCTTCATCTTTTAATACAACTTCACAAAGTAGAATACAATTCTCGTTAATTCTGTTAACTTCTAGAATCAATTGATAAATTGATTCATCTTTCTCTTTCTCTTTTAAATCAACGATTTTCATTCAATTCAACGTAAGAATTGTAGTTTGCTGATAGTGACATTATTCATTCTTGAAGCTTCTAGAAACTGAATTGACTTAATAAGTTAATGCATTGACTTTGATGTTTTGTTTATCTGAGCGATACATAATTTTGAAGTTGAAGTCAACAAGCTTTTATACTCAGCGCATTTAACATCTACTCAGCTCTTTATCTTTCATTAATGATGTTAAAGCTTGATGATCAGTGAACATCTTGATGAGTAGCTCAGTCAATTCTAGCTCAGATCATCAATGCTTAAAGACATGAATGATTGCTAATAGTTTCTTGTCATAAATCTTGTAATTGCACTCAGCAAGACTCAGATTCTTGCTGTAGTAAATCATTGAATGCAATATTTCTTCGTTGTCATACTGAGAAAGTATGTCATTGTTAATGTAGTTGAATGAGTCTATTTCAAGAATAGTCTCTTTATTCTGATTAAAATGACGAAGAATAAAGACTTTAATTATTCGTTTCTTTTTATGATCAAAGATTATTTAACAAGCTTGATTTTATTCAAATATCATCTCTTTTTGAGTTAGTTGAATCAGAGAATAAACAATTCTTGAAAAGTTCTTTATAAAACGTTGATAGAAATTGCAGAAGTCAACGAAGAACTGCATCTGAGTGAGATTTGTAGAAGTAAATCATTCAACTACTGCTTGTACTTTTCTGAAGTTTATCTTTAGTTCTTCAATGAATAACAATAGTTTCAGAAAAAAAAAATTCTGAACATGAAACTTGCACTTGTTTATATTTATCTGAAGATCAGTCTCTTGTAATCTATGTAGAATTAATCGTACGTGTCGCTTATGTTTCTTCAATGTTTTGCTGTAAATGATAATGTCATCTAAATAAATCTGACAAAACTGATGAAGATAGTCAAATAGTACGTCGTTCATATAGTGTTGATAGAAAGTCGAGTCGTTGATTAATTCAAAAGACATCATGTGATATTTGTAGAAATTAAAAAAGATGATAAAGATAGTCAAATCTTTGCTGCTTAAATGCATATACAGTTTGTTGAAGATGACAATAATGTTCAATCAAGTCAGATACTTGCTATCTTGAATACAAGCGAGAGTTTCGTCTATTAGCAATAAAAGATAGCGATTTCATTTGATCAAAGCATTGAGCTTTCTGTAGTTTACACAGAAACGCAAGCTATCATCTTTCTTTTCAATGAACAGTATGAGCGAAGCATATGAAGCTGAGCTAGAAGATATGAAATCTTTATTCAGATGCTTGATCAGATAATTCTTCATCTTTTGAAGCTTGTAGTCAGACATATGATAGAGACGACTTCAAGAAGATGTTTTCTCGTCGATTAACTCAATTTTATGATCATAGAGATGATGAGAAAGTAGTTGATCAGTTATCGCTCGATCAAACACGTCTAAATAGTCATGATATTTCGCAGAAAGCTTAGCTTTGACTTCTTTCAAGATTTCTTCATATGAAAGCTCTTGTAGATTTACATCTTCAAGTTTATTTCTAGCTGTTTTTAGAAGTTGATCGATTTTCGTGATGATGATCGCGAAAGTAGTCACATTCGATCGTTTGACTAGTGATTTATATGCTGCAGTCTCTATCATTGCTATGTTCATTGAATTGAAAGACGAAGCGAAGTTGACTGAATTAGATGATTTCATGATTTTACTGAATGAAGATGACTTCTCACTGAGTCAAGTGATAACAGAAGAAGTAGATCTCTTTAATATTTGAGTAGAAGTTAAGCTCTTCTGTTTCATGATTGTTTTATTGCTTGAGAGCAGAACAATTGATTTCTGACTAGAAGTGAAATTTGAAAATCGAAGAGAATCAATTTGCATATCAATTACTAGATTAATTTTGTTCATTCATGTTTTTTCAAGAATTATTTGATGTTGATCTAATCAAGTGATCAACATAGAAGCTGTGTTAATCGTATGATCTTGAACAGTCAGATTCAAATAAATTGCATGAGTAATGAGCTTTTTTGCATAATGATCATTGAATTCTCTTATTGATTTGAGCTTGATTAAAGATAAAGATTTGATTTGCAAATGATCACAAACATTCTGCGCGATTAATTCATCAATGAATGAATAGTCAGCTGCTTCAATGTCAATCAATGACTTTAATGAGTAACTAATTTCATTGCTAGATAGTACACATTCAGTAGTCAAAGATTTCGAAGCAAATAAATCATCTGAGCTGCTTGTTGTTGAAGAAATTAACACATCTTTCATCGTGTCTTTGATGAAAGTCACTAGTTTTTTATCTCATTCTTTGATTTCTCTGTAAATAATTTCTTCTCTTCTTTCAACATGATGATCTCATTGAGACAAGAAGTGAATGCACAAGATGTTGAAGTACTAGTCTTCAGTTGAAAACAGTTCTTTGAAAGATGACTTGATACTTTGCAGTTGAAGCAGATGATTGACATTCTTGATCATTCAAATTTGAGAATGAAAAAAGTAGCGAGTTGAACATAGCTAGTAGTTGAGACTGATGTCAACAAAGAAACAAAACGTTTTTTCGAAGCTATTATTGATTTGACTGTTCATTGCTTATCACGTAGCTGATAATTAACTCATTGTTTGTTATTCACATCTTGAAGAAAGATCTTGAGCTTATTAAGCAAGCTAAACTTTATGAGATAAACTGTTAACACGTTCTGAAGATGATTGTTGATTTTATTCTGAATGTTGTTCATCAGAGTGATATCATCGTAGTTCAGAAAGCTGAATATTTTAGTGAATTCTGAATAAAAAGAGCTAAAGAGTTTGTTGAGCTGCTTCAAAGCAACGTATTCACAACGACATTTTCAAATCAGATTCTGATCTTCGTAAATTTCTTTCAGATGTTTTAATAGCTCTGATAGTGATTGATAGAATGAGAAAGCATCAACATGATGCTTTGCATAAATTTGCTGATCAGCATTATCTTCTAGTCTGAAAATCACATAGACAATACAAATCTTTTCAGTAGAGTAATGATTCACGTTGACATTGAGCTTGTCAGCTATTTTGATGTTTCATATCTTTCAAATAAAGTCATCTGTTTTGATGAAGATGAGTGAATTTGAAAGCTTGATGAACTTGTAATAATTGTTTTCGTTTTCAGATAAAGTAGAGAATTCTCATTGAAAGTGAGCTTTGAAAGTTAAGCTTCGTTCAACTTCAGAACAGCGAATCAAAACTGAGATTGTAAAAGTTTCTTTCTGATTGACTTGTTGCTCAGCTAATCGAGTATCTTGATGAGACATAAATTGATCAGCTTGTCGTTGTTTTGTTCTAAAGTTCAATCACTCATCTTGTAGCTGACTGATCTTTTTCTCTAGCTCATCGTTTTTATCAAAAGCGACTTTTAGTTGTTTCACTCTTTTTTTGTGATTGTCTTGTATGAGAAGTCAGTATTCATTGAGTTGTAGAGTCAAGTCTTGCTAACTTCGAAACTCATTCAGCATATTGATGACTTCATTGAATTAATTGCTGACTTAATGAAACAGTTATTCTTTGATGTTTATGTTTCATGTGATAGCAGCTTTCTCAGCTTCAACTGAAGCATCAATAAATAGAAGTGAAACTCTTCTACTGACAATGCTTTTAAGCAGATGAATTGTTCAAGACTTAACTGACTTAATGTCATATGTCATGATGAGAGAAGATAGAAGTTGTTGAGATAAGAATAAATGAGAGATTGATGTTTTGAATTGATGTTTTTTGATGAGTGAAAATTCAAAGAATTTCTTGTGAATTTTAGGTAATAATTGAGTGCTTTATTCAAAGAATCTTTTGCAAATAGAATGGTGAAAATGAGGGTAGAATCGAAGAATTTCTTGCAATTTAAAATGATGATGCAAATTTGAAGAATTTCTTGCAAATTTTTCTTACTGAATAGATTGTTTCATATCATCTATTCATTGATAGCAGAGTAGATGATGAGCATTTATCTAATGTTAGAAGTCAGCATAAAGCGAGTCATATGAGTGTCATTTAACTAATAGATAAATGCTAAGAAAGAAAGATAGTTACAGAAAAGAAGCTGACTACATATATGTGTTTCTCAGTCAACGCTAGACTCAATAGAAACTAGTCAAGATGACGAAGCGAGAATAAATCTGACAAGACTAGAAGACTGAGTCTGACAAGGCTAGAATCATGACAGTTACAGCTTAAAGCAAAAGCACAGTTCAAAAACATAAACATTATATTGATGTTATTTATCATTAAGATTGAAAGAATTGCAATGCTAAAGTACTTGAAAAGTACTTGAATTATGACAAGAAAATAACTATTGAGAATGAAAGAGTAAAGTGAGAAGAACATGAAGAGATGAGAAAATGAGAACACGAAAGAAAGAAGTTGTTTGATTGAAAGTGCTTGTTTGCACAAACTATTAATGTGATTGATCAATGAGAAGATATAAAGCAGTGACTTTGATCAAGATATATGTAATCTAACATATGCACAACGTTTAGACAGTATTATAGTCATAGACTGCATGCACTTAATGAAGAAAAAAAAGAAAAAAAACAAGATTAATGATCTGAAAAAAATTAAGCATTTTATTATTCAATTTTTTAAAAAGTCTCGCTATAATAATGTTTTATTCATTCAGAAACATACTTGATTCAATCTTGTAATTAATTTTCTTTCTATGCTTGTTAGCTTGATTCATCATTTGTTCTCATGTTTTGATTAAAGCTTCACAAGCAAAGATTCATGTCTTGTTCATTTGTTCAAATATATTCTTGACTTAATCAATTTGCAAGCGTTCGCAAATGCTTTCATACTTGATGATGTCAAAGTTAAAGCTTATATGAGAATGAAAGTTCTTGTTCATGAAGAAAAGAATCAAGAAAATTATTGAGAACAAAATGTTATTGTTAATAATAAAGTTAATCATAAGTAGTAACTTAAATCAGTCATTCTGCATATATGAACAGAAGAATCAAAGATATTGCTTAATGTTCTGATTAACTTATTTGCTTTAATTATTGATTTGAAAATGATAAATGATGAATAATCAAAGAAAAATGCTCAGTCATTTGCAAAGAAACTTTCATAGTATAAAGATGAATTGTAAATTTTGATCAAATACTATGAAGCTTAATAAATCATAAGTTTAATATATTCATTGAATCAGCATTTTAGCTGTTTTTTGACTGTGATATCTTCATCATCAATGATGCAAGAAATATAATGTCTTTCTTTTAACAATTTGCAAATAATAGTAAGAATAACATTGTAATCATATAAATTAAATAAATTAATAATAAAGTTCATTGCTATATCTTGTCATTGCTGTTTAAATATCAATAAAGATTAAAGTAAATTATTTAATTTATAAATAATAAAAAAACGAAAATCACGAAAATGAATTACTTAAACTATTCAGAGACAAAGCACATCATTAACATGATGCTCATGCTTCATTTTAATTATCAAGAGCAGATGAGAAACGTTGTTGACATGATATCAATAAGTGAATGAGAAGCAATTATTATAATCTTGCAGAAGAATTCAGTCAAGACAAAAGATATACAGAAGAAATTATACAAGCTGCAAATATTTTATAAACTCAATGAATGTAAAAACAATGAGCTGATGCTCTGAAAGAAGATGAGAAGTTTGACAGAGATAATAGAAAAGCTGATGCATCAACGTGTCGTTGCATCAACTGTCAATCAGCGCATGAAGAATCAGCTGAAGAGATTGAAAAAGATAATGAGCAGACTTGAAAAAGAGTTCATGAAGAAGAGAAAATACGTTGACAGCTGAGCGAAGAGAGTGAGCATGAAGTCAACGACATCATTTGAGAGTTATCTTGTATTCAACGTCAACATATCATCATCAATGCAAAATCATTGTAAGAAATTTGAAGTAAAAATCTTCATTAAAGAAAAAGAAGAAGTAAAGAGAATCATGACATCAATAATAAAGAACATAGTGAAATTAGTGAGAGAAATTGATGTCGACAAGATGCTGTTGACGCGCAAAAACATAAAAACAATGAAGAGATAATTGAAACTGCTGATATTTCAAGTCAAGAAGATGAAAAGCAATAAGAAAATATTGAAGAAAAATAATTTTTGAATCAAAAAGATATCATTAAACATATGTTTGCATGAAGTCAGTTTTAAAGTAATAATACATGAAATTAGAATCAAAGAAATGTTTAAAAACATAAAGAAGAAAGAAGTGAAAACACTCATCAAGATCAACAAAGATATATATTCAAAAATGATGATTGAAAAGATTGAGTGACTCACAAAGAAGAGTAAGCAGAAGAGATATGTTTCACTGATGATATATGTAATCAGTGCTGAGATGATAAACAAGCTAATTAATGAGAAAGTATGTCATGAAATCAACATAAAGATCACACAGTTCTACAATTTGAGTTGCAGAGTGCATCAATATTTAAAGTATCAAGAATATGATCATAAGATGTACAAGTGCAAAAACAAGCAGAAATGTGTTTACTGCATGTTGAATCATCACTTGAAGCATTGTTCTTACAAACAGACTTGAAACATATGAAAATGTAAAGCATGTTGAGATATACACAGAGTCTTTGACTCTTAATGTCATAAACAACAAGCTGAAAAAGAAAGAATAAAGAGAGTTACAAAGCACAGATCTTTATATCATGTTGTACAAGAGCAGAAAGAACTAAAGACAGTGATGTTAAAAACATTCATAAAACATTTATTAGTCTGAAATCACTGATGAACAACAACTTGAAGAGAAAGCAAAAACATTCAATGAATGAAAGTTGTTTGCTCAATGCAGTCATTACATCAGAAAACATTATACTGAATCACTTAATTAAGAAGTTAAGATCAAATGAATCAAAGTTAACATCAATCATGTCGTTGTCAATGTCATCTTCTGTTGAGAATTTTACAAGTGAAGTAAGCACTTTGCAGATACTCAAGAGAATATTAAACAGTCTGAAATGTGAATTTTAATGTCTAAGCAAAAGAAGCTTCAAATACTACAGTACAACATTCACAAGTTCAGAAACAAGATGATGATAATGTTATTACATGAGAAAAAGATAAAAAACTATGACATTTTAATTCTTTAAGAATTCTGACAATTTAATGATATTTTCAGAGCATACTGCTCAGCAACTGTCAACTTCATGCTGAAAAATAATGAAGATAAAATCTGTTTCTACATAAATAAGAAAATTAACAGCAACATCTGATATTCAACATGATACTTCAAAAATGTAAACACAATTATGCTATAAACATTAACAGATGATGCACAGATAATTCAGAAAGTTATACACATTAATGAAGTATACAATTCATTATTCAAAGATCATAAAATTATTCATGAAAAAGAAAATCTTTCAGACATTGAAAAAACACTGCACATGTCGAAAGAAAGCATTCTTGTAGAAGACTTCAATCTGCATCACTTCACATGAGAAAAATCATTCTATTCAAGATAACATTTATTGTCAAATGAGTTAATTAAAATGATCACAAACATTGATGCATTGCTAGCATTGTTTTAAGACACAATTACGAGAAATTATTAAGAATCTCAAATGACAATAAATTTGATTTTCACGACAGATGACATTATGAATCGATTAATATAATGTGAAATCGATGAAGAAATGAAAAACTTCTCAGATTATCTATCAATACAGACAATTATAGATTTCAAAGTCTGCAAAAAGTTAGCATGAAAATTGCATTGTAATTGAAAGATAATAAATGAAAAAAAGTTTTTTAATACTTTGAAAGAATAAATGTTGAAATCACTGTTGAATCATAAGACAAGACATCAATGCATAGATGAGTACATCAAGTAACTGTTAAATGCATTGAAGAAGATCATTGAGATTTTCACTTTCTGAGCGAGATCACATGAAATGATTAAAGCAGAATGAATGAAGAAGTGTATGAAAATCATCAAAAGTGTGCAACGAAAAAAAAAAGTTGTTGAATCATTGATGACTGAACAGAGTACATTCAAGCATGTGATAAAAAGAGCAAGATCATCAGAAAACAGAAATGCAGTAAGTATTGAAATATCATGCAGAATGTTGAACAATTCTCAAGAGAACTGTTTAAAACTGCGAAATGAACAAGAAATGCAATCGCAGATACATTGTCTTAAGTGACAATTTTCTCTCTGATCAAGTCAAAGTGCTTTAACATCATCACAACAGTACAAAATAAAGTGAAAATGATGTTTTAAACTTACTTTTCATCATCTTCAAAGATTTTCATGTTGAACATAATAGATTTCAAGTATTTATTCTTGATTAAAGATTATGCTTTGCTGATGCATCATAAAATTAAAAAAGTTGTTTACAAAGTGACATCTGACAAGATGTTGAGATACACAAGATATATAAATAAAATAATATGCAGATTCATCAACGATGCATCAGAATAAATACATTCTTTCTTTGAAAAATGTTTATAAAAGAGAATACAATCAACTCAGTTCAAAAGCGCAGTCATAATAGTGATACAAAAGTTAAACAAGAAAAACTACTTCAATGCAAAAATATATAAATCAATTGTGCTACTTAACACATTAAGCAAAATATTGAAGTTCATCATATTCAAACAGATGTAAAATGTTGTAAAAGCTTGCAACTCAATATTGAATACTCAAATGAAAGTTTGCAAGCATAAATCAATAAATACAACTTTGCAACTAATTATAGAAAAGATACATACTGTGTGAAATGACACAAGAAAAAGTGTAGTCTCACTACTGAGTCTGAATGAGAAGAATGCATTTAATAATATGATGTACAGCAAACTTTTACATGATATGAAGAAAAGAAAAGTTTTTAGACTGCTTCTTGAGTTTATGAAGAACTTTCTGAAAGATTAATGCATCATGATCATAATTAATGATTACACAATGATGAAACGCAGCGTGAACATTGATATATCACAAAACTTTTCACTATCATTGATATTATATCTGTTTTACAATGCAAACTTGTTAGAAGTATGTGATAACATCAAGCTGAAAACTAACTTTACAAACTTCATGAATAATGTCAATATTTTGATATACAAAGAGTTTATAAAACGCAATTGCAAAGTTTTTAACAAGATTTATGATAGATGCAAACAGTAATTAAAAATGCATGACATCAAATTCTTGATAACAAAGCATAAGTTAATTCACTTTATAAGAAATTTTAAATGATTTAATATGAAAGTTGATGTAAAGTTGATGAAACATCAGATTAACTTAAAATCAGACATCAGAATCTTAAGAGTTCAACTGAACTTCAAGTTGAAATGAGCAACTTACATGCATCATGTTGAAGCAAAACTAGTGATTAAACAAAAGATCATGCAGACAATCATTGAATCTACTTGAAGTTCATCAATGATGACAAGTAAGTAAATATACTTCGCGATGATGCGCTCTCTGCTTAGTCACGAAGTCATCATATGATATACATCACAAAGAGTGAAAGATCATCAAAAGAGTCTGAATGTTAAGCTGAGATCAGTGCAAGAAAGAGCATTGTGACAAATCATTAATGTTTATCATGCAACATTAATAAAGACTTTATAGATGAAAACAAACATGATGTCAATAAATATTCACTTATAAAAGCTGATACAAAGATCAATAATAAACATGAACTTTCAAAAATCAGATGAAGTTATTGAAATGATATTGCGTTGAATTTGCAACGACTTGATATTCAAAAGAGATCAAAAATCAAAGCTGTGCAAGACATTTTTACAATTGAAGCGAAAGTAAATGAAAGAAACACTTAAGCAGATAAAGATGAATTGAAGTCATTTTTACACAGTGATTCTCTGATCAGAATCATTGAAGATAGTTATAGTTGTAAACAAGAAAATGTCAATAAGATAACATAATCTCAACATGTTCACATTGAAGCAAAGAGTTTACTTAAATAATAGTGACAGCAGAAACAATGTTACAACAATCATGATGAAAATGAATCAAGAGTTAGATAAAAGACTGAGAGAATCAACTTTAATCATCATTCATCATGATGAGCTGAAAGAATTAGTTGCAAAAGTGAAACATTTTGCAGATGTAGTGACAGTGAATCAAGAGTGTCATGAAAAGATATACAAAGTATACAGTGATAATCAGACTTCTTTGAAAACAATGAAAACTATGATATTAACAAAAGATCAGACATGTCTGCAGACTGCGCATTAGAGCATTCAATTTTGAAAAGTCATGCTGAAGTTACATTGAGTGACAAGACATGCAAAAGTACTTGAAAATGAAGCAATGAACAAGATGACTGATGATGCATATGATTTGTCTTTATTGCTGATTGAATGTCAATACACTGAAGTGATAACAAGACTGATGCTCATACAGAAATAAATCAGACAAACTTAAAGAATAGTTTGAAAAAAGAGATTCAACGCAGCTCATTTTCAATATCTGACATCAGAGATGACACATCAACATCTGCAACTGCATAAAAATCATGCAAAGTCTCACAGCGCATTATTGACGCAGCTATGCACAAGAAAAATTGACTTCAATCAATTTCTATATGAGAGATGAGTACTCAATGTTGCTATGACAACATGCAAGTGCAACAAAGATCAAATGTTGATCAAGTACATTCTATTAACATGTTTTAAATGAAAGATAAAACAAAAGATAATGCAATGCAAAGAGAACATCACGAACTTGAGAAAGCTTCTAGAAATCATGAGCGTGATAACAATGATTATTCAAATAATACTTTCAACAAGCATACTGAATCAATTTCAGACTGTGATGTCATTGAAGAATCAGATGAAAGAAAGAAAGAAAGAAAGAAACAAGCTCATAAAGTTCTTGCATTGAGAACAGTTACAGTATAAAGCGCAGAGAAAAGCGATAGTAGATATGAAAAGAACACTACGCTAGCGCAGTGTTCGCTACAATATATAGAATCTTGCATAGATTCATAATGAGTGTTGAATTGAGTAAGAATAAAAAAAATCATTTAATTTATTTCTAGATGTTTTTAAATGTTGACAGATATAACAGTTTTGAATATATTGATTTATCATTTTTCACATGAATGATCAATAGTAGTTTCGTTTTATGACTTTCACAGTTCTAAGAATATCAGAATGATCAACTGATGATTGATTATGCATCTCATGAATCAGATTCATTTGTAAAAGTTCATTAAACAAAACTTATAGCTGACTATCATGATACAAGATTTCATTCTTGTTAAAATCGTGTCTAAAGCAAGTCATAGAAATACATGTAAATGAAATGATAAATGAGTAAACTGTCATGATGAATTGACACATAAAGATTAAATCAAAGACTAAAGTCAAAGACTGAGTTGAAAATCAAATCTGAGTTAGCTTTGAAACTTTATGACTTTGTCAAGATATCATTTAAACTACGTCTTATCTTTGACTTAATATATCATGAGTTATATCATGCTTAACTTGACAATGCTTGACAAACTCTTTATAGTTGATCAATTTTCTTGAATTATCAAGAACTTCTTAATAATTAACTTTATCATAATATATATTCATTTTGTGTCTGCTTAGAATATCACATTGTCATATCATTTTTATAAACTTTGTTTATTCATTTAGTAAACTCAATCATTATAGTTTTAATTATTTTAAATTTTTCTTAAAAATGATGATTTGATATTCAAGCATGACAACAGCAATGTGATTGCAACAAAGTTGCAATGATGATGTCTTGATCTTGCAAAACATTATATCAGAAAATGAACGTTGCATAATGAAATTAGAAAGTGAAGAAGCAGAAGATGAACTTTCTCTTAATATTAATGAACAGCTGATTTGCATAATGCTTTAATATGATGAATTGCAAAAGAAACAAAAGTTAACAGTTATTTGATCAGAGATTGAAACTATGCAAGTCATTGAAATGATGAAGAAAAGTTGTTCAGCTTTCATTCAAGCTTTCATCAAGAACTTAAATAATTTATGCATCATTGTCTTTATAATGTCAATAATGATGAAATGAAGTCATCATGAAATTGTTTTATAGAAGTGAAGACTCTCAATGCTTTTGAAGAAGTATCATGACAAAATCATAAAAGAGCATAGAAAGTAATTTTATAATGTCAAAATCTCATTTTGAAATACTTCTTGATATTTTGAAAATGATGAGAAAAAGATTTTATACTGCATGATTTATCTCAAGAATGAATCAAAGAAGCTTTGATTTAATCATGAAAAGACTATGTTTGCAACTCAACAGATGTGATTTAATTTTATTGACTTTCTTCTTAATTTAATTAAGAATTTGATAAATCAAAACATAGACGTGATTCAGCAATATGCAAATGCATTGCAATGTTCAAATCAAATGATACAAATGTTTGCAACTCATTTAAATACATTGAAACATCAACTTTTGTTATATAATGATGAGCATAAGTGAACTCATTTATTCATCAAGTTAAAATCTGAGCTGCGCGTAATTATTACTAATGTGCAATTAATTTCTATCACATGAAATGCATTAATTAATTTTGTCACTCAACTGAAAATAAATCTATGAAAAGAACATATTTTGTCGTTGAAACAATATCAAGATGAGAACTTGCATGATTGAAATAAAGTCAAAAAGAAGATTCATTCAAAGTGAAAGAAATTTCATTGATCAATCAGATTCAACTTTTCATCAAAGACAAGCTCATATGCTTCATTATATTATAGCAAGAATTTGTTCAACATAATGTGTTACATATGCAATCAAAAGAATTATTACTTTAATGATTGTAAAGATGAAAAGATCAAGAATAGATTTCAAAAATTTGATGCAAATCAAGTATTCATCAATTCAATGTTACATATGAGTCATTTTAAATTTTTTTATTTTTTTTCTTCATTAAGTGCATGCAATCTATGACTATGACACTGTCTAGACGCTGTATGTATGCTAAGTTACATGTAATCTGATCAAAGTCGCTGCTTTATATCTTTTCGTTGATCAATCACATCGATAGTTTGCACATACAAGCGCTCTTTCTCAATCATCATCATCATACTTTCGTTTTTCTTTATTTCTTCGCATTCTTGATGTTCTACTCTTTCGTTTCTAATAGTCATTTTCTCGTCGTAATTCAAGTATTTTTCAAATACTTTAGTGTTATGATTCTTTCAATTTTGATGATGAACAATGTCAATATAATGTCTGTGTTTTTGAGCTGAGCTTTTTTCTTAAACTTTATCTGCTCTGCTCTATAATGTCTGCAGTTCAGCAGTAAATGCTTTAACGTTTGCCTTGCATTGCATATTTCATAGCATTTGTTCGAATTATTCTCTGATAATTGATGCAAATAGCTCTTGAAATAGTCATGTTTCATTTTCAGCTGAATAAATATTGAAAACGTTAGTCTATTGATTTTTCTCATCTCTTTTAGTAATTTATGACTTAAATTCACATTCGATATGTGCTTTCAATACTGATTTTCCTTCTTGATGCTGCTTTTTCAGACATTTAATCATTGTAATTTCGTCTCTTCGCAAATTTGCTTTTTGACG
>JAABUU010004461.1_pt1 | contig 16470 bp, 18 predicted proteins | sample 5559301 | NCBI WGS metagenome assembly JAABUU01 (sample SAMN10711884, study PRJNA513360) | rock metagenome | isolation source: Antarctica rocks | place: Antarctica: Victoria Land, Richard Nunatak white | reverse complement strand
TACGCATGGTCTAGGAACTTGACAAAACCATATCCTGCGCTCATGCCTGTAGCCTTGTCCTTGATGACTTTGACTTCTGAAACAGAACCCATCGAGCTGAACAGGTCTTGCAGCTGGGTCTCTGCTCCATACGGGTAGATTCCCAATGTACAGAGACTGGCAGCTTGTGGGATCAAAGGGCCCAATATTAGATGGTTCTGTTGGCAGCTGAAGGTGGTGCTGCTGCATCATATCTGCAGGTTGCTGCCCCTGCAAGGCCTTAGCTAACAGGAGTTGAGATGTTGTCTCGATCGCCAGGTTTGCAGTGGGCCTGAGGGTGGTGACAGGATCAGGGCAAGAGCGGAGATGCACTGTGCAGGGGTGGTAATGGCTGGGGCTTCAGCAACCCGCATTCCAAGCTGCTAAGGCGAAAGACAGTTTGGCCGAAACAGACACTGACTGATCAATAGGGCCGACGAAGCGACTCGCGCCGTGGGCTGTGCAGAAGGTCGCCGGCAGGTCACAGACGACCACTTGAGACGGTGCAAAAATATTGCAGGCAATTCAACGTGAGCTGCGCTACCGACTGCAACAGTAGCTACTGCCTCGCTGGGCTTTGTGCCCGGGCAGACAGAAATACAGAATCTTTGCCGACAAAGGTCAATGCCACGGGACGTTGCTTGGAAGGTAATGCTGCTCTTGGGATGGTGTTAGCGCTGCATCTGCCACTGGCGGACCAGCAGACTTCGCTGTTGCTACAGTGCCGATGTTGCAACTGCAGCCGGAACCCCTGCTCTACCACTTGAGCACCTGCAAAAACCCACAAGGCAGCTTGCGACCATGCCGTGTAAGACTTGAGGGCACCAGATATCAGCTGAAGTGCTCATCACGAACAAGACAACATCTGTTTTCCGTCTGACTCACGGGCAGCACTGAAGCTTTCAAAAGAAAAGACAGAAAGGGTACGATGCACTCGTAGCAAGACAATGCGAGTGGACTGTGCACGACCCACGCATTGGAACATGGCTGCAATAAGGCTAACGGTGAATGAAGTGCGGCAATGCCTTGACATGCTTGGAACAGACAGTCGTATCTTGCAGTTACCATCAACGAGAACATGCAACTCTTAGCGCGACAATAGCTCACGTCTACCAGAAGGCTCGATGAGGTCCTCAGGCGTCCAACGTCCACGGCTTGCCAACAAATATTTTCAGGTTTTATGCACGTGAAGTTAGACGAAGTGTACGACAGCCGCGAAGTCGTACAAAGTGAGGTCAGTAAATGCTTTGCTGAGACACAAGCCCCTGGGCGCCTTGTCTGCCCGCACACGTCTTGAACCACACAGACGACGCTTCAGACGATGTTCCAGCCTTCATACGATGTTTTCAGCCCAACAGGGAAGGGACTTGCTTTGAGGGCTTCCTTAGACTCCACCGCCCTCCTGTGTGTCAAATCACAGTGCCATGAGGTTCACATGATACGAGCTCTATCAGTTGCCGTTCAAAGTTCGTTCGACGAAGTTGACTACTACAATGTTTGAAAAGCCCGCAACCAGATCCGCACACAATATTGCAGGCAGACGTACGTGACGTACCGCACGTTACCGTAAAAGCAGCTGAACTAGAAGATTCAGCAAGCATCTATTCTTGCCATCGCAGCCGGCTCGCATCGTGCTGGGGAGAAGGAGAGACCCATGTGTGGCCACCAGGACAGAAAGACCTGCCATCCTGGCTCCGATCAAATAGTCACTGTGTGTTCACGACCGTGAATACATCGGCAAAATCTTTACGTGACTTTGGTGCCACTCATCCAGCCCGTGCATAGCACGTAGCTGTAGCCTTTCCGAGTACAACTAGTTGTACTGAAAGTTGGTATATTGTCTGCAGGTTTAATGATCTGCGGGAGAGAGAACCCCGCAGGGCTGGGCTTGTGTCAAATTTCATTGCGCACTGTCCCTTGTGCACTGTCTTGCTCAGATACACTCTGTGATACACTCTACAGTGTGATGATGATCAATGGTCTTCATGCGTATGGCATGAAGTACATTGCCATGACTAAAACTGTTTGGTATACCATGTGGTTAAAGTCCTGAAGCAGCACTCTGCCTGGCTTGGTGCAATCATGCGGTTAGTGATTGACATTGTTGTGCACACAATCAAACCAATTGCTTCATGTTCTACTCCATACACAGTATGTCAAAGTGACTTGTCACCAGCTGCATTCTGGAAATGGCTGCGCACACGGCTGGCAGTTCATGAGAAAGAGTGCATCACAGTCACATCTTGACGTTATAGTCCTTCAGACAAACTGATATAGATGCGATTTCTGCATTGCAACAACCTCTCTCTGTTTCTTCAGTCAAAGTAACTTCTTTGTTTGAAGGGCCATTGCTCAATTGTGCAATCATGGTGTGACCATCAAGCAGCGGTCTGGTGTCACTTCAGATGCTCGCATGTTTAATGACACAATTTGTGTGCCCTCAGAGTTTGCTGGTGTGCACTTGAAGAAGGATTTTGGCTCATCAGGAGCTTTGAGGTCCTCAAAGTCCTTGCTGCTCGCTGGCACAATGGGCAAGTGCTTTCTGGAGGGATGCATGCACTCACAACCAGAAGCTGCAGTACATGACTACCTGGACTCGCTAGGCATTTTCTGGGAAAACCCCGTCTCACAAGAGTCTCTGCATCACCTAGAAAAGCAAGTGCCAGTAGTCTTGGCTGAGCTTGAGCTTGCTCTGTCAGCTCGGGAGCTTGATGTGAACAGGCACATGGTCACACATTTGGCGGAGGCACTACAACGCCATGGCCCATGCTGGGGTTGGTCTATGTTTGGCTTTGAGCGGCTTTGGGGCCGCTTGACCGAGTGCATAACCTAGACATCCCATCCTGACGCAACTATGGTGAATGCATGGAAAGCATTCATCACATGTTGTGTGGCTAGGCCTGGAAGGGCTATTGAGCTGCATGACACCTGTGATGGCTCATGGGGCTCCTCTGAGCCGCTGCTTCAGAGGCCATTGCTTTCCACTACATGCTACCACCTTCAACAGGCAGGCATACAAGCTCTAGCTGCCAGCGTTTAGGTACAACACAGCTAGTGTCCCCATCACCCTGTTTGATATCTAAGGTGTGAAGCGCTTTGGCAGAGGGCCAGCACAAGGATAGGTTCAACCACATAGCAGAGCTCAATTTGTTTTGTTGCAAGTTTGCAAGGCTTTGCAAGACTTGTGACTGCTTAGGCACAGCCCTATGCACCTGCCTGAACCTGAACTATGTGAGCTGTGGGACATGTTCTTGCAAGACACAGGCATACGTGTGCCCAACAAAGCTCAGATCCCAGCTGCTCTAGCTGCGTGGAGACTCTGGGGGCAACAAGCTGGTCTCAGTCTGCAACAGCAAAAGCGGCAGCTGCTTGGGTCTTGAGCGGTCCGTGAGTGTGTTTGATCATGCCACGATTCAATTGCCAATGATTGGCAATGCCAAATTGGCATGCACCAGGGTTGAGAAGTCAAGTTTGCTGACAACAGTGTAATGCTTACCAAAAGTAGTGGGAAGTACTGGGCTGGACGGGTGAATGCATTTTTGTCACATTCCCCACCTGGTTGGAGGACTGCCACTCTTCTGAAGAGGCGAATGTTGCCGAGGTGGACTGTTTTGTAGATGCAGTCCCAGCCGCAGGCATCAGCAATGGTTTGTCTGTCTGCTTGGGCTGCCCAGTGTCAAAGAGAGAATTTCAAGATGACCGTCCTGGCAATCTCTGGCCGATGGAGGGGATGACCCCATGCAAGCCAGCTTCTGTGCCTGATTGCTCTCACCAGACAAGTTGTCCGGTTGAACCTAGTTGAACTTCTTAGCCGTTTCATACATCAAGTTTCTGAAGTCAGTTGTGCAGCGAATGGCATATTATCTTTTTATGATTGACTGCTGTGTAATAATATCAACATGCCAGTATCAACAAGGTTTTTATTGTTGCTGATGTGGCTGGCTGATACATACTCTTGCTGCAGCGCTGAAGCAGTTGGTTTACCTAAATTGGTTTTAGCCGATCGGCGAGCGAGCTTGCAAGCTTCACTTGACTTTGCTTACCTTATATATCTGTGTTGCCTGTTTATTGTAGCTTTTTATGAGTGTTTGAAAGCTTCAGACATTGCAGGAGGCGATGAGACTTGTAAAGCAGGGATACAGTAAAGCCATTTTACTAAGTTACAAACCTGCAAGTCATTTGCTTATTATTGCACTGTCAATGGCTAACATGGCAGTAGCTATTATGATTTTTACTCAATCGACCAGTAGCAGAGTCTTACTAGTGTACTCACTTACTGGCAAAGTCATGTAGGCAAACAGCCATACCCATGCTTAACCGTCACTTTGCCGACTGTGGCTAACTTTTGGCAGAGTCATCCAGAAAACAGCAAAGTACCAGCAAAGTTGCAGTTGGATGTGTAGTGCCTGCAGAGATGCATCTATGTTGCAATGATGCAAAAACAAATGCTGGAATCTGGCAGCGACAGGAAGCAATTGCTATCAAGGGCAATGATACTTCAGTCTTGCCTAGGGCCTCAAACTGCATCTGCCTTAAGCTTCACTCCCCGCAAAAGCAATGCGAGGGTTGACTCATCACCATATGGTGCCCATAATTTTGTGGTGCAACTTGTGTGCACATAGCATATGCTTTGCACAAAGGCTGATGGCGTGCCATCACGCATCAAAGAACGCACTCGACTGATCCTTGTAAGTGCTGGAGAAGGACATGCCCTGCACCTTTGCCTTGTTCTGACCAAGGTGCTCGGCACCCCAAGGTGCACACAAGGGCTGATGCTGTCGTCAAGCAGCTTTTTATCACAGTGAGCAGTCCATCTGGCACTGTTCTGCCTCTGCAGGACCACATAATGTGGTCGCCTCAGACCTGAAAAATATGGAGCGCTGGTCCAGCAACCTTCCGCAGTTCTTGAGTACGGTCGGATGCGCTGGGGAAAATGCTGGCTTGCATTAAGCAAAACAAAACACGGCAGCCGCAAGCCCGCTCTCAGACTATTTTTGCGCTGCTTACAAGCGATCTTGAGTCGACCAGACTTCATGCTCGCTGTACCGCTTGAACCTGCTGCCCAACATTAGTGTTGACACGCCCAATGTTATACAGCAGGATTTGCAAAGCAGCCTGGGCAGACAAAGTTGTGCCAAAGTTGTAAGAAGGTGGGAAGAACAAGAATCGCGCAACGCGTGGCCTTCAACGTGCAACTCTCTGAACACGACGGGGACCTTGCGCCAGTGCTTCAAGCGGGTGCCTCACGCGAGTGCCTGCAACTTACTTCTGTGCTCGGCTGTGCTAACATGATGCACATTGATTCGGAGGTGCAGGTGCAGGTGCAGGTGGTCGCCGTACTCCGTAATTTTGAGTGACACTGAGTTCCGTAATGCCATTTATGACCGTGGCTCTCCTCATTGCATTCTCATCAGTTTGTGGTACTGAATGCTGCAGGCACCTCTGCTACACAACGTAGATCATCGAGTTTGATTTGATTGTGCCGGCAACAGCAAACGTGCTCGTACAGTGTACATTCTCAGAGGGCATACGTTGGGTGTAAACATTTTAAGCAACATGGCTAAGGTAGGATCAGTTCTTAGACTCTTTCGTTCCGGAGACTTTGTTGACTTGGCACCAGTCTCCACGTTGCTCCACACCGTCGGCTCTTGACACAATTGGAACTTTGTTGCAGGCCGGAATCATGATCGCACTGCTTGCGCTGGGACTCACAGCGGTGATAGCCCAGCCTTTCGCGCCAGGTCAGGGCGTGCTGCCCTCAGGTAGGACACGCTAACATCTGTACTGATGCACAATTCACAATCGTCTGCCTTTCCGAGCTGGTAGTTCTGGTCGAGCACACTGACTTATGCGCTGATTTGCAGGAAACTTGTTGACCACCGATCCCGGCGGTCCTTACAACTTTAGTTTGCTCAACACGCAGACGACTGAAGTGAGAGGTAGGTTTTGCAAGTTATAATTGACCAAAGTAGACTGTTGCGATGGCGTCCTGGGCCAACCACAGCAGTTTGTGACCGAATATTGTCGGTGTGCAGCTGCTATTGCCTTCAAGAAAGACTTGACCGACATGGACATCATCCACTTCTTGACCAATGTCGAGTAAGTCCTGTTGTCCAACGATTTGTACCACTTATGCTTGCGCAGTCATTGACTTGTGCTGGATTTTTTGGTTGCTGACTATCTGCTGGCTTTGATTGCAGGTGCCTAGAGGGTCAGTTTGACACCTGGGGTACCTTTGGGTAAGACAGCAAAAACCATTCCTTGGCTGCATCTGCTGTTGCCTGATGTGTTATCATGACTGGTTCCCAGTTCACGTTAGTGTCACCAAGCTGACAGCATTTCCCTGTGGTGCAGTCATGGGTTCATTGACAACCTGCAGTTGGGAGGACCCACACCCATTGGAGCCCGTAAGGCACCTTTGAGTGAGAAGTATCTGTCCATGATGCAGGAGGTTGCCCTGAACGAGCAGGTCAGCTTGATTTCCCTACTTTGTGTATCATCCTAGCTCATAAACTTTCATATGTTTGCATGCTGCTTCTTTTAAGGGGGACCATTGGGTGTGCAACCGGGTCTGTTGAGCATCTTCCTGCTGGTATCACCAACATATTATTGCAATGCAAACTCAGTGCAGGTGCATCAGTAATATCTTTCAATGTGGGGAAGTCACTGAAACTGAGTCCACGTCTGCAGGGTCACGCACTGATGACCAGACATTCCGGCAGTGCCAACCCTTGCCCAGTCATTGACTTTGATGCTGGCTTCAATGCCTGGATGGCCTACGCCTATGGTCTGCCCAAGGGAACAACTGTTGCTGACAAGTTTGGCAAGCCTTTTGGTAAATCCCCCCACCGCAGTGACTGGTCAAGTTGGCATCATGCTTCAGATCATGCAGCGTGCTACTGCAAAAGGGCATGTGTCAAGGCCTGCATGCTTGCGTACTGATTGTGTGTTTTGGCTGCAGACCCCTTTTTGAATGACCAGAACTTCATCCTGTCTGTGCTGTCCCTGGAGGAGCTCGGAGCCACTGGCAACAAGGTTTGTCCTTGTCCCTTGCACTCTTCATGATGCAATGGTTTACATTGCAATGCTTCACATTGGCTCTGACATGTGCTGTTTGCATACAGACACAAAGCTCATCAGGAACAATAGTTTGTACAGTCTGTGTGACATGTGGCCATGTGTCTTGCACATCTGTCCAAGCATGTTACAACATGTGTTTACACATTGCAAGCATCAATGGTGCGCATGATGTGGTTCTTTCTTGACATGTGTACCTGCTACTTACAGGGTTTGGCTGGTATTGTGGGCAACCCAGTGCTGTCTCAGGCCATTGCTGGTCTGGCCACCAGTGCCACCGCCCAGGCCACCCTGGAGCGTGTCATGCTGTTTGACCTCAAGGACAAGATCATTGAGCCCTTTGGCGAGACCGCACAGCAAGTCTTTGCTCGCATCTCTGCAATGCGTGACTCCCTTGAAGGCCCTCAGGTGTGTTAACTCCCATATGGCTGAGCTTGCTGCCTGCAATTCTTGTGAAATCCATAATCAGTCTGTTGGCTCTCGTTTTCCAAAGTGTGCATGCGCTTGCAGCCTTAATATGTAGTGGATATGCAGTTGGGTAGTGCAGACGATGTCCCAGCAAGCCTTCTTGTGCTGTGTCAATGTGAGAGTGTGCCTTGGACTCACACATTTTGGATGTTGCACATGCTTTGCAGCTCTGCCCAGGCTCAAAGCTTATAGTCGTGTTTGCTGTCCTGCGCAGTTTGACGACCAGGGTATTGTCAACAGTGACTCTCGCACCATTGCTGTGCCCCATGACTATGCCAACTACATCCCTACAGACATTCGTGGCCTCACCTTTGCCAGGACACCTGCTCAGGTACCTGTATGACGCCTATGTGTGTTGCTGCATGCTGCTGTTGTCTGATGCATCAAATGTCACATTCCTATTGCTGCGTGCTGCCATGCACTGGGCTTTATTAGCGTCGCCTGTCTTCGTGGTGCAATTTGTGCTTGCAGCTTCACAGCAATGTGCACAAATTGGGGGTTGTCCTATCATTGCACCTTTGCTGTTTTCACAGGTCGTAATTGTTTTCTTGTCACACTTGTCCAGCATCGGTATGGATAGTTCAAAGTGATAGGTCGATGCTATTGTTGTCCAGAGTGCACTGTGGGTTTTCAATAGTTGTGTCAATCATTTACTAAGTGACAGTAATTGGTGCAGGCTTTGAACATCATCTTCCTGGGTGACCAGAGCGGCAAGGGAACCTTCTTCCCTGAGGGCATTTTGGGCAAGATCAACACCCCCAAGGGCTTTGACGAGCTGGCCTCTGGCACTGAGAACTTCCCTATCTGGCCCAAGAAGGCACCCCAGGTATTCACCTCCCTTTTACCTTGCAGATCGGTGTTCAGCATTGTCTCCTTGTTTCTTGGGCTTTGTCTGTGGCAAACTTGCATCAAGCAGTCTGGGCTTACTTGTGAATGTTACCTGTAATAAGTACAGTCCTGTCAGATGGAAGGTAACGTCCCCACTCTCAGCACAGTAAAGGTGCCATGGAGAGACCCCTGATCTACGGCTGTTCAGACTCAAACCATGGCTTTGTTTACTGCAGATGACTGTGGCTGAGTTTGGTGACATCCTGCCCCCTATCACTGCTGATGGTCCCAAGAACGTCACTGGTGAGCTGGATCTCACCCAGTCTCTGGCTGGTGTCAAGGCTGATGCTACAGCCGACACGCGTGGACTGAAGCCTTCTCCCCTGGGAGCTCCCAACTTTGCAAACTTGAGCCATGTGACTGTTGCTGCCCCTGGACGTGTCAGCCCTGGAGTCAAGACCCATGTTGACCATGCTGAGTTGTAAGCAGTACAACTCAGGTAGTCATGGAATCAAATGGCAATATATGAGGACAAGTGCTGTGATGCTGTGATGAAAGCCTTCTGGAGTACATTTGAACTGCAGCAGCTGTTTGATTTGATTGTCATGCCAGTAGCATGTGATGTATATTTTGTGGCTGCTTTGTCAACTTGCCTTTTTAGTTTGACAACAACCTATACCACTCATACAGAGTGACACATCAGCAAGGTCAAGGCCAACGTCATGTTGATCTTGCCTGTCTCGGCAGAAGCAGAAACTCTTCTGTTTTCATAATGTTCTTGGTATATGTATGTCATAACCAAAAGCACAAGCATAAAGCCATATTACCGCTGTTGCGCACAGTCTGCCTGCAACATGATATGGCTGCAGCTGCCTGGGAAATATTGCTGTGGATGCAGTACAGACGCTACTTACAGATCGTGCCACTCGTTGCATGTATGCGTCTTTCCCTTCAAGCCATGTCGCGTCTGAACACATTGATATATTGCAGCACACCATGGTGCCCTTTGCAGATTTGTCTGCCGTGAGCAGCCTGATGTATATCAAGCCCAAATTGCTGCTTTCAGTCACATCAGCTGCATTCATTGTAGCTGATTTCTTGACAGGATGGAGGTAACTCGCTCTATTTCTCCGCGAAGGGCTGCTTTGGTGCCCTCAAGCTTGCCAGTCAGATCCTCAAAACTCTGCCTCAGTGCAGCTGCTACCTGGCTGTGCACGCTCTCCACAGCCGCGTTGACCTAAATTGCAGCAAAACATGTCCCCAGAATGGATTGGCAAACATGTGTTTTTTTGCCATTTAGCGGCAACGATATATGCAACAGTGATTGCAGCATTGATGCAACCTACAGTGCAACATCAAAACCTGACTTGCCCGCATTCTGAATACGCAGCAGCTCCAGAAGGAATTACTGTCATGAAGGACACACAAATAAGGCTAGCATAGGCTGCAGATGATGCACATTAGATTGCACAGAACTCAGCAGGCACTCACGTGGTTCACTATATTGTACATGTCGACTGCCCAGGCCTTTGGCTGTGCTGCGCTGCTAGGCTCACACCCAGCTTGCCCTGTCCTGCCCTCCAGCTGACTCACAGCTGATCTCAGACTCAGCAGTTCGCTCTCAAAGTGAGCTTTGAGCGCATCAGCACTTGAGGTCATAGTCAATTTCAGCGAGTCTGATGAGCGTTGTAGCCGCTCTTCTACTTCGCTGTGCAGTGTATCCTTGAGCAGTGTGATGGCAGCTGCTAGCTGGTCCTGCTTTGCAATCATTGCTGCATCGATTTGTTGTCCCAGCAGACCAACCTGTACAGCAGAAAAGGTCTGCGCTGGTGTGTCCGTGACTGACCCCGGCACGGCCCTTGCTTCTTGTCTGTGTCATGACAGGTAACCGACAAGACCGGTCTGACCATTGTTCTGCTGTCCATGTGAGGCAACACCCTTCGTGAGACCTAGGTAAGTACACAGTTGCATGCACAGTTGGGCAAAGACTGCAGCTACATTTAGCAGTGCAGAGCAGCCATGGCAGATGGCACTCAAGACATAAACTCCGAGTCTATATGCTAAAGTTGTAGTCAACACAGCAATGCAAGCCAAAACAGGCTTGGCTGTGGTGCAATTGTATGATCACTGGTTGAGCACACTGACCTGGTCAGCAACATCTGAGTTGTGCTCCTTGAGTCCAGAGGCAATGCGCTCAGCCCTCTCAGCCCTCAGAGTCTCCTTCTGAGCTGTCATCTGACTCAGCAGCTGCTGTGACTCAGCAAGAGTGGCAGACCTGGAGTCGACAGCATCATCCAACAGCTGTCGCCTTACCTGCAACAGTCACCACTCTGCCATGAGCCTGGATGAAGCCTGCCTTAATCAATACCAATGCACCACAAACTTGCACTGCATGAGAGACTCCCAGGTCCCACATCTGCAAATCCTATGGCAACATCTGCGGAGCTCAATTTACACCGGTGTGAAGCATTCCCAGCAAGATAATGCACGCTTCGCCTACCTGAGCAATGTCAGTGTCAGCTGTGGTGCGCTCTGTAGCCAGAGCATCTGCCAGCTGACTGGACAGGATGTCGCCCAGCTGCACTTTGAAACCACTGAACTGACTAGCTACCCAAGCCTGCAATATCAGACAAGCCAACCAATTTATGCACAATAAGTAAAGTACTGGCGTCATGATGGCTGCATCAGCAACCTTGCAGCTCGCTGGTCAGTGGAAGACCTACATGAGTCGTTTCGCCTTGCAAGCATAAGTGGCAAATAAGCAGCGTTTGTGCATTGACATTGTGCATTTGGCGCAGAGTATCATGCCATTGCAATCTGGTGCCAGCAATGTGCCTTGGTTGAGCCCTGCAAGGAGTGGCCAGAGCATGCTCATGCACCATCACGGTGGCAAGGTCGCTGTTGATGCTGTATTATGGCTGCAATGACTAGGGAGAGCATGCTCGCTCACAGACACTGCTACCATACCGACATGGCTGCTGTGAATGCTGCGTTGGGACTGCAACGCCAAACAGCTTCAACAGGCACCTTTGTGAGACTGCAGAAACACCTGTTGCTCCTCATGCTGCTTCTTGGTTGCAGCTGCTAGCTTGGCAGCAAGCTGAACATCAAGCTCCTTTTCCAATGCTGCGGTCAACTTGGCATCCAGCTGTCTTGTCAAGCTGTCACTCAGGCCAGCAGCAGCTGCCTGCTGCACGTCAGTCATCTGCACTTTGGCCTCCCTGGCTTGAGCAGCCATCGCAGCTTCAAGGCGCTGACTAAACTCAGCTGAGAGTGAGTCTCTGAGCTGCTGCAGGTTGCTATCAGACTTGGTGACCGAAGCTGCATGTGTGGCAGCCTGAAGCCTCAGCTGCTCCTGCAACTGCTGCAGATCCTGCCCTACAGTCATGACTTGGTCAGCAGCTGTGGCGACCCTTGCATCTGATTCTTGCTGCTGCTGCAGAAGCTGCTGATGCAGCTGCTTCACTTCCTGTTTCAGACTGGTCACTTCAGCAGCATGCTGTGCACTGACTTCAGCGTTTGCTGAGCTTGATTCAGAGTCCTGCTGCTGCTGCTTCTGCTGCATTGCCAACATAGCCAGCTTCAGCTCATCCAGCTGAGCTGCAAGCTCTGAGGCTGCTGAGCGACGCTGAAGCTGCTGCTGCAGCTGCTCCTCATGCAGCTCATTACGTAAACCAGCCATCTGCTGCACCTGCTGCTCTTGCAGCTGATTCTGCACTGCCAGCAGCTGCTGTGGCACCTGTTGCACACAAGCTTGCAGTGGTGCCAGCTGCTGAGCCTGTTCCTCCTTTATCTGGTCGCTTAAGCTGCTCAGCTGCTGTAACAGCTTTTCAGCCTGTAGGTCAGCTGCAGCACCAAATGCAGTGAGCTGCTCCTGAATGGCTGCAAAACAATTGGCCTGTTGAGCTTCTGGGGCAGCACAAAAGCTTTGCTGACTGGACACAGCAGAAGCAAGACGTGACTCTGCAGCTGACTGTGCGGCTTGCAAGGATGAGAGCTGCGTCTGCAGGGACTGCAATGCTTCTCTGTCAGCGCTTGCAACTGCTTGGGAGCGTTGGGTCGTTTCAGCATCTGCTGTACTGCTCTGCACAGCAGGTGTCAGCCGTCAGCAATGCTGCAATGCATACATTGCATGCTACTGAACAATGCAATGTATTGCGATGATTGGGAGACTTTACATTGGTCAGCTCGTGAAGATGAGACCGCGCCTGCATGCATGCTGTCATTTCTATTTGTCGGCTTGCTGTGCTACACACGCATGGTCTGCTTTCACTTTAAAGTTTTGTAGCAGCTGCTGAATAATCTGACCACTCACACTGCAACAGCTGGATCAAGTCCAGGCAAGAGCGTCTCAAAGCACAGACTTCAACCCACCTGCAGGGTTTGCTCTAAAGCTAATGATTCCACCTCGCGCCTCAGCAGCTCCACACTGTCAATCAGCCTGCTCTGCTGTGTGTAAAGCTTGCGCTGAGCAGCCAACAACAGCCCTTGTTGCTCCTCTGCCAGTGACTGACTGCTGCTGCTGTGACCCTGCACTGCTTGCAGCTGTGTTTGTAGCCTCTGGATTCTGAGTGTGAGTGCCAGATTCTGCTGTGTCTGCATGTCGCCTTGAGCCTGCAGTTTGCAAGACAACATTTCATCCGGCAACATGCAGCTCAGCCTGCAATGCAGAACAACAGTCTTAGGACTCAACCGATCTTGAGTACCGCATCACAAGTGATAAATCGAATAGCTAGCAGCCACTAGGTAAGTCAGTCAGCGGGCAGGCAAACTCACCATTTGATGGGAGATCATGTTGATTAGCATTACTACCGTCGATGCTTGAAGTGGTTACATCACTTTAGTGTTTAAGTTCATCTCTGTTCCATATCATACATGTCTGGAGGTGCACATCTTTCATACTGTGTGAGCTACCTTACAATTTTACTGGGTGCATGCTAACTTTAGTCACTGCTGACAATGCTTCAATTATATTAGACGGGACAAAGGGCACCTGAGCGTCAGCTTGATGCAGGGAATGCAGGTGGGCAAGGCCCTGCTGCTGGGCTTGCTCAAGGTCGCGGCAGAAGAAGCGCATGGCTGCCATGCCTCCAAATATGTCCTGCACCACTGCCTGCTCCCATGCTGCCTGCACCACCACTCAAAATGCACTGGCAATCTATGAATTCTGTAGTGCACAAATGAACACACTTCATGCCACACACAGGGTGGAAAGCTGACTTGCTTTTCAAGCAGCAGTGAAAAGATGAGTGGTGATGTGCAAAAGCTGATGTGGGCAATGCTGTCTGACGTTCTCAGAACGACCTGCAAACAGCCTCTGCTGGCCGCAGAACACCTGGCTGACGCTATGTTCTGCATCTCTGTCTGACCTTGACTTCAGGCCAGCACAGGCAAGTCAACAAATCACAGGAAGACATGCCTCCATTCCCACCTGATTGGCTTTGTCTTGCTTGATGCTCTGGATGAGGTCTTGCAGCCTTGAGCTGACTCGGTGAGCCAAGCCTGACTGAGACGCCAGGCTGGATTCCAAGCTCTGCACTAGTGAGCTCTCCAGCAAGACCAGCCGCTGGTCCATACCACTCTTCTGTGCCTGCTGCACCTTCTGTAGCAGCTTGGCCTCCATGTCAACATCCCTCCTACATACCAGTAGCACATGATGTTTAGGCTGCTAGTTAAGATTGCCAGAAGAGTGGACCAGAATGTGGAACAGCTGTTGACTGTGCTGCATGCTTGTTTTGCTTTGTCTGCTGGAGCTTGTTTGGTGTAGCAAGTTTACCTTGCAGTAGGGCATGACAATGGTTGCACACAGCTGCAACACCTTTCTTCATTTAACATTGTTCTGACTCAGATGTTGACGCAATTATTGGGCACTGTTCTGGCCCATGAGAATGTATGAGCTCACTTTCCACTCATCTGTGGTTGACAGTGTGCAGCTGCAGTCCAACCACTCTCAGTGCTGCCTGCTAGAATCAAGATGACTGTACATTTCACCACAAAGACCCTATAAAAGATGACTAAGCTGACCTGCACTCTATCCATTGCTTGTGAGTCAGGTCTGTCAACTGTTAACTTCTTTCCAGGTTTTGCTGGTCATGTGCCTCCATGCGCTGAGTCAGCCTTGACAACAGCTGCTCAAGGTTGGCCACATCACATTTCACTGCCTGCGTGCCATATGTTCATTGGACTCCAGACAAGTGCAAGCAACTCATGCATGGTGTTCTGGATTACCATGCAAAGCCATCATGCATGATGGCCGGCTGTGATAGGCTTTGTGGATTTTCTCTTCTCACCTTGCATGGTATAGATACAGATTTGATGTCTGTCAAGAGGCCTAACATAGCCTGTGTAGTTTCATATGGCTCAGTTTGGTACTGCAGATTCTGTCACAGAGTGTACTGTTCTACATGCTTGCTTGCACATGCAGTTTACAGAACCAACACTGGAATCAGCTGCAAACTAGACAGCTGTGCAATATGTGTGGCCCACAACTCATGCTCTTATGCAGGTGTGCTGGCATCCTTTGCATTGCCTACAGATCACAATGACAGAGCGAGAGCTGATGCGCTGCCTGAACTTGCCTGTACTTCCTCTTGAGCCTGTTGAATCTTGGGGGTCAGAGACAGCCAGGCTGGCGGGGAGGAAGATGTGTGAGAGGTGTCAACAAGCCTGAGTTGCTGCTGCGTCTGGATGGCATCAACTTGATTGCCCATGCTAGCCCAATGCTTAGGTTTAATTCTGTGTTGCAACAAGCTTGATGCCTCATGTTAAGGCTGTTTGCAAGTATGTAAACTGTTTACAAGCTGCTTGCAAACTGGCAAATGAATGACCTCATCACCTGGAATGACTTTTGCTTTTCTTGATGACTGGAGAAGGCTTGCTGCAGCTGCTCCACCACAGGTGCGAGTCCTGAGACATTTTCATCTGACAGCAAACTGCAAGTGTGGGCAAAGAGTGGCCTTGTGATATTGTGTAGGGGATGTTGTGCACAACTAAAAACCCTGTTTCTGCGCAGTATTGCTTGGTACTGCGATTGGTGTCAATGGGCAATCACAGCAATGAGCATTGCTAGCCTAGTATGATGCAAGAGGAAAGCAGCTGTACCTTGCACGGCGCTGTTGCAGGTTTCGAAAGCCACCCCTATCAGCAAGCTGATGCTGTGCTGCCTGTGAGACATGCACACATGAAGGTCAAGTCTGGCTGATTTATAGTGGGAAGCAAAAAGCTCAGGGAACCTCGAGCATCAATACTTATTGCTTCTGCAAGTGCTTACTTACAGCATATTGACCAAGACTAAGGGTTACCCGAAGTGTCATAGTGACTTCCAAAATTCAATGGCAACCAACTGATTGGATTATTTTGATGATACCTGTGGCTGGCGAGGCCCGCTCGTTTGCACGTCACTTGTGGCATCAGTCGTGAGCTTGTCACTGCTTGAGAAGCCAGACAAGCGGGTAGTGTAATGTGGCTTGCTGCTCAGTGCGGGCAGTGTGACATCCGTGCCCATGCCTGATCCGGCTTGCATACCATGAGTCCTTCCGGCTTTGGAGGTGGTGTTACAGGAGCGCCGGACATCACCTTCCAAATTTGGTCGCTTTTGCGTGCCATGACAGCAAGCAGCTTCAGTGATGAACAGTTCAATGCAGTTTTCGGTTCAATGCCTGCTGAGCTAACGCCCGGCGCCTAAGTGTGCCGTTCTCAGGATCTGGCAACATCGGTGCAATTTCCACATCAGATCGGCAGACCGAGTGTGGTGTCACTATCACATCAAAGTGCAGCGCACTGGACTCGATTGTTGTACTGATTGCGCACGAGGCTGACCCTGCGCTTCCTGAACACGGATTGCATCGCTCAGACAGGGAAGAAAGTGTATAATCCATATAATGAAGACTGAGACTCTGTTCCAATTTCCGGGGATTCTCTTTAGGGGATTGCAGTATGAACTTTCGAAAAATTCTGATTTGCTCCGCCCTTAACAGTTGTTTTTTCGTCCTGTTTCCCGAATTTTCGTCCTTCTTACATCACCTCTTTGCGAGCCGCCCTCCCCTTCACCGTCTGTTGTTGTCGTTGCTCTGTTGTAAT